>Ga0325411_1000750_pt1 | contig 34720 bp, 21 predicted proteins | sample PopdelMetagenome_13_FD_206181 | JGI IMG/M metagenome (GOLD analysis project Ga0325411, IMG submission 206181) | Populus deltoides microbial communities from Bellville, Georgia, United States - Xylem-PdIQD-R4 | ecosystem: Host-associated > Plants > Phyllosphere > Stem > Wood/Secondary xylem...
AGAACGAGTAATTTCTCAAGTTATACAGATAAGAAAGAAAAAAACTAGAAGTTTTTGACAAAGAAGCATGCAACGATTAAGGCTAGAAAAGTTATAATTAAATCGTCATTTGCGTGCTCCGTCGATGCTAAGAGTTTCATGGAGATTTTGCTCTTGTGTTTCTCATCTTGTGTGATGGTTTTATGGTATATATGGCGATGTGGTGTTGCAAATTTGTTCCTGGCCACGACAGTACCGACATAGTTCAAAATTTGTACATTTACAAAAATGAAAAGGCCGGGGGTGTTCACGGGTTGTTTCGGTGGGTTTGATCTGAGAGAATCAAATTTTCTATCTATCTTTAGATATATACATGTACCAATTACCACGAACCTTGCGATAAATATATTTCATTTATTGTATTTGCATTTTAAATAATAAATTAATATGGACGGTAATGTTAAATGCATGTGTTTAGACGTGTATAAAGTACGAAACATTTTGTGATTGATATATATATTTATCACAAGAACTTTGCTAAAAAATTACGACGATATTGATTAAATAATTGCCAAATCTAATAAATGAACGACTCGATCTATTATTATTAAGTGGATAAAATTTAATTAAGGGATAAAGATGTATGTTATTAAAAAAATTAAGTGGTAAATATTAATTTAGGATGATAATGTTTCAATGGCTATTTTTTTGTAATATATTCATCATAAATCCTTGTATGTATATATATAAATACATAATTTTAACGTATTTTTTTAATAGATTGTGTTACATGAGTGGTGGCACCGTGTTTGATGAATTGAACATTAAAAGAAGAACATTACTTTCCCCTCTTCTATTTCAACTTTTGTTTTTCATTTGAAGATTAGAGAAACAAGTATCAACAAATATTTTATATATATATATATATATATATATATATTTAAGAGTTTTTTACAATGCGTCAAAATATTAGTTATTTAAAATTTAAAAAAAATATAATTTTTTAATGTTTTTTTATCATTTTGATATTCTAATATCAAAAATAAATTTTATAAAATAAAAATTATATTATTTTAATATATTTTTAAACAAAAAAAATATTTTAAAATATTAAATCTACTATACTCTTGAATAAACTCTTAAAATTATGAAATAATCTTGATATAAACTCCTACGACACAGGTTCAATGTTAATGTGGGGGGAAAAGATTGATGAGGTATTAAACCTTGATTTTTATCTTGTTGCAATTTTCTTTCTTTCTCCGTACCATCCAAGATTTTTCCTTTCACATCATCGTCAGGTCCCAACAATGCACTTTATTTACTAATTTTTAATTATACTTAATATAATATTTTTTTAAAAAAATAACATCATCATTTAACCATTTTCACCTCATCAAAACTTTAGTTTTTGATATTTAATGGCTTAGCAATTAATTTTCAAATTGCAAATCTGAACCAAACACAATCTTAGTTAAATTCTTAACTAATTTACTTTCATAAATACTAAATAATTTTCATTTCATATTATATTAGATTATCCAATAATATTAGATTGACTCAAAATAACTTAGTAATCCAGTTAAAATTCGTGACTAAAACCTAGCGTAGGTAGAAAACAAAACTCAACCACATCGTAATCTACCCCAGGAAAAAAAGAAGAAGGATTCATAATAAAACTAAAAGACTATCCAAAGATTTGCGACACTATATATATATATATAAACACAAGTAAGCACGATTTGAAAAAAAAAAAACTCTGCGGGTAATTTAAAACAATCTCAAATCTAGAACCCAGATTACTCCAATTTGGTAATTTTTTTGGTAAAACCACAATCCTAGAGACACTGCGGGTAGCCTAAAAATTGTAGAGTTTAAAAGGGTGTCTAGAAAGGTGGTGTGGTTGAGTGTGGTGGTTGGTTTTTTTTATTTTTTTTAAATACAATTCATTTAATGCACAAAAAGTCAGCATCAAGAGCACATGTTACATATTTTTCCTTGCCTTTTCTTTTGTGGGTTCTTGAAAAAAAAACAAAACACATCTCACTAAATTTCTATCCCAGAAACACCCTAAACGTGTATCAATCCACATTATGCTTCCATCATGGAAAATCAATATATTGTGTCAAAGTTCTTTAATATGCACGTGCGAGGGGTACCTTACCAGAAAAAATAAGATGCAATAGCTTGGTATTTCTAGTTTTTAGGGTTGAATTGTAAATCCCAAGAGAGATAAAGCCACACAGGAGAGAAAGTGTTCAGTGTGAGTGTGCTTTTATGTATTTTACATGAGGGAAATTTTTTTTTTTAAAATTTTATTTAATTTAGAGCATATATAAAGCATACTTTCTCAAAGTAAAACGAAAAGATAAAATTACGTTCAGAATTTAAATATATTGTAATTATTCCAAAATTAAATCTCAAAGCAGAGTGTGTGTTGTCAGAAAGGCAATATATAGCTAGCTAGGTTGGGGCTATCCTAATTCAAAGCAAGATAAACGAGTAGAAACAAAATAAACAATAAATGGTGATAATAAATGGCGATAAAGACGCTTCTAAGGCAGTGAAGACATTGATTTGAACAACAGAGTCCCATTTCTTTTTCATTTTCAGTTAAAATGTAATTGAATGGCTTCTAGCAATGAAATATACAGGATGACGTCTACACAGCAACAACAATAACTAAGTCTCGGTTTTAAACCAGTCCAGGATGACTTTATGGATTCTTCTACGCTGCTCCATGCGATTATAAATAAAATTCGCTTCAATATTAAGAGATTTTAAATCCTTTTTCTCCACAAAAGGGGCATCATAGCATGCCAAATTAACACTAATTCAGCATAATTATGAATCATATTTAAAGAAATGCATGCATACGTTTATTTTTGGAAGATAAATAATAATAAATTTATGATATTTTTATTAGACCAACAAGTTTCGTTTTAAAATTTTTATTCTATTGAAAACTTGTTATTTACCATACTTTACAACAAGTTTCATTATATAGCCTTTTATTTTATGGGATATTTTCCCAAAACATTTTTTTAGATTTTTGAAGAAAACTAAAGATTTCTTGTTGAATAGTTATTGTATTGTTATGTGTATAGTTCTTAGAAAAGGTTCGAGCACCTCGTTATACTAATTATAATCATCACTCTTTTGATTTTAAAAATATAAAGAATTATACTTAATTTCTACTTTTACTGTCATAATTTATTTTGAAACTGTACTTATGATTATGATATAGTAAATAAAAAAATTTAATTGTTTTTGTTTTAAATTAATATTTTTTTATTTTAATTAGGATATGTTGGTATAAAAAAATAAATTTTAAGAATTAAAAAAATATTATTTCAATATATTTCCAAACAAAAAATACTTTAAAAAATAATTATTACTATAATGAATCAATGAAAAATAGAGATTGCTCTTGTTTGGAGAGTTGTTTGGAGAGGATAAGCCCCAATATTTTCAAAATTTGAGAAAGAGAGAAAAATGTAGCAAGACTTTAATTTTTAAATATATAAACATTTAAATATATCATCAGCTTAACTTAAATCACATATACTAATTTTGTTATCGTATCAAAATTAATATAATTTATATTTTACATCTTAGTTTGGATGATTGTTGGAAAAAAAAACTCAGGCATGGAAAAAGAAAGAGGGCAGCAAAGTCAAAGGGTCAAACTTCAAAGCCGCATGGGCACTCACTGCCATAATTAAACTAGCAAGCTAAAGTGGTAATTAAATATAGCATTAGTTAATTCAAACACCCCATGAGTTCCAAATTGCGGCTTGCTCTCTTCTCTAACTATTTCTCTAATAATTTCAAACCCATCTATACATCTATAAAACCCCCCACCTTCTCTGCCTTCCTGAATAATCCAACTCTCTCTCTTTCTCTCTAAAAATCCTCTCTAAAGTAAACCTTTCTTTCTTTCAATCAATCAGTTTCTCCAATTAAGGGAAATACATGTTGATGATGGATGTTAAAGGCAACAGCAACAGCTCCTCCTCCACCACACAAAGCGATGAGGAGATGATGGGTGACTTAAGAAGAGGTCCATGGACTGTTGAAGAAGACTTCAAGCTTATCAATTACATTGCTACTCACGGCGAGGGACGCTGGAATTCTCTGGCTCGTTGTGCAGGTAAACTATAGGTTTCTCTCCGTCTCTCTCTCTCTCTAACACCCCTTTCCAATCAAAATATCAATAACTCCAATATATAGACGGCAAAGAGCCAAAGAACAACCTGATCAACATGTCTCAATTTGTTTTTGTCATGTTTCTATTTACCTTCATAATCTTCAATGGGTCTTCCTTGTATACTTCAAATAAAAGGGCCAAAATCTTAAAACTTTCCTTTCAATATATATATTTCTCGTTGATGAGAACTTCGTAGCTAGGTTCCTATGTGGGAATTTGATGATGTGAATTATTCTTACAAGAATGAGATAATATTGCGATAGATGATTGTTCTTTACAGCCGTACAGCGTTATATCAAGACAACTTAATCGAAAAGTTTGTGAAAAAGCACATCAACTATAAAAAGTAGTACTAGTATAGAGCGAAAATGCTCCGTTTTCTTTTCCAATTATTAATTTGTTCTCTTAATAACTTTACCAAAACCCAACTCGATGAAACAGGTCTCAAACGAACTGGAAAGAGTTGCAGATTAAGATGGCTCAACTATCTAAGGCCTGATGTTCGACGTGGAAACATTACTCTTGAAGAACAACTCATGATCCTTGAACTTCATTCTCGATGGGGCAATCGGTATGCAATCCTAACCACACACGCTCTAATTATACTAATTAGCAAATGTCATTTGATTACAAGAATGTTTTTGCTTTTATTAATTACTTTTAATTTTAGCCGTAACAAGTAATAATAGCATTGCTATTTAATTTTGAACAATTTGCAGATGGTCTAAAATTGCACAACACTTGCCAGGGAGAACCGACAACGAAATCAAGAACTATTGGAGAACCCGAGTACAAAAGCACGCAAAGCAGCTTAAATGCGACGTAAATAGCAAGCAATTCAAGGACACCATGAGATACCTATGGATGCCTAGGTTAATTGAAAGAATTCAAGCTGCGGCAGCTGCCAGTACTGCCACCAACACCAGCAGCACCAGCACTGCCACGTCGGCTTCCCCGGCTGCCACCGTCTCTGCTCCTGCCACCAATCAGCACCCAATCAGCAATAGTGACGTGGGCACCGGGAACCTGGTCATGGCACCACATGGGATCTACGGCAATGACTTTGGTGTCTCACATGTCACACAAAGTTACACCCCGGAGAATTCTAGCACTGCTGCCTCATCGGACTCGTTTGCTACTCAAGTTTCGCCTGTCTCGGACTTGACTACTGATTATTACAATATCCCGGTTAATCGTAACACCAACCCGGATTATTTCCAAGCCGGCCAAGTTGGCTACTCGGAGTCCATGATTAGTCCACATGGTTTTTTTAACCACGGGTTAGATTTCCAAGCCATGGAGCACAGCAACAATCAATGGCCAATGGACAGTGGGGACACATCGGACAATATGTGGAATCTTGAGGATATTTGGTCCTTACAGCAGCAGCTAAACAACTTGTGAAAAGGGAAAATAAAATGCAGAGAAATACAAGATCATGGGGGCTAGTATAGCTAGCTAGAGAAAAAAATCATCTATAGAATAATCAATGATACTTATAGAATTTGTGATAGAAAGAGCCGAAGAGGGTCTAATTGTGGATTATTTGGTTTGTATTTCTCTCTCTTTTTTTGGTGGGAAATTTGTAATTTGAGGCTTTCTTAATCTTATTCTTTAACATTAACTTTCAACTCTCCTTTTTTTTCCACCTTTTCTTGGTTTTTAAAAGCGCGGTAAGAAAAGAGAGTTCAGAATTCAGATATGTTCTTTCTTCTTTTGTTTTGGAGTGAATTGTTATCTGCTAAACAACTATATAATATAAATTTTTTTTCCATCGATTGCATTATAGAAGCATGATTTTAGACAATTTTATAGTATAGACTATAGAGAGGTGCGTGATTGGCTCCACCATCTTTACTTTTAGATGTCATTATTTTATCAGTTATCATTTATATGATACTTCTTGAAACCTTGGCCACGGGGCCTGAATCAAGATTAAATTCCATAGTTTCTAGATTACAAGAAGTGAAGTTGCAATAATCTTTCGAGACGTGGCGTTGTTGGGTTCATTTTCTTGTGGGTTAAAATATATAAGTTGGCCGTAAGGAAGTAGTTTCATAATTAATTATTTTTAAAATAAATAAAAACGACCTTATCATTTTAATGATCAAAGCCCCCAGGCCCCCCACCCTAGCTAGTACATAGAGCGTGTTTGGCAGTGTGGTTGCGGATGCTTTTCAAATAGCTTTTCGTGCCGAAATGCATGCCAATGGTGTTTTTTTATTTTTTAAAAATCATTTTTGACATCAGCACATCAAAACGATCCAAAAAGTACAAACCGCACTCAATTTTAGCAAAAAAAAAAAAAAAATTCAAATTTGGAGGAAACGCAGGTACAAACGCAGTACCAAACGTTCCCATAGTACTATTCCAAACCCCCGTTTCTTGTTTGCTTGTCATCGTACGGACAAAGCGCTTAGAGGCTTAGAGCCCATTTAACCGGACATGATCTCTTAGTGATTTAATTCCCACGTAATTGTTTGTTTTTCCGGAAAAAATAATGTTTTATATCATTTTAATTTGTTTGGCTTTGAATTTTTTTTGTTTTTGAATTATTTTTACATATTACTGTCAAAAATAAATAAAAAATTATTTTCATATATTTTTAAAATAAAAAACATTTTACAAAATAACCATTAACACAAAAACAAACATTAACATAACCCACCCAGCAAAACATGATTCCACCATCCTCTCCCGCTCTCTCCTCTTCTTGGTATTTCTTTTAATAGGTAGAAAGAGCAGAGTTAGAAGTTAGGACTCGAGATATCCTCATTTTTTCCGTCTTCCGTTAATCTTTTCTTTTCACTTGCTTTTGCATACAACTCGGTCGAGCTTTTATATCCAATAAAGATAAGCTATTTATATCAAAATTAAAAAAAAAAAAAACTGCTGCAACCTTGTTTGAGTTTCGAACATTATAGACAATAAAGATTTATCAAAATTAATTTATAAAAAAAAATCAACCATTCAATTAGTGAGTTCGGGAAAGACCCATTACACTGATCCCCGATGGCATTGATTGTTCAATGTATATTGAGCTAGAAGTCTATTTTATTTTTAATTGGAAAAAGGCAAATTTGTAAAGATGTTCATTTGCTGACATGACAAACTCGCCCTTGTTTTGAGGAACAACAATTCAAACTTTTGATAAGTTTAAAACTTTAAAGGAGAGGTCGCACGTGCGGGAGGGTAAAAGATGTTCCCCTCCACGTGATTCTTTAGAACAGGGTAGAGAGAGGTGCATGGCGGCGGGGAATCTTTGAAGGCGCGTGCCTATAAGAGAAGCCATCGAAATGGTCCCCAGGGGAACGAGCTGTTACGGACCTGCCACGTGTTAAAAATCAGAAAACCACCGCCAAGCTGGTTGGGCCTAAGGCTAACCTTCCTGGACTGAAGCACTGAGGACCGCAACCATTGAATTCTCTTACTTGGAGAGCATTCCATGCATGGAACCTGCACTTTCTAAAGTTTGATGGTTCAGGATTTGCCCAGGAGCATGTATGTTGATTTTAAGGGTAAGTGATTTTTTTTCTTCGCATCATAATTTCAAATTAACAATTTTTTTTTTTACAAATAATGGGCCGGAGTGTAAACAAACTTTAAATTTTTTAATGAGCATCACCGAATTAAGATTCATTATATTTTTTTTTTCTTATTTAGAAAAATTAGAAATTGAATAAATACATATGAACCAGGTTAACTTCCAAGTACCTTATCGTGGTTGAATGACATTTATTGATCATTGTGATGTAAGCAATTTGGCGTTTAACTAGCCATCTAAATCTGGATTTTACCTGGTATTCAAGGTTTCTAGTAATAATAAATAAATCCAAACAATATCATATAACATAATTCTCCGCCGTATATGTACATGTATGATATACGACCATAGGGTGTGTGTTGATTAACGTGTACACGTATGGCAGCATGAGCCAGGGAGAAGAAGATTGTACAACTGGACTCCACCAATAGCTATACGAAAGACTTGTCTTTCCGCCGCGTTGATTTTCCTTTCAAGGGGTCGAAGTTTTCTTTGTTGCACTGGGGCCCTCTGAGTACGAAGACTTCTCAGTCAAAAAGTGGGGCCTTGGGTTACCCCACGTGGGCATCTGATCTTGGATGATGGGTCCCAGGCTCTGACTTTGTCAAGCAGTTCCCTTGGGCGTTGGTTTGGAGGGGCATTCCAGCTTATAAAAACCTAAAGCATGCCCTTCATTGTGCCGCTACAGATAAATCAATGTACATGACATTGTGCAAGAGAGAGTGTTATTTTATTTTTCTCATCAATTGTTTTTTCTTTTAACATCGTTTTATGTATTAGAATTTATTTTTTTAACATAAACTCACACATACAAGACAAAGTGTCAGAGAAAATTCTAAAACTAAATTAAAGAATAATTTATGAAATAAATTTAAGATGACAGTTGCAAAAAATTTTAAAATCAATGATAAAAATAAATAAAAAAAAACACTCCGGGTTACAATAGATTTGTCTTGCAAAAAGAATTTTCATGGAGGAGGTTTAAGACTTTCATCTTACCAGAAAAAATAGTTTAAAGCTAAAAAAAATTATTTTATTCAATTTAATTTCAGGTTGTTGTACTAATAATTAAGAGAGAGTTTTGGGGTTAAATATGAATTTACTCAGAATATCTCGTAACTTTCTTGGGTTTTAATAGGTAAAAACAAGTAAATAATGATTTTTTTAGGGTCAAAAAATTCAAACACTGACCTTCTAACTACTAAAAATTGTTAAAATTTTAAAAATTTTAATCAACAAACCATACCTCGTTTGTATTGTTAAAAAAATTAGGATTGATGACATGTTTTCTATTTAATAGGCAAGTCATTGTACCTAGAGATAAACGTTTATTTTATATTGCCTTTTATTTTTTAAAATTATTATTTTTATTTTAAACAAACCTCACTATAATAAAATAAGTAAAATCATATTTAAAAAACTTATTTTTTATCTTTTCAAATATGATTATAGCTTTTTATGAGAATATTAACAATTACCATGTGAATTATTAATTATTTATTAACTTCACATGTAAATATTTTTTAAAAACATGATCATGAATATCAAATAAGAATAAAATATCTATTTTTATTATCTTTTATTATAATTTTCTGACATAATGTTTTAGATTAATTATTTTTCTTATATCACGTAGCACAGAGTCATGATTTTTTATGTTTTTAATTGACACTTATTTTATAAGTTTTTATTTAAAAAACAATGTTTATGATAAAAAATATATTTTTTGTTAAAACAAAAAAGAAGTGCATGAAGAAAGAAAAGGATTCTTGATTAAAGAGATACATTTTTTCTACTTAATTTAAATGATTAAATTTTTTACAAGTATATATAAATATCGATACTGAACCAAGCATTATTATTTTTATTGTTTATATATTTATTAGGCTTTAATTTCGAAGATGTGTAATTAATTTGGCATCATTGAATATTTAACAAACTTTCGCATTTGGCAATTGTCGATGTGTATAATGATTAACTTAATAATTAAAGTGAAAAAACATGAGATGTGACCTTGACAGCTATTTTTCCTTGATAATTCCCAGTAACACGCCTCAAATTGTAAAGGAACTTCTCCTCGTTCTCGTTTTCCTCTTAGATGGGTGCTTAATTAATTTCTTTTTTTCCTGTAATAGCAAATGTAAGAGACGAGCCCACATGCTCGATCTCTCACGAGATTGCAAGGCCATCGAATCCTAGACACACACATCAAAATGGTTTCCACTTTCCCGAATGGCACATTTTGAATCAAAAGAAATATCTTCTGCACTGCAACCCTTTTCTTTATTACTATTTCAAGTACAACAGCGTCTCCAAAAAATCACTTCCTTTTCTTTCTCCCTCGGCACTTCCGTGAAGGCTTTCATGTGAAAGCTAAGTCGCTATGCAGCTTATTTGAGGCTACCAAGAGCTTAGCTCCACAGCCACAAGTTAACGAGTGGCTAACAAGAGTTACTGGTAATCTCTTTCAATTTCAGGATCAGGAACAGAAATGAACAGAAGAGCTTCCCAGCCCGTAACAAATTAAGTAAATGATTCTTCTGGCCTTCCACTTTAAGTAGGAACGTATGTTCTGATTAATCATGGTTATCCATCGGTGGCCAATTTGATGAGAAACTTTTTCTATATAGATAATAGTATGGATTTGTATATATCTTTGGTGGGGTTATTTTAGACTAAATACAAAAGAAGTCTTTTCATGTACGATCACATTATTTTGGTGTCTTCCTTTTGTTTTTATTTCTTTTTCACGCTAGGAAACAGCTTCTTACATCGAGCAATTTTTGTGTGTGTTTGAATCCTAGGCCTTATCACGTATGTATGGACCTTTTACGTACGTTCCATACAAAGTAAAAACAAATTTTTTTATTCTGTGATTGCTAGTTATGGAAGGATGCTGGAAAGTCTTGGAATAATCGCGGTTGTTTATATGAGATTGATGATAATTTACTCCAAAGTTTTATCACTTTGTAATATTTTTGTGAATCGTAAATGGAAAAGTTAGGAGGTTTAATTCTTCATAGGATATTGTTAAATGTGATCTTTACAAAATGAAAAACGAGGTCAATAAGAGGCAAAAGGCCAAGGTACAAAAAAGACACAGATAAAATAAAAACAGAAGGGCTGAAAAACCCAGAGTCATTTGTATTGTTTACTGTTTCCAGTATGGTCACCCCCACCAGCATGCTTATGAAAGCGAGATTAATATAAATCAGCGCTTCTTAATAGCATCCATGAATAACGCCAAGATGGAGTTAGAACAAGAATTTCTTCATTGGTAATTTTTATGGATTTATATCAATACAATAGGTAACATCAGAAAAGGGTTAGTGTTTTTAAAATCTTTTTAGATAGATGTGTGTGAGTCTAAAAGATAGTATTTAAAAATATAATAGTAATTGTTTTTTAAAAGTAATATTTTTTATTTTCTAAAAAATATTTCTAATATATTTGACACTGATTTGATAGATAAGTGAGAATTAATGGCGTGCTTCGCCAGTTTAAACCAGCATGTTACATGTTCTTGACCCAGAGTTCTTTTTGAACAATGTGAAGAACAATGCCATGTAACGGACGAAATGAGCAATATATTTGCTTGCTTGCTAATAATGCTTACGGCATTGATACGGCGATTGTACTTGCTACTGCGATATATCAGCCACAATCTGAAACTTTTCCACCATCCTTCACTCGTCTCTCTGTACAGATAACTTGGTGACGCGGTTGTTGATGTTCTGGGTTCCTAACGTTTAATTATAAGCATAGTAAAGGAGAAAGGTTTGGAAATGTTAACAATGCCAGCTCCTTGGTTAGGTTTTAAGTATTCATATATATATTCAGCAATGTTCGAAAGTGAGGGTGTTGTTATATGGTTTGGCACCGAAAGGGTTTGGTATGAGAAACATGATGCCAGAAGAAAGTTATAACTTGCAAGCTATCGATATCTATTAGTGTCAAAATCATGTTTACATGGGAAGAATAAGAAAAAAAATATAAATAAATTAAGACATAAATTTCAATTTCAATAAGAGTTTCCATGGGTCGATCGAGGGGCATGGTATTGTGTTTGATATATATATATATAACCATTTCAATTTAAGATATTATCACACATACTTATTACCTTATAAAACAACAAAAAACCTTAAAAGCATGATGGAGTGTCAATGATCATTTGAATAATGATGCATCCTTTTTCTCAATTCAACCTTTTTTTTCTTAATTTTTTTAAATAATCATTTAGGTTACTTTGGAGTAGTCAAGTCAATTACATCATATCCCAGTAATTCCTATATTATTTAATTTAAAACTCAAATTAGATAAAAAAATCAATTCAAGAGGTTTTTTTCCTATCATTTGTATCGTTTTTTCCTCAATTTCATTCTCAAACATTTTTATTGGCCAGTCAAGTTATTTTTTAACCGATCAAGTTGATAAGGTTACATTGAAACAACTCTCACATAATTTAATTTTAAAGTCGAGTTAGACAATAAGTGGGTCAAGAGGTATTTTTGTCAATTCCATCATATTTTTTTTTCAATTTCATCATTATATTTTTTCTTGATTGACTAGGTTGTTTTTGAACTGGTTAAGTTAATTGAGTTGATATATTGATTCAACTCTCACACAGTTTAATGTTAAACCCGAGTTAAACAATAAATCAGATATAAAAATATCAAGGTTGATCCGCTAGATCAAGTTTAATAATAATATAAAATAATTTTTTATGACCTAATTTTTTTGTTACATCTATTTATTTTTAATCTAACTCACAATATAGCATTCACTTAAAACTAGTCTATTAAGCTGTCTTGATTTAATTTCTCGTCAATTACTCAATTATAAACAGTGGAATCCATAGGAAAAAAACAATTAAAATTGCTTTATTCCAAAGGCCGGGTTCGCATAAAAATTTTCATTTCTTGCAAATTATTTAAAAGCTCGTGGCAGCTAAAACACTTCAAACTATAAAGAAACTTGGCCAAAATTTTGGCTGTCGCCTTCCGAGGCCAATATCTTGTGATAAACAAGGATAACATGTGTAAACGGATCCTACGATTTAAGATTTCTCTACAACGCGGACTGGGCTGTCTTGAACAAGTGATCTAGTTGCAAGAAAGGTTAAGTCAGCCGACACTCTACACCCACATCACTATAGATAATTTAAGAATAGGGTAGTAATTATTTCTTGGGATATTTTGTTTGAAAATATATTAAAATTATATATATATATAATTATTTTTAATATAAAAAGAATTTGAAAACATAAAAAAATTAATTTGAAATAAAAATAATAAAAAAATTTCAACTTTTTTTTTTTTTTATATTAAGTCCCTATGCCACTGTAACTTACTGCTTGGTGAATGGAATGGGCAAGCTTTCTTCAATTATTTACTCCTTTTCCCATCTGAGAGTTGAAGATTTTATATTAGTTAGAATTAACAAACGTGGTTGTTATAACTAAACGAATGATAATTAGTTTTACATTATACTAAAAAAAAAAATAATCACGGGCCAGCCTCCTGAATTTGATAGATTAAAAATTATTCAACTGGCATCATGCATCCAGGGAAGAAGTTGATCATTGCTGACGCCATCGAAAACGTTGAATTCAACATGAAGAAGTTTGACTTGATAATTTTGAAAAGAATTGGTGGAGTGATCAGTGTTGATTTTAGCTTTTGACGAAACATGTGGATTTAGTTTACCTTAAAATACGAGTTGCTTTATTAAACCAGTATAGTCTCAAAAGGTGCGGTGTGTTCATTTATATATGGGCCTGTAATTTTCTCTGCCAGTGTATATGGGCCTAATCAAAGTTGACAACTTCTGTTTCATGAGCCCATATTTCTCTACATATAAACTCCAAAGGCCTAATCTTCCTTCTACATGGGTTCATGATACTGGGTAGTGCTGGCAGGCTTATTTGATACGAGTCGATTCCAGTACGAACTCAAAACTCCAGAGAGTAAAAACAAATGTACCAATTTTTTCCCGCAATTTCTCCTTTAGTTTTCACCTGGATTGGGCCCAAGGCATTTCACAAATCTGGAGAAGACAGGTGGAGAATATAAAAATTATCAGAGAATTGGGCCACACCCCAACAATGATGAACATGAGCTAATACTGGAAAAAAATAATCATTTTCTTTTCCTTTCTTAAGAAGTGGGTTAATCACCTTCGGATACAGTGAAATTGCTAGCAGAAAACCTCTTTTTTTAGAAAAGAAATTGATCTAATCTGTTGCAGGTTTTACTAAATACTGGGATATAAAATTTCTCAATGCTTCGAGAAATGAATTCGAGCACCTCCCGTCGACTGCCAGGATTTGTTTTATATTCTCAGGGTGAGATCACTACTGTACCTGTATTGTATAATTTACCAAGTCTGAAGCTTTGCAATGGGTTCCCTTGAGCATGTGTTGATTTCCCAGCTGCTCCGTTGTATATTTCAAGCAAACTGCTTGTGTGCCAGCAATTACACATTAGGGCGATCCATCATGGAAAGCCAGCCCAGCTAGCTAAAACGCCATGCACCAACTAAACTAACTATTTCTTGAGAATGGAGTCCAAGTCCCTCATGCCACTGTGATTCGCTACTTGGTGGATGAGCACGCATTCTTTTAGTTATTTACTCACTCTCCGATGTGAAAGCTGGAGAATGTCATAGCTAGAATCAAGTAACAAGGCCATTTTTACTAACAAAAACAAATGTCAATCTGTTTAGATTTTTATTGATTTCAATTTATTCTGGGGTTGTTATCCAGTCTTGGGACGTCGGAGTATTGTCACGTCCCTTTCCCAGTCCCACCCCGACCCTGAGGTCCGTCGACTACTGACCCCAGAGGCATCTGGATCCATGGCCGCCGCCTGACGTGGTGGATCTAATCCAAGCTCGAGCTTCAGGTCCACTGTAAAGGACCTCGCCCCGACACAGACCTTCTCCTGAAAGAACGAGACCCAGCAAGGAAGAGCAGCAACTAATCTCAATTCCAATGTCTACTCCCTTCTACCTTGATTCAAACGGGTTAGCAACATTTCTAAGAATAATCTAGGCCTTGTTATGTTTGGATTTCGTTTAATAACCGAAGCTATTCACATATCAAATAACAAGAAAATCAAGTAATGTGCAGATAAATACTTAATGAGAAAACAAATTTAAAAATCAAACTATAACCACTTACCAAACAATGTCTAAACTGAATCAGGTACTAATAGCAAGTCCAGGTACTTTAGATAGTTGTTTTTTTAACCCCATACCAAACAATGTTAAATCAGATATTCAAATATGTTTTAGCTTAGTTGGATTCTTGAATACTTTTAGGTTGTGTTTAATATTGTAGTATTGATCATTTGTCAAATAATTTTTATTTAGAAATATATTGAAATAATATATTTTTTTAATTTTAATTTTAATATTGGTACATAAAAAATATTTAAAATTATTTTTTTTTAGTTTAGCCCATATATAATTTTTTTATATTAAGATTAAATCTATTTTTTAAAATTATTTATAATCACATCATGCAGTGTTGATAAAACTCTAACCTTTTTTTTTTTGAATTACTTAACATGATCACAACATAATTTCACAAAACTAATTTCATAAAATTAGATTTAATTTTAAACACAACAGATTTGATACGTTAAAAAACAAAATTGACAAAACTCTAACCTTTTTTTATTTTTTGAATTACTTAACATAATATCACAACATTATTTCACGAAACTAATTTCATAAAATTATATTTAATTTTAAACACAACAGATTTGATGCGTTAAAAAACAAAATTGACATGCCAAATTCTGCGCACAAATGATTGATAAAACGCTTATAAATGAGAAAGTTCAAAACTTTTTTTTAACAAAAAAAAAAATTCTGACTTTTAAAAATATCGCGATGTTCTTTTCTCCGGAAAATTTTAGCCATAAAAGCAATTTTTCTGCCAGAATCAATATATCTTTTTTGTTTCTTTTCTTTTCCTCTTACACTATTTTTTGTGTGTGTGTGTGTGTGTGTGTAAAAAGACAAAGCCTGACGTTTCTTGATTTCTGCACGTTTTCTTGACTGCGTCCGGAACCGACCTTTGTGGTCCCTTGTCAAAAGCAAACCACGTTACCCGTAAGACCATCTTACCCTTTATCCAAAACCAAAAATTTGAATAGTATACTTCTTGCACCACCTAAGCTGCCCTTTATCCGTCCCATTCCCCGCTTCATTCTTTCCACCCACTTTCCTCCCCCTCTCATGTTTTTTTACTAAACACAGCCTTAACTTTTTTCTCACCTAAAGTTTCATGATTTATTTTCACACTCAAACCTCGTAAAAATAATTTATTACAGCTCTTGTATTCCTGTAATTATAATAATAAATATTTTTTAAAATAAAAAATAATTAAAAAACAATACAATAAAATTTATAATTTCATTGTTTCAAGAAAAATAAAATCAGTTATAAAAACAAAATAAGATTGATGCCTAGCTATATATAAAAAAAAAACATGAATATTTTGTTTTCACATTGATGATGATACAATCACATTTATGAATTGATAATACATAATATTTTAACATTTTCAATGAAAAATCCATTAATTACCATGTAAATTACCCTTTTCTTCCGGCCAAAACATATTTCTAAGATAGCTCTTACATATAAAAATTAAATCCATCCATTGGTGGGGCTACATGTCACCACGAGATGACTACAACTCATGACATTTTGGAAAAATGCGAAGGCTATTCGTGTAACATCATCTAAAAGATCCAGAAGCACGAGCAGGGATATTATTGTAATAACATACCACGTAGGCCCCGCACTCAGGAAGTGGGAATTTCCTTCAACTCCTCTATATAAATCCAGCTGGGGTTCCCCCTCCAAAATCTATCATTCCAAACGCGGTCTCTCTCTCTCTCTCTCTCTCACACGCGCACACACAGCTTTTCTTCAACGTCTCTTCTAACTGTAAGTAACAAACTTTTCAAATTTCAGTTCTTTTTTCTTAATTATATCTTAATTTTCCGTTTTTTTGTTTTTTTAGTCATTATCTATATTTAATAAATACTCTGTTTTTCATTTTTTTTCAAGCTAGCAGAAATTTAATTACACTCTACATTTATATATAGATATAAATAATAATAAAAATAAAAGATGAACAGTAGTAGTTGTATTGGTATCTCGACAATGAAACCCTGTTGCAGAATCATAATTAGTTACAGAAGTTTTTCACATTTAGGGGTTTCTCTCTCAAGATCTAATAATAATTCAGTCATTCATACCAATTTGTCGAAATCACACCCGAAATCGGTATATAATCATGAATTCCACTGCTGTAATAACCGTAGTTGGTCACAAGATACGGGTCATAAATGTATAGTTAATCTGGATCGCAGAGGTTTTAATGTCTGCGATTGGAATTGGGGTCATGCTAGGGGTTTTAGTTCAGGTTTTCTTGTCGATAAGGGTAGTAGTTCAAGGGGTGTTTTAGTAATTCCCAAAGTAGCGTCAGACATTAGGAACCATTCGACTTCGGTAGAGGGTCATGTTAATTCTAAAGGATTTGAGAGTATTTACATTCAAGGAGGGTTGAATGTGAAGCCTTTAGTGATAGAAAAGATTGAAACAGAAAGTGATGCAGCTAAAGGAGGAAAAGAGGAAACATCTAGTAATAGGGTGGAGATTAATGGATCCGAAGTAAATACAAACTTCTTCAAGGGTTTGAATGAGAGCACAACTCCTAAGGTTGTTGAGAGAGAGGTGTCTAAGATCGAGAAGGAAGCGTGGCAGTTGCTTCGAGGCACCATTGTGAATTACTGTGGGAATCCAGTAGGGACTGTCGCTGCTAATGATCCTGCCGACAGGCAACCGTTGAATTATGACCAAGTCTTCATTCGTGATTTTGTTCCATCCGCACTTGCTTTTTTGCTTAATGGAGAAATGGAGATTGTGAAGAATTTTCTTCTTCACACTTTGCAGTTGCAGGTATATTAAGCCAAACATTCCATTACTTATTTTTTTGCATATGTAGTGTGTATTTTTGTCTGTGCTCACATTTGAGTTACGTTCTGATGTTCTGCTGCTTAATAAAGTGGCAATTGTGTTTGCATTTGAAACAAAGATCTGTTGCTCTGGCATACATTTGATGTTCTTTTACAGCATAACACTTTTGCAGTGGTCGCATTGATTCACACTTTTCATGTTGCTTACACATTTATACTCACTTTTCATAGTGCTTTCCATGTTTGTGACTACTGCCTTAAAGAATAGCCACCTTCTGCAGAAACCAAATTTATGGGCAACAGGCTGTGATGATAATATTGCCAACTCCATGGATGCATTTCATCTCCAAAAAAAAAAGTGACCATAGCTTAGAGCTTTGACTTGGGGAAGTTGAACTTTTGAAATGATGCATCAATAATTGCAATTTTCACCAAAATTAGCCCATTACATGTTTACTTTTTTATGTTTATCAAAAGAAAAAACACAGAGAGAGAGAGAGATTGCTTTTTATGGGGGATAAAAAGAGAGAATGACAAGTAGCAATTCTTCAAAAATCAATTTGAACTTAAACTTCTCTCTTGTGCATGTCAGAGCTGGGAGAAAACAGTGGACTGTTACAGTCCAGGGCAAGGGTTAATGCCAGCAAGTTTTAAAGTTAAAACAGTGCCTCTTGACGGTAGTGATGGAGGTTTTGAGGAGGTTTTGGATCCTGATTTTGGTGAATCAGCCATTGGGCGTGTTGCGCCTGTTGATTCTGGTAAGATAATTCTTAGTTTTGTTCTCTGTACTGTATATAATAAGAAGTCTTTCTGTATTCAATGAATTGAGTATTGGTCCAAAATCTTATCCTTAGTGCTCAGTTTCTTCATGTCTTGTCTATGTATCCAGTTATTTCCTTCTTCCAGTTACATTTGTGTAATTATTGTAATCTGAAACATATTTTCATGACACTCTCAGGGCTGTGGTGGATAATTTTGTTGAGAGCTTATGGGAAGATAACAGGCGACTATGCATTGCAAGAGAGGGTTGATGTCCAGACAGGAATCAGACTCGGACTAAATTTGTGTTTATCTGACGGGTTTGATATGTTTCCTACGCTGTTAGTCACTGATGGTTCCTGCATGATTGATAGACGGATGGGTATCCATGGACACCCTCTTGAAATCCAAGTAAGTTAAATATTTTCAGTGCAGCCTTCAATTTTGTTTCGCTTATGTTGCACGCGGAAGATTATTTTTGTTGATTATGGAGATGTTATGATGTTGTGTAAGGTTGATATCTGACCACACTGACCAAGGACCTGTTATGCTAGAACGCATGCAACTATTATAAATATAGAAAATATAAACTAGTCATTTGACGTGCTTAAGCTGCAGATATGCTAGAACGCATGCAACTATTATAAATATAGAAAATATAAACTAGTCATTTGACGTGCTTAAGCTGCAGAAGTACATTAGATGGAGCTGTTGTTTGTTCCAGCAGTGAATTTTTTCTTGCAGTTTTGTCATTATACTTCTGAGAAAATTCTCCTAAGCATTTAAGTTTTTGGAAAAAGGGAGTGCTCAAGTTTCTGAAGCTTTAGACTTTTCACCAGCATGCTTATGTTTGTCCTTGGTTTGCCATTTGCTTAACTAGCATACCTTTTCAGGCCTTGTTCTATTCTGCTTTGCGATGTGCTCGTGAGATGCTCATAGTCAATGATGAAACCAAGAATCTGGCGGCTGCAATAAATAATCGACTCAGTGCACTCTCATTCCATATCAGAGAGTATTATTGGGTGGACATGAGGAAGATCAATGAGATCTACCGTTACAACACTGAAGAATACTCTACAGATGCAGTCAACAAGTTCAACATATACCCCGATCAAATTCCTTCATGGCTAGTGGATTGGATTCCTGAGGAAGGTGGTTACCTCATTGGCAATCTACAGCCGGCTCATATGGATTTTAGGTTTTTTACTCTTGGGAACCTTTGGGCCATCGTCTCTTCTCTGGGAACCTCAAAACAAAATGAGGGTATCCTAAATTTGATCGAGGCCAGGTGGGATGATCTCATGGGCCATATGCCTCTTAAGATTTGTTACCCTGCTTTGGAATATGAAGAATGGCGTATAATTACTGGCAGTGATCCAAAGAACACGTGAGGCTCCCATTATTTCCTGGGTGCTTTATGTAGATTGGCTTAGTTGCATAGCGGTTCTGTTTAATGTAATTATCTCTCTAATTTGTTGCAGCCCATGGTCATATCACAATGGTGGATCTTGGCCAACATTGCTGTGGCAGGTAATATTTGTCAAAGACTCAAAATTGTGATACTTGAATGTTATGTTTGGGTGTTGGCTTACATTGCTGATATCAAGTCGTGAAAAAATGGGTTCCATAATACAATGTTGCTTGTTATTCCAGTTCACATTAGCTTGTATCAAGATGGGGAAACCAGAATTAGCACAAAAGGCAGTTGCTTTGGCAGAGACGAGATTATCAATGGATCAATGGCCTGAATACTATGACACTCGCAGTGGAAGGTTTATAGGCAAACAGTCCAGGCTTTTTCAGACATGGACAATCTCTGGTTTCCTAACAGCAAAGATGCTTTTAGAGAATCCAGATAAAGCATCCTTGTTGTTCTTGGAAGAGGATTATGAGCTCCTGGAGATATGTGTTTGTGCACTTAGCAAAACTGGCCGGAAGAAGTGCTCACGCTTTGCTGCAAGATCTCAAATTCTTGTCTGATTAGGTATTTCCTGACCCGATAGCTATATAGCGTGGTAAAAACGATAACAGAAAAGATCATTTGCAGCCCTAACTCAATATTTTAAAGGGTGACTTCAATGTGATGACAGACAAACTACTCTGAAGTGCTGATTGTTGTACCTCTTGTTGAAGCACATGACTCATTTGAATTAGATGGCTCTGTGTTTTAGGAGAGCCTCTAAGCTACTTGTAATAATGCATGGTTTCGTGCTTGAATTTCCCTTCGACCTTGGCATGACATGTGTAAACTTCTCTTCCATAGATATGATCAATCCCTTTCTTGGTGTCACAAATCAGCCTAGCATTTTCGTTGACTCGTGTGGTAGACAAATGCAATAAACGAAGTATGTTTTTCATTATGCTTTAAAATGTTTTCCAATTGAAAAGTCATTGAATTTATGCTTTTTAGATATTTTCTAATAATTTTAATATCTTCAAGATATCAATTCTGATGTTTTTCATTGCAATCGCATTTCCAAATCGAGTAAAAGAGCTGGTAATTCCACTTCCTCCTTGATTCTAGCTTGTGCCCTACAAGAGATTGATTTTCCATATTCAAATTTATTTCACCTTCATATAACATCTTCTTATCCTGGTAGGGCTTTCACTATCGATCTGCTCGTCATGTGGAAAGAATCCATGATAGAGCTAACCGCCACCTACTGGCCACTAGACAGGATTCAGAAGAAAGTTTTTTACACTGATGACTAGACTAAGGTGATACTACCGCACCATTTACTCATATCCCCCGTACTACAACGCCGTCTCTGGATATCCTGTTATAAGCAGTGGCAATGAAAAGGATATCCAACGGCAAAATTCTTTCTAGGGCAGGCGTCCAGAAAGAGACACTAAACTTACATATTTACTACATAATACTCGACTATCAAAAAACAAAAACTCATCAAGCAACTTGCTCATCTCCTTCCATCCTGAATAGAGCAAGGCGTCTATCTCCAAGTCGCATAGCATATGCAGCTTTCTTGAATTCAGCCCAGGTAAAGGGCTTGTATAATGCCGGCTTGGTGGGGGTAATAATTTCTGGTGGAACAGTGATCCTCGCATTGGGTGGAGGGCCAGCAAAATAGGCCATTGACATTCTAGACTTGGAAGAGTTGGTTAGGGCTTTGTGCCTCACACTTACAAATCTCCCATTTGTCATTGCCTACAAAATTTAACAAGGCAATAGAATTACAGACTTCTATGGTTGAACAAAATGGCACCACATTGAACTGAGCAGAGGGTCATGTAAAAAGTAAATGAAAACCAGGAAGCGTACTTTGAATCAACGCGACAAAGTACAAGGTCCGGTTGGTACAACGTTGTTTTCAAAGCTTTGATTTTGACGATAACAATCATTCAGTTCTAGAAAATATAAATTTCAGAAACAGAACTTTCGGGAAAAAACCTGGTTTTGTAAAGACCTTACTTTAGGAACATATCTTTGTCATCTTTTCACCAATAAAGAGACCCAAGAAAACCGATATTCCACAAAAATATCTTGGAAATGATTTAGTCAGATCACCGAGATATTTCCTCGATAACTTAAAGTCAGCCTCTAGGAACACCGTAAGCAACCAACCAAGGGTCAGGTGCTTTTCAGTTCCCATTGTTCTGAATCTAGTTGGTCATTCAATTACTCATTCACATAATGTTCACTGGATGGAAACTAATGTTGTAGATTTGGGTCCCATTAGCATCAAGAACCCAATCCAAAGCCTGCCTAGATAGCTACAGCTAGATAGCTAGCTCAGCTATAGGAACAGTGGCTTCCATCAAATCCCAATCAACTTTTTTCACACTTGATTATGATTACAAGATAAGAGAAAAATAGTGGACCAACCTGTAACAAGTCACCCACATTAACCCAGAAGGTAGCGGGATCAGGTGTTACTGGGACCCACGCACCATCATTTAAGGAAATCTGAAGGCCACCCACATCGTTGGATCTCAAGATGGTCAAGATCTGAGGGTCAGAATGCTCTCCGAACCCTACCTTGTTTTGGTTACAAGGTGACGAGTCCTCATCCTGGCAGAGCAGAGGCATAGGGGGGTAGTGGTTTAACCTGATGAGGGAGTCACTGTCAACATCTCTGATTAGCCTACTAAACACTGATCTATCCGGGACCCGCAGCCCCTCCGCCATCAGATCTAACAACTCACATGCCAGCTCCCTAACTGCTTCTATGTAAGCACTCACAGCAGAGCTGTGTCCAAGAGAGAAAAGTCACACCTTATCATCAGTGAATATAACAGTTTAACAAGGCTTGGAAAGAATAGAAACCATACAGTCGCGCACATTGGACAAGTACGATGGACCTGCTGCTCTGCTTCTCCTTTGCCTTTTTCCAGTTTCTCTTTATTAAATTCCTTTGTGGCATTATTTGGGCATTCGAGTTTCTTTCTTTATTATTTTTTATTATTATTTCTTCTGATTTGATAAGACCATCTTACATGTATCTGTCTGACTTGTCCATTTGATTCTCCAATCTTTTCATGCTAAAAGTACCTTATCTTCGTTTTCTTTTCGAATTTTCTGGATTAATAGTGATTGTCGTCGAGAAAAAACTTTATCATGTTTGATGCCACCAAGTAAATTTTACATGTGAGCCCTGACGTTTAAGATTAGATGGATGATGAATATTTTATTCAGAGTATTGAGACTGGACAGCTTCGTCAACATAAAATTGCTCTTCTTCTTTATTTGATTAATAAAAGCGTAAGCATTGTTTGGATTTCACTAATTCCATCATAAACCACTGGACGACATTCATGTATCAAGGAAGAATCATAGACAATTTTCACAGGAGATAATCATGTCAGTGAGATTGTAATGTGATTGGATTCATCCGTACTTTACCCCCCCACATGAGCCATGTTTGTGTAACAATTTCTTTATTTGAGATGACAAATCTGACACGGTATAATTTTTTTTTAACTAACTCAAATTCAAACCCTAGGAGACTCTTGATAATTGTTTTCTTTTTCTTTTTTTTTTATTTATAAAAAGAAACTATTGATTGTTAACCAGCCAGCACTATTCCCTCTCCTCCTCTTCTGAGATTACCGGCCATGCAACTTTAAGAAGACATTAACCAGTAAATCAAACACAATGTTACAACACATGAAACTTCTCTTGTTTTAAAAATAGTCTTTCAAGCATTAATGGGGGATGTTGACAAATTAAGACAAAGGAGGCTATTTTTTCAACTTTCAAGTGAAAGAAAGTTGTGGCATGTTATCTCTCACCTTCCAGGAGGACATATATAATTCCATATTCCCTTGTGATTTGGTGTTTTAAAATGGATCTAATAATAACAAATGCTTCCGTGTTTATTAAACAAATCGCCCAACTGCTGAATGATTGTTTTTTCTAATCAAATAAATTAATATATAGATATTATTAAAAAGTTTTTTTACTTTTTAATGTAATAGAAAAAAAAAGATAATATTACAATTACTACATTGAAACCCATTAATTAATTTACTTAGTCTGTGTATAAGATTTTTTTAAAATAACAAAAGAAAAAAAACTAAAAAATAAAGATAAAAATAAAAAGAAGGGTAGAAATAATTTTTTTCCTAAAAAAATGTAAAGAAAAAAAAAGAAAATTTTAGTTGTTCTACTTCTACCGTAGAAGTGTGTTTACCTTTAGTATATATAATATAATTTCATAGCCAGTAGTACTGTTCGATATAAGGAAGCCCAGTTCTTTATTTTCATGTTCCTTTCATACCAAACATTACGACAATAATAAATGAAATTCCTATTATAGCATGCACCGAGTCTTCTGGTCCCATTAAATATTAAAGAAGGCAAGTTTGTTTCACCCTGAAATTCATTAAGAAAGATTCCCGCAGCAAATTAGATTTGTTTTTCTTTTTTAGGAAAGGACAGAGCATTTGAATACTCGGGTTTAGAAAACACTGCTCAATTTCAAGAAATTTCCCATCCAGCACTATGTTTACATGTGTGTGTGTGTGTGTGTGTCGAAGTATTTGGGAGATTGAACTAGCAACTTGCATGGTGGCATCATTTTCAAAATTCGGAAACACCCTAATTTTAATTTTTAAAAAACTAGAAGTAGTTTTAGTCTTCTCGGTTTGTAGATTTTGCAGCATTTTGTGTTTGTTAACTTTGTTCACCAATTTCTTACAAGTAGCTGTGCTAATCATGTTTTATCTCAGGTTCTCAAGGCAGCACTGAAAACCAAAGACAAATCATCTCTTGCACTTTCAAGAAGTCGGTGGCTCTCGAACAAATATATGCATAAGAGTAATTAACATTGCTAGATATCCTTTTTAAAAAAATAATAAAAAGCATTTGCAAAATGAATCATGGATAACTAAATGAAGTAGTGTTAAATTCCCATGTACAATAATTAATGAAAAGTTCAGAGCAATATAAAGGGTGTAAGCACTTGCCTGAATTTTGCAGGGTCATTGGAGATGGTTTTGGACCTTTCAGCTATGGAGAGAGGGTTGATATTAAGAAGTAGATATTCCACCTCTCCTATATCACCATTGAAGCCAATATTTTTGCAGCCATAACCAAAGGGTTTGGCCGGCTCAACCTTTTGCTTTTCATCGAATGGCTTGGCAAAGAAGTTGAAACTTTCTTTCTCCATTTTGGCAATGATGTCATGAGGAACACCATGGTTTTTCACCTTGAAGAAACCATATTCCTCACAGGCTTTGACAATGAGATTGGAAACCATTGATCTATCTCCTGAGAGGTCTACTGTAGGAAGCTCAATGGCCAGGTGTTCTTCACTGTGAAGTTTAGTTGGAGATGCCACTACCATATCTCTATAATTATATATCTCTGGGGATACAGGAGAAAGGAAATCAAGAGGAAGAGTATAGCACTTGGAAGATGTAGAAGAGAAGAAGAGATGACGGTATATTTGAGAGATGGAGAGACTAGGAAGAAGAGGGTGAGAATGGGAGCTAGAGAAGGGGTGAAGAGTATTGCTTATGCTTGCTATAGATATATAGGAGAGCGAGTCTCATTCAAAGAGGATGCAGATTATTGATAAAATCATTAATTTCTTCTTCATTTTTTCAAATATTAATTTGTTTCCTTATGTCTCTTGGGCACTCAATAATCTAATGCTTTTTTGGGTGGTTGACGGACAACTAGAAAAATCTTGTTTAATGTAAGAAAAGTTGACTCGTTTCATGGATTGCTCGTCCGGAATTTATTTTTATATGTTTTCATGGATTTCCCTCTTTAAAATCCTTTTATTGACTAGATTTCTCTTTAATCATTTTCTATTTATTACCACCTTGTTTTGACTCAAGGACCTCTTTTATTTCTTTGACTTGGCCTGTGCTTCGTGGGGTTACACTTCGTCTTTGTTTGTTTAACATGTTTAGATGATAGTTTTTTAAGAGTATTTTTAATTAAAAGTATATTAAAATAATTTTTTTTATTTTTTTTATTGAAACATTAAAATTATTATAAAAAATAATTTAATATTTAAAAAAAAAAACAACTTAAAAAAATATAAACTATTACACCACCAAAAATAGTACTTGGTTTAGTCATATTGTTACCCTATCGACGGTGAATGCATTTTGTTTAGCCATCACGATCGGCTCTCCAGGAACCCATCAAATCAAAGGAAAATTCTCATTTCAACACAGTATTTCTAAATTTTTTATTAAAATAATATAAAACTATTCTGGATTCTTTAATATATAGGATATACATTTCACGTGTCATTTGTACATGTATCTTCATATTTAATAACAACTCAATCTTTCGGTGTTTTTTACTAGATCAAATCGTTTTATTTAAATTGATTGAGTGTGACCCTAGAGGTTTTTTTTTATATATATATATAAGTTTGCTAAAATTTATAGGATTTTGGTGAATATTTTCTTTTCAATAAATATAAGATAGTCCCTTCAGCATCCAATTATTTTTAAAAGTTGGATTTTATTTTGATTTTTTCCCTCCAAATTAAAGGCCTTGTCGAATTAAAAATCCCTAGTATTTGGCAGAGGATTAGTGGAAATTAACTTCTGGATTTTACACGGTGCCAAAAAAAATATTTTCAGACTTTTTTTAAGATTCTGGGAATTGATTTATTTTATTATTATTATTAATGTGAGTGTCCGAATCAGCTTGCGTGTACCTCAACTAATCTTATAGATTCTGAAGTTAACAACCATATAAATTTTTAATAACCTTAAAATTTATAAAACTCAAACTTATAACTTTTAAAAAATAAATTTAAAACTCAACCAATTAACTTTACACCATCCCGAAATAAAAATAAAATGCAGTGTGAAGGAGAAGGAGGGATGTGGAATTGAACGAGACTTTTGTTTGTACTACAAACAAAAGGGCGTCGACCGAGACAATAAGAATACCACATCGTCAAATTCCCTCAATTCGCAGATAAGAAAACTTGAGACAAAAATGAAGTTTTGGGTTTACATTGAAACACTCCATAAACATTAGGGAATGAGCGATCCAAATGGAAATTGTTTTTGTTCCTGATAACTGGAAGACAAATATATCATTTGCCCTAAATTTCTTTTTCTGATCGTGTAAACTTCTTTCAATAATTTAATCAATCATCTCCCTAGACATCATATTCGTGGCCTTGCCGGCCATAATTCCACATGAAGCTAGTGTAGAATTCACAAAAAATATCAAAAATACACTACTATATTTAACAGTTTTATCGATAGAATTTTCAATCAGTATTTACACTATCATTCCTTCTACAAAAAATTTATCAGCAGATTCACGGATGGAAACCGTCTATTGGTAAACCTTTCATCTATAATTTCATTTATGTCGGTAAAAAAAAATACCGATAGTTTTATAGATAAAAAATACACGCCAAAAAATTACCCGTTTTAATACACCAACAAAATAATTTCCTCGGTGATTTGTAGTGGCATCTGGCATGTATTGTAATTTTATTCCAACCCTCTTTAAAATACGACGGACTTATTCAGTTAGTGATGTAACAATGTTGTAGTGACATATGAAGTAAATTGTTTCGAACTCTCTGAAATATATCGACGGATTGTGTCTGTTAGTATATCTGTCTGTAATAATTAAAAAAATATTTTTAAAAAAAATATTTTGAACAAAAAAAGAAAATAATTAATAAAATAAATTTGAATAATATAAAATCCAAATATTCATTACAAATTTATATGTTCAAAAAAAATTAAACTAGAACAATGGAGGCGCAGGAGGAGGAGGAGGAAGCTAGTCACTCTCGGGACGATACGGTCAAAAAAAAGCACACATGTACCACCCATCTGTGATCTCATGTCCATGACCATTTGGAGAAGAAGTTCATAATTCGCCGAGAGTCGCTCAAATTTTTCGGTGAGATGAGTCATATGTTGTTGCAATGCCGCAAACTCCTGAGACTAGGTGCTCGATACCGATTGCAAGCTCCCAACGATTGAGACACTACGAGTCATACACAAGTTCTTGGCTATAGTATTGAGGAGTCCATACATACGATTTCTATTGCGTCCACCGAACGATCCTACTTCCATCCACAAATCTGGATCAAAATTAGGGTAGGTCGAAGGATTGTCCTTGTATCTCTCTCTCCACCGGCTGTTATATGTCTCTTGGAAATAAAAACTAAAATAATTAAATTCAATACAAGAAAATAATAACTTACAAAAGAAAATGGTTGAACGAACATACCACAAAGTGTTGAGAGCGGTTGCCGACGAACTGTTACACCCCTTTTTGGTGGTCTTCACTCAGCACATGCATCTCCACAAAAAGCTTCCTTAGGCTCAACTCACATCCAAGAGTCGTAGCTTGTAAGAAAAACAATGTTGCGAGTTAAATATATTAATAAATAATAACAAATTAATTAAAGATAGATGTGATTAAAATTAATCTTACCATCCGTTTCACATTCAAAACGAAAGGAACGAAGCCGCCGGTGTGCGTTGTAACATAGCCGTGAATTTGCCGGCTCCAGTTCTATGCACCAGATTGCGAGTGTTGTGTGAAATGCTCAGACGTCACATGCTAAATATGTTCCGCCCATGTATCCTCCGGGATGTATGACGACCTGAAATTCTTCTAAACCGCCATGTCATTCTAGCCTGGCAAAGCGTTTTTCCTGGCATATTTTTTAGCTTTTTTTTTGCATCTCCTACCAAAAATCACGCAACCTACATGATACAAACGTATTCTATATGAGTTAATGACAAATGAAATTTTAATATTTAAAATAAAAAATAATTATCATATTGTTTTCGTTGTTACCTAATTGCAGCGTAATTCTCTCAAACCCTTCTCGCAACATTGTTATTTTCTCTATCTTATTCAAATTTACCCTTGCATTAACAATTTATGAAAAATAAATCAATAATCTAAATAAAGAAAATGAATTTACATAAAAAATAGTTAAAAATTTAAGTTCACACTAACCTTAAACCCTGTAAACCATGCATTGACATGAAGTTTCCAATCAGAATGTTTAAAAATCTGACTCCATTAAAACAATAAAATCTTCATCGACGATTTAAACGCCGATGTTATTACCCGGGCGGCCTCAATGTGTGTGGACCTGAAAATCAATAAAATTAACAAAATATTAGTTGCTTGTTAAACAAAAACCAACTCAAACTAAAACAAACTTACATTGAAAGGTCGTCCTTCCAATATGCCTCATACTTGCGGGTGAATTGATCATGCTGTGAAGAGACACCGCCTCGCCTCTACATTATGGAACAAAACTGGAAGAGGCAGCGTCGTGTGTCAATGTAGATGCCTTTTCTTGGTCAGACAATGACATTTTGTTGTCATTATCACTGCTAGAAGAACTAGTTATGATCATGTGCTCATGACGTACAATTGATTTTTCTCTATGAATCTATACAAATTTGATGAATATTTATATAATTAATTTTTATTTAAAAAAAAATTGGCAACACCTCCTCCATACTAGAAACCACCTAGAATTTTCAATCCTGTAAATATACAAAATATATGTCACAAACCAGTTGACTTTAACCTATTTCTACCAACAATTTTGGATTATTCCATTTGATAATGTTTTTAATCCTAAATCGAAAATATTTTTTTAATTAAATTAAATCCTATATATTCAATTAACATTCATACTATAAATTTGATAATAACAATTAAAATTCTACAAAACAACAAAACAATATTGCAATGTAGACAGTAAAATTAAAGAAAAAAATAACCATGTATATTCAATTAATATTTATACTAAAAAATTTGACAATAACAATTAAAATTCAACAAAACAATAAAATATTATTGCAATATAGACAATAAAATAGAAAATAAAATAAAATTTAGCCTCATATATTCAATTAACATTTATACCATAAATTTAATAATAACATTTAAAATTCAACAAACATAATAAAACATCATTGCAATATAGATAATAAAATAGAAAAAAAAACACAAAAACAAATATAAGCTTTAAGAATGAAAAATGCTTAGCTTAATGACGTGCTTAATTTTAGAGTTTATCTACATGTGATAAAAAAAACAAAACAAAAAAGAAAATATATTGTTAATAAATTGAAGAAAAGAAAAGAAAAGAAATAAGAAGAAAATAAGTCAAAAGATTCACCACACATACCTTTTAATCATATAGATAGTAAGAACCTTAAGCTCTACTACTTGAAACTACAATTGAAGAGAGGATTTGAGTGAGGAGAGGATTGCGAAAATGAGAGAGAAAAAATGAACTTCTAACGTCCTTGCTGGGTTTTATATTGTGTTTTTATCAAGGGAACATTAAATAATATGATTTTTAATTATTTTGTCAGTAATTCGCTCGGTAAACTCACCTTGAAATTTTCATTTTGCATTAAAATTTTCAAAAAACCCTCTAGATTTTTGGTAGTTTGTCCTTGATTCCATCGGTAAAAAAGCAAATAGTACACAGTCAGAGATGCATTAATTAATAAGGCATTGGAATTCGCAGTCTGTCGGTAATTCCCTCGGGAACTTGACAGTTACTCAGTGCACTTTAATTGTCATCATCAACATTAGAAGGGGAGCAGTTCTTTTTGCCTGTGGAATACATCGACAACCACGATCTGTAGGTGTTTCCATCGATGGTTTAGATGATATTTCCTTTGATGTTGTTGACTATGAATAGTGTCAGGTGGAGGGGAACAGTTCCCTTCACTTCTTGAATACACTAACAGACAAAAACCGTCGGTGTGTTGCGCATTGAATAGTGTCAGGGAAAGGGGAATAGTCCCCTTCGCCTTTGAAACACATCGACAGACACAAACTGTCGGTGTTTCCATAGATGTGTTGCACAATGAACAGTGCCATGGGAAGGGAAACAACTCCCTTCGCCTCTGGAATACACTGACGAACACAAATCATCAATGTTTTGCATAGTATATAACATATTGTATATGTATTCCTTATCTATCCATCCTGTAAATACTTGAATTAAAAGTTGCACGTATAACACAATAATACTAGTTCGCATAACAATTATAAAATAAATAATTCTTTGTTGAGAATTCCGTCAATGACTATTACATTATAGTTTATTGTATTACACTTTCGTGTTTTGATAATTAGTCAGAATTGACTTCTTCTTCAATTGACTCATCGTCTCGCAATCTTCTACAGTAATAACATTGTTATCATCATCTTCATCGACTTGTGCTTGTTCGCTGGAGCTCAGAATAACATTTAACTCTTCAGCGTCAACATCAATAAAATATTATCGAAGATGCAAAAATTTGAATTTTCTTTCAAGTCAATCGATAGAGCAACTCCTAGAAATCTATCAAATACTTCACTTTATCCAATTGTTGGTCAAACCAAAACTAAAAAAATTTTGCTTACCGGATTGGAAACCAAACACAATGTCGTTGTACTATGACACTACATCATACAATTCTTAATCGAAAAAACGCAGGGGTACAACATCCTTTTCAACTCTGCTAATAAAAAAATGATTTATATTCTTTCTATACCTGTGATCCGTTAGTAAAAAACATCGATTGCAGTAAAAAAAAACGATTTACCCCCGTTTATTAGCGTGAATGCCTTGTTATTTTCCATGTAGTATGTACATGTTTGTTTTTCATATGTGCTTCAACCAGAAACCATTCTATAAGCCAGAAAATCATTGATAGTCCATTTCAAAGCTGTCTTCATAAGAAAATTCATCAATCAACGGTAGAAGACAAATATCTATATTTAGGCCTAGAATATTATGATCAGGTATGACCATAGATAAAAATATGAACTCTGGCCTCATACACATCCATGATGGCAAGTTGTAAATCGTTAGTATAACCGGCCAACATGAATAAAAAACAGTGAATGACCCAAATAGATTGAATTTGTCTGTACATAGCCTAAGATGCAGGTTCCTTGATTTAGCTGAAAAGTAAGGATGCACAGTGTTAAAGTGTTTCCATGCTTCACCGTCGGAATGGTGCACCATCACTCCATCCACTGCATCTTGTGATTAGTGTCATGTTGTTGAGCAGTTTTGGATGACATGAATAACCTCTACAGTGTAGGTGTGATTGGGAAGTATCTAAGTTTTTTATCTGCTACAAGAGTATTTTCCCTTGCTAGTTCTGGGTTTATAACAGTAATGCGCACATGTCCTGCACTCGACCAGCTCAATATTTTTTGGGTAGTACAACATGTCGAACTTTGGACACATGTTAATTTTCTAGTATCCTAGATGAGGGGTTTCATCATGGACTTAGCAGCATGAAAGTTATCTTTCAGTGTGTTCCCTTCAAGTAAAATGCTTCTCACTCATTCAACAATTCTTTCATAACTGATCTCAGTCAACCCATAATCCAACTTGATGGTAAATATTTGTGCAACGATCAATAATTTACTGTGATTTGTGCAGTCATCCTCTAATGATTCGTCAGAATCTTTCAAAAAATCAAAAAACCTGGTTGCTTATGTATTATGTTCTCTATTTATGATTGGACATTGACCGACATGACCTTGATTCATTTCGTCGCATCTATAATCATAGTCCTATAAGGATTACTGTTGTCAGTTTCAACTCCATGCATGTTGTTAGCATTAGAAGTTGACATGACCATCTTTTCTATCATGGTCTCGTGAGGAACAAATGATTCTCCGTGTGCATATCAACACATGTATTACTTTATGAACCCTTCGTGTAAAAGATGCATCATTACAACATCTGAATAAATAAACCTTTTATTTTTACACCTCTTGTATGGATACTTAAATACCACCTCCACTAATATTTCTCAGAATAGATGTTGTATAATTAATAAAACCATGAACCCCATTATAATAATTCATCTTCCGCAATCGTTTAAGTGAATCTCGATATATTTATGAATGATCATTCATGACTTTTATCAAACCTATATATATCAAATAATGATGACAACAATATGTATTAATTAACAACATTAAGTAATTAATCAACCTACTTTTATAATTCTTTTAATTCATTTTTAATTATCTACGTACATACAAATTTATACAAATTAATTTATGGAAATTAAAACTTGGCAATAAAATTGACAAAATATAAAACGGACATGTTAAACAAACCATTATTTATATCATTACAACACATCTAAGTTGGTAATTCAACATAAATTTGAACAATTTACAAACAAAATCTAAAATAAATTATAACATGTGCAAAATCATGTATCCATATAACAAGTTTATTTGAGAAAAGACAATAAAACAAGTAAACACCCAAACAAAATACATATACAACAAAAATATGTAATAAAAAAATTAAAATTTCAAAATTATGTTCAAATTAAAAAAATAATAGATTTACTTACTTAAAATAGAAAATATGCAATAAAAGTGTGGTTGTTGCTGGAAAGGTTGAGGAAGGATGAGTTGTATTGAGATGGGGTGGGATGTTGGGTGAAAAGAGGGTATGTTTGTTAGTTGCAAATTAGGGGGTTTAGTTGTAGAAGGGAAGAAGGAGAAATAGGTGGGGAGGGTCGACGACTAAGTGATATACTAACTATTACCGATGGAATTACCGACATAATATTTTTATTTGTCAATCCATCGGTAATTCTGTCGGTATAAGTGATACATCATTGTACGGTTTTCGCTGTTTGAATCCATCTGTAATTATATCGGTAAAAGCGTCTATAAAAAATTACACGTCATCGTATTTTTTGATTTTTTTTAATTTCTTTTTATTCCGATTGGGATTTACCGACGGATTTGATGATGGAATCAATTCGGTCGATAAATATCACTCTAAAATACCGATAGATTTTTTCCATCGATAATTTTGTTTGTATTCGTAAATTTTCTGGTATGGATAAATAGGGAACAAACATACTGGTGATAATTTTGTTTGTATTCATAGATTATGAGGTAGGGATACATAGGAAACAAACATACTGTCGGCATAACGTTCGAACTGTTTCAACAATTCATTCTTTTTCCCGTTATATATATATATGAAATCACAGGAGTGTCCTAAGCTGTTATCATAACAGTGTGTCCCCTTCCATCTCCTTTTCGTGGTTCTTACTATTCCACGTTAGAAAATCGCTTATGAATTTTTCTTTTTCATTTTTCCTCCAAAGCAAAAAATTCAAAATTCTTAGCTGAATCTACATATTCATCGATCCTCGAATCCGAAGTCCGATCTATAAACACGTGAGTTAGACAAATACACGGACATATTCAACGGGGCAGAGGCAATAGTTGGACGACGCCAGCTGCATTTATAGATTGATTATGCAACATACATAAAACGGTGAGAATTTAGTTGATCGAGTATTCGTAAAATTTTATTTATTTATTTATTCCGTTTAAATTAATAAATTATTAATATCAAAGGCTTGACGTGATGACTTTTTAAATGTATTATATCGATGTGATGGTGTGTTTTTAAAATTGTTCAAATATAATTTTTAATATTAAAAAATACACTGATATCTTCTATTATCGAACTAAAAAAATAAATTATTCATGGCTTCTTGGAAGAGAAAATGCGAAACTTAGTAGTTTATGCATTTCAAATTATTCTTATCTAAAAAATATTTAATTAATTTTTTTAAAGTGTTTTCTTGATGATTTTCACGTGGTAATATTAAAAATATATAAAAATATATTATTTTAATATATTTTTAATTATAAATATTTTTAAAATGCATTATACACCGTGTTATCAAACGCTTAGTTCCTTATAATTAAGTAAAGTGCAGTTTAAT
>Ga0325411_1000751_pt1 | contig 34660 bp, 17 predicted proteins | sample PopdelMetagenome_13_FD_206181 | JGI IMG/M metagenome (GOLD analysis project Ga0325411, IMG submission 206181) | Populus deltoides microbial communities from Bellville, Georgia, United States - Xylem-PdIQD-R4 | ecosystem: Host-associated > Plants > Phyllosphere > Stem > Wood/Secondary xylem...
ATTAATTAATTATTTATATTTAAATAGACTTGCTATAAAATATAATTAATTAATTAGTATTGAAAGAGAAGATAGGTGGCTAATTAATTAGCATTGCTGTGGAAAGTAAAGTGGCGGCTGATGAGAAGTAATTAATTTCTATTGCAAGGAAAAGTGAGACATTAGGTTTGTTGTTAAAGATGCGGAAAGTGGGGTGGGATATATGTTTGCTGTGAAACTGTAAAAGAAAGGAAAAGTGTGGGAATAGGCTGTGGAGAAATTTAAAAAACAAGTGGGTTATTAATTTTTTTAACCTGGGCTACAGCCCTCCTTAGCCTTGTAAAAGGCTCCGCCCCTGGTTGTGGCTAATGGTAAGGGCTTTTATTTCTTTAAGTCTTCAAGTGAAGAGTTTATGAGATCTGTCCTTGATGGAGTTCCATGGCATGTTGTTAACAAATTATTGGTACTTAAGAAATGGGAGCCATGTATGTCCCTCTCACAGGAGGAGTTGAAGAAGATACTTGTATGGATGAAATTCTACGACATCCCTAATGAATACTGGCATAGCTTGGGGTGTAGCTATGTAGCCAATGCTATTGGGAGGCCAATGTATTCGGATGTTATAACTAGTCAATGAAGCGAGATATGTGTGGAGATTGAAACTACTGAGGAATTACCAACTGAGTTTGATCTTCAAGTGCGAATGGAAGAGTGGTCAGTATTGTTGCTGAATGCCAATGGAAACCAACTTTATGTACCTGTTGCCAGGTTTTTGGACGTGCTACTAGTAAATGCCTAAAGAAACTTAGTGTGGCTCTTATGGGAGGAGAGGAAATGATGAGAAGGGTGAAAAACAACAATGGCAAGTCATATCAAGGAATGGAAATGGAAAAATCATACGAAAAGTGATGGAGATGGCCCTTAATGCTTCTTATATACTTCTGAAATTGATCTGAATAAGGCCATTATCCCTAATATTACTAATTACACAAAATTCAGCAGGATATTGATAAAAATTGGCATTTTGTGTCTAAAAGTGATGGCCATTCCGATGGCAAAATTTAGATTGGATGAGATAGGGATGTTGTGAATCTTAAGGTGATTTCCATGAATGCTCAAGAAGTCGTGCACTATCTTGGCGAACTAAACAGATGACGGGTTTATCCAATTTTTTTTAAGGTATAAGACTGAAATAATATTCTAAACGACATTAATTTAAGATAAATCAAGTGTGATTCATGATATAAGACTGAAATAACTTGTAAAATAACAAAAAAAAATAAAAAGTTTAAGATCTAAATGTTAAAGATAAAGAAAAAATCTAAAAATATTATGCTGAATAAATAAACCTGAGTCAACTCGGTCTAATTTGATAAACCCACAACCTACAATATGAGATGGGGATAAAGAAAAAGAAATTCAAAAGAAGCACCTCACAAACAAAACAAAGTTCAACAAAAAAAACTTCAAAAAAATCTCGAGCTAACCCGAGTTAACTTTACCAACCTACCATCGTAATAACCAAACAGGAAAAAAACCAAAAAAATGACAAAACTCAAGGGCAAATTATTTCATGCAAAACGATGACATTAAAAACAATCAAGGAAAAAAAAATCAAGCCTCCAAAAGAATCACTTGGTCATAATACCAAAGCTAAATAAAAAAGACTTAGTAAGAAAATACAAGCGAACTCAAGTTAACTTTACTACCCAACACTCGACATAACTCATCATGTGTGCCTTGTTTTATAAATAATATTTAATAAAACACACTCAACAGTCAATAATTCAATGACAAAGGATAAAATTTAAATTTTTTTTTAAAAAAATCAATCCAAGTTAACTCAACTGATTTTCGATATGAGATATGAGGCAGGGATAATCCAACAAAAAGAAAAGAAAAACAAATCAAAAGGCTCGAGTACCAATAATTCAATGTCAAATGATGAAAACAAAAAAAAAACCCTAAAAAAGATCAAATTAACTTAAACAGAGTTCATCGTCGAAACTAGTGGACTGGGTTATGAGACCGAGGTTACTCATAAAAAAGCATACATGAAAAAAACCACAAAGAAAAATTTCAAACGATAAAAAAATAAAATTCAAAACAAATTAAAACAATGAGGACTAAACAATGCACAAAAATAATTGAAAGAAACTAATTAGGGACTAAATTGAAAAACAAATAAATGAAGAAAAGGATTAAAAAAGAGCAATAAAAAAAGGACCAAAATTGGAAACCAAACAAAATTAAATCAAACTCCCAAGGACATAATAATAATAATAATAATAATAATAATGAAAAGGATAAAAAAAAATAGTAATCAAAAGAATAAGAACCATATTAGATAACAAAATCTAATTAAATTAAACGATCGATTAGGGATGAAATTAAAAACAAAAAAAACATAAAGAAGTATCAAATCTAACAAAAATAAAGTCAAAAGAATAAAGGTCAAACCTAAAACAAATACAAATTGAAGGACACAATTAAATTTATCAAAGCTCTGAACATATATCGAAGCATGGAAGAGAGAAAAGAAAGGAATGATGAAAAAGATCAACCGCCGCTGAATTGCTGCTCAGATGACAACATGCGTCACCCGAAAAGATCCGTTGCCACTTTCCGCGTTGTGTGAGGAGGTAATCGGTCTTTTTTGACCAATGTACATGCCACCGAATATAGTCAAGGATAATAACACGCCTATACATGGCCAACTTTACTAATTTATTAATGTTATAATAATGAAAATTACTAAAATAGCTATAGGGCATATAAATATTACAAAAAAAACCATAATGTAAATATAAAAATACCCTCCCAAGCAATCTTTAAATTATTGAAGTCAAAAGGTAAAAATAAAATTTTATTGTACATAAAATATACAAAAATAAGACGACCCTTTACTTAAAGGTCAATATTTCCCGAACGTCAAGTGCACAAATATTATTTTCCTATACAAATAAATATATCAGGACGAAAAAACCTCTAAACCAAATGCCATATTTTTTTAGCTCCTATAAGCAATATAATATTTTTACTGTACATAAAATGCTAAGAACGGCGCAATCTTTCCTCCAATCAAATCTTAAATGATATTTGGATTCCATAAAAAATACGGTTTTAGAGAAATAAAAAGTAAAATTATACTGCTTGAATCCATAGTGAATCTGCTCATATTCATATGCTACCGTAAAACTTTACTGAGCAATTTTAGTTTTGTTTTAATTTAATGATCACAAATGGAAATTTATGGCCGGTTTCATTTACGGGGCTGATAATGTTGTTGTTAGAGATCCTCTAAGGGAAGACTTAAAATCTCAATGCATTGTGTCGGTAGGGCTGTCTCAAATTCTATCAGGTGACTTCAGTTTTATAAGATTTCAGTCGGGCAGATTAGGAGGTTCTCCTTCTTGGGCAGGGTACATGGTTGGACAGCTTAAGGACTTGTATACAGTAATCTAAACTTGATGATCTTTGGTGTTCCGGTATGCATTATACTTGGTCTAACCAATGCCCTGACAATTTGTTTATGAGGAAATTAGACAGAGAGCTTGTGAATGAGAATTGGGGTCGGTATTTCCCTTTATCTGAAGTTATTTTCTTGCCTTCTGGAGTCTCGAATCACTCGTCTCTGAGAATTGCGAGTTTGTTCATGGGATTATAGTAATTGGAAGTCATGAACTCATTGTCAACAGTGATGAGGATGATTTTTCTAGCTAGATAGAAGGGGATAACGATTTGAGGGGGGGTGGGGTTAAAGTAGCATATAACGTGTTTGTTAAAATGTTGCAGATAAGTTCAAGCTTTAAAGGTATGATACAATTATTAGATTGTTATTTTTTATTTATTATTATTTCGATGTTTCAATGATTCTTTAGTCATTAAATAAAATATAATGATAATCTTATAAATAATTTAAAAAAATTTCGTTAATTTTTTTATGTCATGTAAAGATGACTATATAAATATTAAAAAAATATTATTAATGATTGAACTTGTGAGACCTGTAAATAGATTTCATTTTAACAGCATGATCTAGCATTATACGCCTATTGATGGGGTAATTGACTTGCTGACTTAGTGTAATTGAATAATGAAGGACTCTCTTTATGAACTGGGTAGCCAATGCCATCCACCCCAAGTGGTCCTACAGTGATTTGAAAAATAAAGAAAAATGTAGAAATTTCAAAGGTAATCAAATTTTCTTTTCTTTTCTTTTCTTTTTAAGGAGAAATTTCTTGTTAGTCTTCCAATAACCCAAGAGGGCACGGTGTGAGTGGTTTGGTATTCTCATCTCTTAAGCAAGGTCAGGGATTCAACCCCTTCTTGTGTATGAAGAACCTCTCTTGGGGAGCACTTTACCCCTCTGTGGGTCGACCCGGTGCGATCGTGGATTAGTCTGAACCAGCGTCCAGGACATCGCGTGGTTATAATAAAAAAATAATTAGGGGTAATTATTTTCAGTTCGGTTCAGTTTTTATAAAAAAAAATAATCAAACCGAATTAAAAAAAAACCGAAACAGGTTCAAAACAACCATTTTCGGTTCGGTTCGGTTTTTTAGGACAAAAACTGGTTCAAACCAGTTTTACTTAGTTTTTCGGTTTGGCTCGGTTTTGGTTCGGTTTTTTCTATTTCGGGCTTATAAAACCGAAACCGGACCGATCGATTTTTTCAAAATTTTAATCCGTTATTTTTCACAGTTTGATTTTTTCAGTAATTTTTTTTTAAGTTTTCTCGATTTAATTAATTTTTTAATTTTTTTACTAACCCGAAAATTTTTTTATTTATTTTGTACACTCAATTCATATCTATAAGGGTTTTTTTTTTTTGTTTTTTTTCTTAACCTTAAAAGATATCCTGAATGTAATATATTCAGAAAAACGATTGTCTTTTAAGGCTGGAAACAAAGAAATATAGGAAAGAAAAGTATCGAACTCTCTTAATTACTGTTCGATCCCTTAAGATTTCTAAAATTAAATTCGTACATTGACGATGCATGCTAGAAAACATAAAGATCACTTGGTAATTTTGTTGATTAGCAACAAATGCAATGTTTTTATGCATGGGCTGTGATCTTGAATTTTTTTTATTTTAAATTAGATTTTTATATTTTTAAATTGTCTTAATATAATAATATTAGAAATTATTTTTTAAAAAATATTATTTAAATATATTTGAATAAGTTGGGAAAAAAAATACTACCGACACTTGAAAAGCATTCGGTTCCAATACGCAGAAAGCGACGGACAAGGAGAGAGAAACACACGACCCAACAGATCCAAGAAATTACACGGATGTTTCTTCTTGCCACCAAGTAAAATACCCAAAACCACATAAATCCAACGTGTACGATATCTTATGGTATGGTATGGTATGGTATGGTATGGTAACATAACATACATATGGTTGATTTATCATCATCAACTTATATAACAAATGCCATCTCCATTCTCTTCCTATAAATTTAGTCCCACATTCTCTGCACAACTCCCCTCCTCAGTCTCTCCGATTTCAACTCAGAAACCGCTCTCTGACTCACAATGGCTAAGGTGAGTTAACCAACTCTAGAAAATAAAATGTGTTTTTATTTGCTTGCTTTTCATTTTCTCTCTAATCCAATTAAGGTTTGGTTATCATGGGTATTTGCTTTTCTATTCTGCAGAAGAAAAACAACAACAACAACAATAGCAGCAACGTAGTAGAGAAGAAAGAGGGAGGAGAAAACAAGAAAGGTGGTGATGGGGGAGGAAACAAACAAGAAAATAAGCCAATCCCGGTGGTTTTTAAAGTCGAAATGCATTGCGAAGGCTGTGTTTCTACGATCCTCAAACATGCTCGCGCTTTTGAAGGTACCCGTTTTCTTTGATATTTATGGCTTTTCCCCCTTTTGATGCAAAATTCTCTGGTTTCTAGTCAATATCTTATTGCTATTCCCGTTTTGCTACTGGGTTTTTAATGGGTTCTGTTGGATGTTTCTTTGTCTAGGCGCGGAGTCAGTGGAAGCAGAGGCAACTTCAAACAAGCTTACTGTTATAGGGAAGGTGGATCCCTTGAAAATCCGAGACTATCTCCACTATAAAACCAAGAAGAAAGTCGAAGTCATCTCTCCACAACCCCAAAAACAAGACACAGCCACCGCCAACAAAAACAACAAAGAGGACAAGAAGTCCAACGACAAAAAACCGGACTCTGATGCCAAGCCAAAAGAGGTATTGCTTAAAGAACACAGCCTGAGCTTTGTTTTCTGGGGGTTAATGCTGGGGATTCTTTTGTTATTAATTTTAATGATTGCTGATTAATTAATTAATGACTTACCGTTATTTTTTAAATGGTAACAGGCTCCGGTGATAACGGCGGTACTCAAGCTGGGACTTCACTGCCAGGGTTGCATCGAGAAGATTGACAAGATAGTCTCCAAAACCAAGGGTATATACGTTTTCAAAATCTTCCCTTCCGTTTAATTAACGGCGTTCGTTTCTTATCTTTTTAATGCTGGGTAATTAATTAATTAATTAATCAACTTTGTTATTACGATTAATTTTTATAGGTGTGCATGAGACAGTAATTGACAGGCAGAAGGAATTGGTGACGGTCAAAGGTACAATGGATGTGAAGGCTTTGACCGAGACCTTGAAGTCCAGGCTTAAGAGGCCAGTGGACATCGTGCCACCTAAGAAGGAGAAGGAAGGCGGCAAGGATGGGGAAAACGTCGCGGGAGGCGGTGGTGGGAAGAAGAAAGGTGGCGGTGGAAATGGTGGGCAAGATGGTGGTGGTGGTGGTGGTGCTGCTGCTGCTGCTCCTGCTCCTGCTGCAAAAATGGAAGAGAATCGGATGGAGTACATGGTGCAACCTGGGTTTGGGTCTGGATATGGGTACGTGGGTCAGCCAATCCATGGAAATGGGTATGTGGTTCAGCCAATCCATGGAAATGGGTATGTGGGTCACCCTGTTTATGCTCCATATGGACCGGGCTACGGGTATGGGTATGGATACGGTCACGGACCGGTTCAGGGTTACCCGGATCATTTGCGGTTCAACGATGAGAACCCGAATGCCTGCTCTATAATGTGAGGTCAAGGTGTTTTAGAGCAGTCATTAGTTTTTTTAAAAAAAAAAAGTGAAAATGTAAATAATGAATAGAACAAGCAGGGAGGAGGATTTTGGGTTGATGGGTGGTGACAGATGTCAATTACTATGATAATCTATCTAGGTGGTTTCCTGGGATGCGTGGAGGAGGGTTTCGATCTTGGAATATTGTAAGGTTTTGGATGCATGTTGGGACATTAGTTAATTTTGAGGTTTAATTTTATGACTGCTACTTTACTCTCTCTCTCTCTCTCTCTCTCTCTCTCTCTCTCTGTGTTTTGTTTTGTCACTAACACAATGAATGTTACCATATGATAAAAGAACTTATCTTTTTAATTATCATTTATGATATTAAAGAATGGACAGGCGAGGCATAACCAACCACCAAGATGTGGACTTGTAATTAATGGTGGACTAGAGAGTCAAGAAAAATGGAGAGAAATAATGCATGCACAGTAGTTAGGAAGGTTCCCATCTAAAAGAAATCAATCATGCTTTGCTGCACCTACCAATCACACCTACAATCGGACCCCGGCATTGAACACAAACAAATGTGGGTGGTCTCACCTTTTCATGCAAATGTCAGTTGTTAGATTAGATGGCACTGAGTTTTGTGTGTTTATGGAACAACAACCAGATTAACGTTCAAATTTTGCAAGATCAGTCATCTCATCTGCCTGCCCACCAAGAACAAAGGACAAATTCCTTGCACACAAGTTATGAGCGAATGGCCTTGAGCCATTGTAGAAGTCTGTCTCTTCTCTTGTATCAGAGGCTTGGGACCTACCGCTTATTTTCAAAAAATTTGGACTGGGAAGTTTTTGGTAAGGTTCAATGAAGATATAGTGGTTAAGAAATGTGATATTTTAATAATGGAACGTGATATTAATAAAATGTCGCGTTTGGTAATTATTTAGAGAAATGGTTGGATTGTAGTTAAAATAGTCAAATTATTTTGGCTATTGTAAGGTTTTGGGTTATTTTTATGTTTTAAACTTGAAAAAAATTTATAAAATCATAGTTTTTGTTAATCTGAAATTTTATTTATTTTATGATTTTATAAAGTTAAAATATTTATGATTTTATCAAAATTTTAACTGAGTATCCTCTATATAGAAACTATACCCAAAATTTCATCATTTATATAAAAATTATACCCTAAATTTTGTCTCGCTTAAAAAACCTAGATTAAACCATAATAACTGCAATCAACAAATTCTAACTAAACTCAACATATTCTCATATTTCATAATCACAAGTAGCCCTAGGAATGTAAAAAAAAAACATTTATACATACAAAATGAATATAAAATAATTCAACAATATAATATTCAAGTAATCCTAAAATATATAAACATAACTCATCTATCTATCTACGTCTACTTGATGATTCAGGCTCATCAGTAGCACGATCGAATCCAACTCATACTCCTACCTGAGTGGTCTCGTTCTCTGCCACAACATTATCAAGAGTTAGCCTATCTCCAAAGGTTTTAAATCTGGTGCAACAAACATTTAACCAAATGGACGTTATGATGTGAACTTCGCTTTCTTCGTCAATACTACTAAGATAAGATGCGGTCTCTCGACTCTCTCGTAGCAAGAAGCTAACCTAATATTAATAAAACACTAATGTTAAATTAAAAAATAAATACATAAAACTCAACGGTTAATATTTATTAATTATAAAGAGATTATTACTTACATGATGTTGGATCCGTTTGGCATGTTGCTCATAATGCATATATCCAGGTGGAGGAGCTTGCTCGAGATTCGGAGTAATGATCTGTCGTGTTATACTCATTTACCAAATCATATATTCCTTATCAGTAATCACATGATACATCTCTATAAATATCTCATTCCTTCATGCATCTCACTATGATACATAAGTACTATGTTAGCCTAACCAGTTGTAATCATTATTTTTACCCCTACGAGTAATGGCATGCATAGCATCACTCGTATTGATATCGATTGGAATATATTGTCCGTAGCCAAACTATCGCATTACCCGATCTGGGCAATGTAGCTCAACCATATCAAAACATATTCATTAGGTTCAGAATAGTCAAATCTATGTTGATCAACAAAAGGATTGTCAAACATAGTATCATTTATCATTTATAGCAAATCATCTAATAATAAACTATTTTTACCTCTACCAACTGAATTTGAATGACCAATAGAAGTTGGGACACACACATAATTTGATCAACTACTCGCATACAATATCATCATGTTCAAAGCATTTTGAATGAAAGAATCAAGTTTTAAAACTACCATCAAACACAATTGATACATGATAATATTGTTGTTCATCAATTTAACACCTCCAAGTTATTGCATCATCAATATCATTATAATTCCACCCAAGTCCATGACAAATGATTTCTTTTATTTCTACATACGATATGCTTAAATTACTAGTTAACAACAAATTGCTTCCTCCATGATATGTGATATTATTATTCACTTCAGGAACAATATTGTCATCATAATAACATAACATAAACATGTTATTAGATATTTTGTACAAAAAAATCAAATTCTAGTAAATTTAATGTAATTTTAACTAGATTGCATTACTCAACTCTAATTGAAAAAATTCATAGCAAATTCAATTATATTCTCAAAATTTAACGTTAAAGCAAACTTGACAAAAAATTAAATATAATTCATGATAATTTATCAATTGATATTTTTCATGCTCAATTGCATTAATTCAAATGCCAATTCATAGCAAATTAATTTAATTACAAGAAAATATTAAATTTGTCAACTTATCGACAATTCAATGAAGCATGTAATTCATTATAATTCAACCATATTTATGTTCTATTGCATGAATGTGTGTGTGTATTTAAATATATTATTAGTCGATTCCAACAATATACATAAAATCTCTAATTTGACAACTTAATCTAAATTAAACGCAACACATAATTAATTGAAATAATTAATTCATCATTCACTCAACCTATTTTCATGTTCAACTATATCAAATAAACTCTAATTGAATGTGTTTTTAACTAATTTATCATTGATTTAAAAAACTCTAAATTTATCATAAACCTTAAATTCAACTTAAAAAATTATTTGATTTCAACCAAACCAAATACAAATTAGTAGCAATGTATGTTTACCTTGCTTATAGAACTATAAGAACGGCTAAGGCAGCAGCGGTGGTGGCAACAAAGAGAACGATTGATTTTCAATACAAAAACATCAAAGGATGATTAGAAACTAGGATGTGTTTGATTTTTGATTGATTTAAAGGCAAAATCTAAGTGTTTAACGAGTTTTTTAGAAAAGAAGTGAGGGCGACAATTTTTTCCATGAGAGAGAGACAACGTTGTGTTTTTGATTTGTTTAAATTTTAATTAATGTCGTGCTTGTGAAGTGCAACATCTTAAGTTATCGAGCTTCAGAAGCGCGGAATCTTAAATTGACAAGCCTTAGAAGCGCGGTATGTAGTTGTCGCGCTTCAAAAACATGATATTTAATAAATATCATATTTTTTCAAAAATATAATAAAATCAAACTATATTATTTCATCAAATTTTTTTAAACAATATTATTTCCTCAATTTTAAAGTTTGTTGTAATAATTTGACAAGAAAAAGAAAAACATAAAATAGGCCGATAGGTTAACAAACAGAAATATATTCGCGCGTGTGAGAGAGAGAGAGAGAGAGAGAGAGAGAGAGAGAGAGAGAGAGAGTAGGAGGATACAGGGTAGCACCAATTCTAAATTGTAGTGTTATTTGTCCTGTTGCCCCTAGGCATTGAGCAAAAGCATCTTCCTGGGCACTCACATACCCCCCCAAGTTACACTGACTATCTTCCTCGTATGCCACAGTTTATACAAGTCGAAACATGCATGCATGCATGCATGTACATGAGATTTTTCACATCACCATCACCATAAAAGGTTGGTAGTGGTACTATGCTATACGTACAGGTGTCATGATCAAGTGCTAACCTGATGCAGAGCGTGTCATTGATCGACTCTGAGTCCTTGGCAATTAATTGGCTCCCCCTCTGGCATGTCCATCAAAAGCATCTGTTGGGGCGGGGCAATTTTTGTGCCTCGTCCTTCGCTGTGCGGGGCGGCGACTAGCCGGAACTTGCGTGTCTGTCTCTCCGCATCGCGCCGTGTGGTTAAAATTGTATTTTACTTCCATCGTTTTTTAAAAATTATTTATTTAATTAATATATATATATATATATATTATAATTTTGTATAAATTCTACTGAATATTTTAAATTTATAGCTTTTTTTACATGTTTTTAAAACTACAATCATAAAATTTACCGCATAATTTCGTACGACTAAAATCTGATTCTAAATTCTAATTAATCTAACCATTGAATATCAATTATTCCATTGATTATTTAATAAAAAAATTCATTACTTGTAAAAAAAGGGCATGATTTAATATGAATGTTCGTAATGTTAAGTAGAGGAGAAAAATAAATTTAGAAAAGAAAATAGATAATTTTGTTTTGACAAGGTAGCGTTTGAGAAGGTCCAAATATTATTGGGTAAATTTTTAATTTAATTTATTTGTTTAAATTTAATTATTATTATTATTATTATTGAAAATTATTTTGATGAAATAAAGAAGAATATTATTTTAATACATTATATAAAACATTACCTACAGAGGTAGAGAAAGGGGTGCCCCCACTACCCATCATCAACTAGTCTATGGCTTACACGTGCACCACATGGTGACCCTATAAAAACAGAGGACGTGCAACAATCATCTACGGGAGTGGCAAATACATGGCGATGTGATTATCATGATGCACTGCTGCATGTTTTTCTTTATATATTTTTTTTTCATTTAAAAAAAAAAATTTATCCTACTGAGAATTGCATGCTCTTACTCTGTCTGCTTTTGTGAAGGGTAAAGGAACCTTCCATAAAGATGGGGAAAAGCTGTTTAAACACTTTTATAAATCATCTTGATTTTTTAGGTATAGCATTGGCAAATATTTTATTACATAATGCCATTTCTTTTATCTTTCCATCTTTCTCTTTATATATATATATATATATATATATTATTAACGTGGGTATCCGAACCAGTTTGCACGCATCTCGACTAATACCACGGGTCCTGAAGTTAACGACCATGTAAGCTTCCAGAAATCTTAAGATATGTGAGACTCAAACTAGTGATCTTTAGGGAGCAAACCTAGAGTCTTAACTAGTTGAGTAACACCCCTCAAGCTTCTATCTTTCTCATTTTATTTGGTGACAAGAATGTGAAATGTATTATTGATTTGAAATCTTATATATAAAAAGGGATTTAAATTGGATGATTTGATTCAAGTTTATATAAGGTATTTAAAAAAAAAAAGATTAAAAAAGGTTGTGATAAAAAAAATCAAGTTTTTGACTGATCCAATTTTATGCTAGGTTTCAACTAAATGAATAACAAGATGAGCTTATTAAACTATATAGAAAGGAAATTAAGCAAATAAAAAACAAAGTATGTATTAAAAATGACCTAACTAATTGTCAACTCTATACAATAAAGATGCGTGCAAGCTGGCGGATAACTACGTTAATAATAATAATAATAATAAAAAGAAAAATTGAACAACACCTTCTTGAATCTGTCTTTCTGATCAGAAATTAGAATTTTTTTTTATAAACAACAGCATATATACAACATTAATTTCAGTCAGAGATGAATGGCTACACATGTACAATTTGGAAGTCATTAATTATTAATCGAGAGAAGGCACATACTATGTATTATGGCAATTAATACTCAAATTTCTTATTTGGAGAATGATTTGCATTGGCGCACTATGAAATTAAAGTATGCTTTTGTATATTTGAATTAATTATATTATATGAAAGAAATTACAAAAGCAGATTCCAATACCCATGTGATCAAGGAGTTCTTTTAAATCCTTTTCCTTCAACCGTGATGATTGCCTGAGTTCCATTCCATGTGAGCGTCGATGCAGCTTCTGTCAAAAACAAAAAAAAACAAAAAAAAAAGTGGATAATAAAGAGGGTTAAAAAGAAAAAAAGGAAAAGCTTTGTTTTGATGGAGAAGTCCTTTTCATTTTTACAGCCAAAGAGTACTTTAAACTTTATGATATACCTGTAAAACCAGATTTATTGCAGATATGTTACAGTACCTGAGTTATGAGAGTAGAAAGAGTTAATCTAGACTGATGCTAATTTAATTTTTTTAAAAAATTAAAATAATATAGTTTTGATAAAAAAAATTCCAAAAAAATTAATGGATTAAGGATAAGGTCAGACCATGTCAGCGGGACTTTATCTACCTAGACGGGTTCAGACCGGGGTCAACTAGATCCTAGATTAACCAATTAGATAATCCTTGTTTTATAACTAGGTAAAGATTTAATAATTTTATTTATAACTTGTTAAGTATTCAAGACTAGTTGATTGTGCAATAATGAGAAAAATATATTTAAAAAAATATAGAAAAAACAAAAGTTATCTTAATGTTACTAGATTACATGTTACAAAACACAATTCTTGTGATTTTTTTTATTAATACGGATGTTCAGGTCAGCTTACGCGTATCTTAACTAATCTACAAATCTTGAAATTAACAACTATAAAAACTTCTAATGATGATTATATTAACAATCACATTGTTAAAATATAAAATTATAAAAGAAACATACTCTTTAATTTCAAATTCTTGCTAGTGCATCATGTACTAGATGGTTGGATTTTTGTGATTCTTCTAATTGTGTGACTGAGACCCATCATGCTATGCATACTTCTGTTCTTTTTTCTTTTACTTACTTGTAATGATTGTTAGAAAACAAGGCACAGACTTCATGGTACGTCAAAATGTTGAATGGAGACTGTCTGGAATCATAATTTTTGCACGGAGATGAAAGGATTTGGATTCCTGAGTCGATATTGCTGTCTGGGATTTTCTTGGGCTTGATTTGCTATATAGTAACTGTAGCTTAACTCATAATTAAGCCGACTGCAAAGAAAACAGAAAGGATATTTCCAATTTGGAGGCAAATTTCTAATTATTTCCTTTGAACTTTCTAACTTAGGCAAGTTTAATTACCATGTTAGAATTATACATTATAATTTCATGAATCCCAATAAAAAAAGATTGATATTTATTAAAGTTTTTTTTTTAAATCATTATTGTGAATATGGGACGGAATAAAAGAGCTGGGTGAGGTTAAGGATTTGCTAAATCTCAAGGACAATAATATATAATTATTATTTATTTTATTATTATTTTTATTTTGTGAGGGATTGAATGAGAGATGGATATGGCGTGGGAGGTGTTAGTGCTATGACTAGAGGAAATTAAAGCGAAACAATGAATTAATTACGGGTCTTTATTGAAAGGTGAATTTTCAAAGTTGATAATCACTTTATAGAAAAAGTCCTAAGGTGATATTTAGTTGATGGAGACCTAGGGCAAGAATTTCTCCTTCAATGTGGATAGCAAGCAGACATAATTATGAAAGGCGAACCCCCCTCTACACAAGTGTTGTTGACGATAAATTTATAGGGTATGCATGACAATGATACATTATTAATTCCATGTAATTCCACTACTTCATTTCATTTTGGCTTCAAAATAAATCTCTTGTGCCCTTTATTTATTTTATTGTATGTTTTTTTTATTAACAAAGATGTTTGGATCAGCTTGCACCCGTCTCGACTAATTCCACAAACCCTGAAGTTAATGACCATATAAACATCTAGTAACCATCATATTAGCACCCACATGGCTCGAACTTGAAACCGCAAGTAGACAAATCTCTTTATTCTAAATTTTTATTACTAGATCACTTACTGAATGGTTTTACTATACATTTTAAGAAATAAGCAAGATGAAGTCGTGACCTTTAAAATCTATACAAGATTTTGGTGATAAAAGGATTGGTGAACGCATTCAAAGGGCATGAATGTGATAGCATTTGTTGGAAAGCAAGCTAAACTGACTTTCTAGCTACCTAACTAAAAAAATAAAGAGTATGAATGTGGATACTTTAAGTCCCAATATATCCTGTATTTTGGGCATAGATTCTATTAATGACTATATGTAGCTGGAAGGCAGCCATCTTGTAGCTCCATGGACGCCAGGAGACGGGGGACCAGAAAACATGGTGAAAAACCTTTGAAATATTTGTTGCCCAATTAGCATCCCTCCATTCTTTCAAGTTGAGCCTCATTTTCAGAACATCCATGTTTGCCCTTTGCAACAGGAACACATGGCTAAAGATCAACACATTTTTATTTGAATTCATAAGCATTATTGTCACGTATTACTCAGCAGCCATTTCTATTGTTTCCCTTGTAAAATGCATGCAAACTATCTTCCACGCACAACAATACAAAACAAAACACTAGAAATTGGAAAGGTTATTCATCGGAAATCCGGACGGGATGTGTTCACATTATCCTCATCAAGAATTATTTTTACTCCATTGTTTTTTAGGGCATTAACAATCGCCCAAATCTTGGTGCGGTTCTTGAAGCCTTTTTTCTCAACCTCTTTCTCCATATCGACATGAATCCCTCTTCCTTGTCCCTGTTCTAGACCCTCCACCTTGAGTCGCATTGCCAACACCTCTCCAACAACTGTAGCTGATTTTGCATTGCAAGATCGACCACACTCAAGGGTGTTCTTGATGGAATGTTCAACCGTTGATGCTGTTGCAACAATTCTCCCATTGTTTCTGTCCACAACATTTGCTGTGATGTATTTCAATGATATAAACAGCCTAAGGACATATCTCTTCAAGAGCGTCATTCTTTGACTATCCTGACATTTTGGTTAACAGCAAAAAGACTTAATAAGCTTTGGAAAATTAATTGTCAATTGACATAGAGAAGACCAAACACAACCCATATCATCACAGAAGCTAAGCTTTAGCCTAACTAAGCTACACTACCACTAGTATTCTTATTTCAGCCCCTGGAAAAAACTAACATTTTCTTAGATCTCAAACTTGATTTAGAGGGAAGTAGAGGAACAAAATTTTAACTTGAGCAGTTTAATACCTCTTCTATATGGGAATTGTTTTTGCAGCACTTTGTCTATTTCTTCAGCCCCGCCAACTAGCAGAAATTTTTATTCCTACTATCTTACAAATTCACTTTCCTGTTTTAGAGCTCGACTTTCTCTGCCAGATAGAGTAAAAAACATACCAATCGCAGAGTTATATAATTGCTAATTTAATAGTGGTAATTATAAAAAAAATCTGTTTATGCTCCTACTGGAAAGGCAACAGACATTTCTAAGAAATCCAAACAAAAAGAAAACATTAAATGCCAGACAAAAACAAGCTCAAGCACGAACATGCTAACTACATGTGGCAGCCTATAGACCATGCCAATAAACAGAAGATAAAGAACTAAGGTGGCTTTTAGTGGATTTCTATGATTGTTATCCACAGCTATATAGTGCATTGAGTATTGTAGCAGCAGACTTCCCTTTATACATTAAGCACAAGAGAAACTTCAATGCATCTTCTGCAATATGTAGTTCTTAATTACGAAGCTCCTTGATGGTCAAACACTCAGTATTATTGAATTGCGACAAACAAGACATGTAGATGGCATGACCGATGCAAGTAGGTAATATAACTTGTGTAAAATTCATGCAAGGTCATTTTTTTTCCCTGTTTATGCACTATTCAACTGTTGACCTCCACGATCAGGACATGATTGAAGTCAGACTTCAAAGAAAACATCCATTCCAGAGGCAAATAGTCATTGACTGCAATTACAACAAGCAAACAAAGCATGCATGTACCAAAAATACTTGGTCCTGGTAATAAATTACAACTGTATGAGAGATAGCTTGACTACATAAGACGGTAAGACATGAAGCTTGAAACTCAGATTAATTAGATAATTTGACAAGTTTTCCAACTCCGTACATCTAGACTTTTCACAGTGGCAACAGCGTATTTAGATTCAGAATTTGTTGTCAAATAAAAAAATTGAGAAATCATAATGCAGAGGCAGGAGAAACAAACAATATCACTGGAAGCCAGAAACAAGGAGCAACAAAGAGTATTTTCCAACTGAATCAATTCCTCCAAGTTATCAGAACGAGGGAAGGAGTAATCGGAAATTGGCCAGGCTTCTTGACAGTCATTGATATAGGATATCTAAGTATCTTTGAGAACCTGAGAACTGTCATGGATCCTGATATGCTATGTATCACATAAGTTTCTCAAGGAATATGGGAGATTGAGAGGAGTCTTGTGAAGCAATGGAAGAAATGCTTTTCATACTAACAAAATTAAGTCTTCTGATAATAATCACCTGACAAAATTGATGTCCAAAACTAAAACTAACAAATGAAGTCCTATGTTCAGATAGGCTAGAAAAGAACATAACCCGTATCAACTTTCCCTCCATACGGAACAAATTATCTCAAATCAGCCTTGAACATTTCCCCCCCTCAAGAATGGAGACAGTGAAGCATCATAGAAAAAACAACATATTACATAAGAGGAGCATGAACTGATCTCTAACTCCGGATCTAATTAGAAAATCTTATTTTGGGAATAGCTACCTTAATTTCAGATGAAAACTAAGGAAAATCTCCGTCAAAACAGGTAAAAAAAATAAATAAAAGTAATTATTTTAGAGAGCAGCAAAGCAAACTCAGAGCAATGAAAAGCAACACCTTGAACCGATGTCAAATTAAGCATCATTTCACCAATTATCAATGCCCTTTCTAAGTGGAACATAAACTGGGCCTGCACTTGCAAGAACCCCATGAATTTTTGTATCCAAATTATAACAAAACTCTTTAACTACTATAATATTTCTAATTGGCGGGCTCAACGGAACATTCATATGCTATATTTGAACAAAACAAAAATCAAAATGTAACTAACACCAAAAAACAAGGAAAGTAAGAGTTTTTAACATCAAAATTAATAAGTCAAGATTTTTTTTATTAATACATCTAAGAACATGGGCAAATTATTAGCATACCTCAAGTTGTCAGCCAGCCGTCTGCCCACCAATGGATAGGTGCTTCACCGTTTAGAACTAAGCCCAATACCCAGAATCTCTCTTATCCTAAAACTCTAATTGTAAATACTGTTGAAAACAGGACAGACCGTGTCTTCTGCTTTATTTAAGGTTGCACTTGCAGAGGAGAGAGGGAAGGGAGGGGAAGAGCATAGCAGAGCAGTGGGTTCTCTTCTTTGGGCCTGATCCGCTTCAGTTGGATAGGCTTTCAAGTTCGGCTGTTTTTGGGGTCTTGGCGTTTTTCTAAAACTAGTTTTCTTCATAAACGTGTGACTTATTTAATAGGTCGATTTAGAAACTGATTCTGATTATATTTCAGATATAATTACATTAAAAACTTGGATTAACCTATAATCAAAAGTTAACCCAGTTAAAAAATCATTAATTTTTTACTATTATCTTAATAAATATAGTTTAATCAGCTTGATTTTTTATTCTACGATTAACAATCATGCTGGGTTTAATAACTATATAATTATTTATATAAACTATTTTATAATCTATAAAATAATGTTTTAAATATTTTATAAACAGAATAATTCAATAAGTTTGATCATTTATAAATAAATTATTTTGTTTGATTTGAAAACATATAAACAATATTGCATATCATGTTTTTACAATGAAGTCCCATCTCTTTCGGTTTTTTTTAAATGAAATAATAACAGTTTTTTTTTTTGAATTTCAGTTTAAAATCTAAGATGGTTTGACTTGAGAAATTAAAAATTATATTTTTTATTATTATTAAAATAGATATGAGAAAGGGTTTACTCATAACAAGAAGGAATATTGTAGCTTTTTAAACTTCTCATTTACATAGAACACCTATGTTTTTGGAGAGGAATCTGCATGAGGTTGATTCAAGCGACGCATGTAGTGGCAGACAGCACATTTCGGCTTTCTCTGTTAGCTGTAGTTGAGAGAGTGGACGGAGGATGGTAGTGATCAAGGTTATCAAAAACATATTTTTAACTCGTAAAATCGTACGATTTTACGAGTTAAAATTTAAAAACGTGTTAAATCAGGTTAAAACTCGAAAACCAGTAAAATTGGTCAAACCCGGTTAAACTCGTGTAAAATCAGTTCAACTCTTTAAAATCGCCCAAATCGGACCGATTTCACGATTTCATGCCCTTTCCATTTCCCACTCCCCGCTGAGTGCTGAGTCAGCACTCCCTTTCCATTCTCCACTCCTCGCCCAACACTCCACCCTTCCCCTATCCCCTTTTCCCTTTCCCCAAATCACAGCAAATTAAGAAATCGGTTTCACTCTCAACTCTCCACTCACCTGCAGCCATATCCATACTTTTTAATTGTTACTTAGCAATCAACCCTACATTGCAGGAGCAAGGTGATTTGAAGCTTCGAGTTCGAACTCTAGAGGCTGAGAGGGCATTCCAACATGTTGCAGCTGTTCAAAAGACATTAGGGAGTGTGAGTTAATCTGTCTTATGACTTTGGGGAAATTATGCTCATCGTATTCTTGTTTATCTTTCATTTAGGTTTCACTGAACGCAATGTTAATATTTCCTCATTTATCACTGAATGCACTATTCATGATTTGACATATTTGAACTATGCTTACGTTGAAAATTTGCATGTTAGTTGCTTCATGACATTACACACGTTTCCAATCATACCGAGAACTTGTATAAATAGTGATAGAGAAATTTACCTTGGTTGTGATTTTTTGTCAAGAAGGTTGAACAGGATCGTTATCTTTAACATTTTCACCATCAATGTTGTTTCTGTATTTAGAAAATACTAAATTTGCATGCATAGCAAAATAAAAATTAAATTAGTGAACTCGTGCCTTTATGGCATTTTAGCATGTCTAGAATTATAGTTGGCTTGCTTGCCACTTCATTTTTTTAAATGTGTCATCTTTCCTAGGTACTAGCCACTACAGCATCCATCCTTTGTGTATTTTTCAATTTCCAAGTTCTCTTTGGCATTATAAAGGTGAAAATGTTAGATCAATAGGAAAGGTTGATAACAGGAACTGCTTAACCTAAGTAAGTACACTCTCTTGTATTATGCCTCTTTCTCAGAAAAAGGAGGAAAGCTTCTGCTAGACAGAGAATGTAAGAAATACACACTAGGTGTTGGCAAGTGTCCTGTTCTGTGTCCTCTTTCATTATCTTTTTATCTAAGAGCATTTGATGAATGATAATGTCAATTCCTCGCAATTCTTCTACTAAGCTGGGTTTATCTTGGTTTGAGAGCGAGTTGTCTCATTTATAAAAACTTTTTGGATGTATGTTGAGACTTGTTTACAATAGGATTTTGTCATGTGCGTTTGTTTTTATGCTTTTTTCATCGTCTAGTTGTTGTGTTCACATTAATCAAGTCACCGATATGTTTTGTAGCTCTTATCTATCTAATAGCAGCTTACATCGAGAATTAAAGTCTGAATCTGATCCTTGAAAAGTATTGAGATGTTTTGTGTTACTGGTTCTAGTTTCTAGAATTTTGGATCTAATGCATATCCATCTTCATTGAAAGTTTGTTTGATTCATTGATTTTTCTCTGTTCATCCATCTATACAAAAAAATAAAGGAATGAATTGACCAAACTTGACTTGATAAAAAATAAGAGTTAACTCACGAATTGATTGACTCGGGTAAAACCTAATTAAAAAAACCATTAATTTTTTTTTATTTCAAGGTAAACCTTTGACCCTAAACAATTTCAGGGTTAACCCTCCCCGGTGAGATTTTCAAACTATGATTTCCACCTCCCAATCACTCCACAAACACCTTTATTATTGTCACTATTCCACTGCCACATCCACCCTCACCTTCCATCATCACAACTACCACAAACTCTATTTCCTCATCATTATAAGATATCATCGCCATCATTTCATGATTATTATTTTTTTACATCATTACTTACCAAATATTATATATGTAAAATATTTTTTATTACTAAAATATTTTTCACAAAAACAAATTCACCCTAAAAAAAAGATGAATACAGTAGCCCTAAAAGTTTTGGAAGAAGCTAGTTTATATGGAGTAGGTTAAAAGCATTTAACAAATTTCACTTTTTTTATGTATTTCTATTGGGCTTGTCTATCTCGTTTATTTTGGGCTGACTAATTAATCTTGACAATAGTTGTTTAGACTTTACTAATTTATTGACTTGTGTTATGCTATGGGTTGAATTAAATTTATTTTTAATGTAACAAAATGTTTAGGCCGAATGAAACTATTTAGTATTGTTATTAAACTCGACTCAACATGTCAACCTCGAAATCTCCCAACCTAACTCTTTCCATAACCCAAGTTTAAAATTAATCTGTGTGGAAGTTGTTCCAACATGACACAATAGACTTAGCGGATCTAAAGACATCTTAAACAACTAGTAAAAAACATGGTTTAACTTTTAATATAAATTTAAGATGATATTTTTTTTTAATATTGAGATGATAGCATATTAAATTAATCCGATGATGTAAACTTGGAGGACAGAACCCTAAAACCCACAATAAAAAATCTGAATACTTACCTAATAAAGTTGAAACCAAACTAGAAAACCTTAACTTGTTGAATATTTGAATTAAGAACTAGAAGTATATGGTTAGAACACCACATAGATGATCTTTGTGACTAGTTCTGAAAAAAATTCAATGAAAAATTAAAAGCAAAAGTGTTCACATAATTTTTAATTCAAAATCTAATATGTTTTCACATCCAAAAAATAAAATGTATTTATATGTTTGATTTAAACAAAAATAAACCCTAATTAACTTTTGATTGAAAATTAAATCCAAATAACTAACTAAATTAAAAGTATGAGTAAAATAAAACACAAAGCTAAAGTCATGTATAAATAAAAGTCTAATCCACATATTCCTAAATAGTAACTTTTGAATCTTATCGAAATGTCTTATCAATATCTGATTGCTATGAAAATTCAGCCCTGTGGAAAACAAGGCTATTAAAATCTTCTAACAAATTTTCGGTATGATCCAACGGTCGAATTGAAAGGTTTGACCATTAATATAAAGTTGTGTAGTTAAGCTCTATATATGTTAAACAACCTCATCTCTTGCTTATATCACCTCAATCAAGACTTGATCCTCCTTTGAAATCAACTTTGTGCTTAACACCATTTTAGAAAGAATACTCAAAACTTACTCGACTCAAATGTCATTAATGAACCCATTAAAAGCCTTTTTTATCCTCTTGGATTTGCCTTTGTAATTGGTTTAATAGGCACATGCAATGGATCATGTGGTATTGCATATTGATTCTCATCATTCCTCCTCTCCTAAAAAAGATTCAATCTCGAATATTGACCTACATCAAAAGAAGAAAGATCAGAAATATTAAATGTAACATTAACATTATACTTACCTGAAAGTTCCAACTTGAATGCATTGTCATTAATCCGTTAAAGAACGTGGAATGAATCATCCGTTCTAGGCTGCAACTTAGATTGCCTATGCATTCTAGAAATATTTTCTTCCTTATATGCACTCAAACTCAATCACCAGGTTTAAAGATAACAAATCTACTATCTTTGTTGGCTTTAAATGTATATTGTTCATTCTTTTTTTCTATTTGTTGTTGAACACTTGCATGAAGTTTCTTCACTATTTCTATGTATTTTGCACTAACAATATAGCTAAAAACAATTCCATGCAAAAGTATACGCTTTTAAGTTAGCATATAATTTTTTTATTTCTCAAAACATCAAATGCTTTTACTATGAACTAAGATATCATCAAAATAGACTACCATAAACATGTCTATAAAATGCATATAATATTTGATTCATCAATCTCACAAATATGCTTAATGTATTAGTAAGACCAAATGACATAACCAACCATTCATATAGCTAATGTTTAGTCTTAAAAGTAGTTTTTCATTCATAACCTTCTTTCATTATAATTTAATGATAACTACTTCTTACATTAATTTTCATGAAAATACATGAACCATGTAATTCATCTAACATATCATCTAACTTAGGAATTAGATGTCTATACTTTACCATAATGTTATTAACAACCCATCAATCCACACAAATCCTCAAAGACCCACCATTTTTCAGCACGAGAAGCACCGGTACCACATATGGATTCATGCTCTCCCTCAAGTACCCTTTAGCCATCAGCTCCTCAACTTACATTTAAAGATCATTTGTCTCCTCTAAATTAGTTTTATAAATTGGTCAGTTGGGAATCGCAGCTCTATATACGAGATCAATTTGATATTTTATTCCCTTGATTAACGGTAAGCCACTAGAAACATCATCATGGATCCATGTTTATATTCATATAATGAAGAAATAACAACACTAGGAAGAGATTGATCAAGATAGTTAGTATTAAAAAAGTCTCTTTGTACAAAAGTACAAATATAGGTTGGTTAGTATAAAAAACACTCTTAACACTGTTTTTTTTCATAAAAAACTCACAAACATCTTTATTTTTCTCTCAACAAACTCCTTTTATTTCTTCTCATGTGCTCCTTTCTTTTTTCTCTCCTCTCAATCATTTTTCTCTTTTCAGTCCTCGCATCCCTAGTCTCTTTTCTTAATATCAATTGATTTTTTATATACTTGTTTTTTTAGTTAAAAATAAAAGGGTAATTAATTTATTATTTTTTACAAAAAAAAAATAACTATTCTTAAACCCATCATAAATAATCTTCCACTCGAACTACCATGATTTGCCTACCAGGATAACATCACAAAACACTTCATTATTATACCTCTCAATTGAAAAGAAGACCAATACATTATATGTTTTATTCAAACTTTACTTTTCCACAATCATTCAATAACTACATCTTATATGTTTTATGATGCTTTGCAGTAAGCAGATTTAATATTTTTACAAGGGTAGTGCTAATTCACTGTCATTGATGTACGAAATTACCCCGTAAGATGGAATAAGCCGAGAGTTTGAGTCAACATATACGGACAGCGACAATGCTATTTATTTATAAATTTGAGAATAATTTTATTTTAAAAACCACACACGTTTGGCTAAACATATCCGTACACGTGTCACTCCAATGGCTTATAAATACTTGATCCTCACCATTTCCCAAACACTCTCTCAGCGTAACCCTCCTTTACGGGTTCTATCACACCACCGATACAACCATCCGTCAAGCTACATCAAACCCTAGATACCTCCATCTCCCCTCCTCCGATCTCTCTAATTGTTTAATATAAAGATGGTTTCGGAAGCCAGCAAGAAGAAGGCTGCTCAAAAGAAGGCGGCCGCGGCGGCCAAGCGAGGTGGCAAAGCAGTAGCAACCTCCTCAAAAACGGCGGCGGCGGCGGCGGCGTCTGATTCGCAGAATGAAGGTGTTGATAAGTTGTCGAATGGAGCTGGAGCCCTTCAGATATCCGATCGGACTTGTACAGGCGTCCTCTGTTCCCATCCTCTTTCCAGAGATATTCGAGTAAGTTTCTCGATCTTTCTGTATTTTGTTTTCAAATAATACAGATTTATTTTTCTTATTTTTTTAATTAATTAATTTGATTTCCATTAGATTTTTAGATGCTAAGAGTTTTTAATCACATGCTGTCGAAATTTGATGATAATCATTTTCATCTGGGCTATTTTTTGCTTAGTTAGAATTAATTCACATAATCTAGGACCGCACTTGCAACTTGTATTATATGATTGCTAGTCTTTCACACATCATATAAAAGTTACAAAGTAGTCTCGCTACTAGCTTATTGTTGCTAGCTTGGTGCACCCACTACTAGACAAGTGCCTAGGCGAGCGGCTGGGCCTGTCACCAGGGCATTCTGACAACTGTGAACATGCAATGTATAGACTAAAAATTTTCATTTCTGAATGAATATATACAATTGTTCAGCTCATCCTTCTGGGATTCCTTGGAGGAGGTAATATCAAGGGTTTTCTTTTCCTTGCTTATTGTGTAGAGTGGGATCTTGGTACAACGGGAATGATATTAGCAATTAACCAACTTAGCTGTTCCTTGCAGATCGAGTCGTTGTCAGTTACTTTTCATGGACATGATCTCATTGTAGATTCTGAGCTGGAGCTTAACTATGGCAGGTTTGATACTCATACCTATTTGATTCAGGTATTATAGTACTTCATTGTGAAAATGAAATTCATTCTGTTCTTTTTTTCTTCTGTTCATTGTTTTGCACTTCAGACGATACGGATTACTTGGTTTAAATGGATGTGGGAAATCAACCCTCCTAGCTGCCATAGGGTGTCGGGAACTTCCAATTCCAGACCACATGGACATATATCACCTCACCAGGGAGATCGAAGCCTCTGACATGTCTTCACTTGAGGCTGTGATAAGCTGTGATGAGGAGAGGTTGAAATTGGAGAAGGAAGCCGAAGTCTTGGCAGCAAAGGTATATCCTTGTGACTAAATTGCTTTTCTTAGAGCTTGTGCGTGATGGATGTTTTTGTGACTTCCATCTATAATTGATTATTTATTTTTGGTTTGGATATAAGATAGGATGATGGAGGTGGAGAAGCTCTTGATCGTATTTATGAGCGTTTGGAGGCCATGGATGCATCAACTGCTGAGAAACGTGCTGCTGAAATTTTGTATGGTCTTGGATTTAACAAGAAAATGCAAGAAAAGAAAACTCGAGATTTTTCTGGTGGCTGGAGAATGAGAATTGCACTAGCTCGGGCTTTGTTCATGAACCCAACTATCCTCTTGCTTGATGAGCCAACCAATCATCTTGGTAAGTTGTACTTGTACTCTTATTGCACATAATGTTTTCTAACATTCCCATGTGTTGATGGAAAAAAGAAGAAGAAGAAGAAGCAAAACTGTAGATAAGAAAAGACTGCCATGGCTTGTTTTGTTGAATATGAGATTGGATGAGTAGTCTTGAAGTCCTTGACACGTTATATAATAAGAAGCCAAAAAACACATCAAATTTAAGGGAAAAAAGAAGAAATTCCTCAATTCATGCTGACTTGTGGAAGGTTTTCAAGAGTCTCTCAATGACGCTTCTAGGAACTTTTAAGCATAAACTTCACATGTCCTCGTAAGCTCTTCAATTTTTTTTCCTTTCAAAACATAGTATTAAATTAGTGATGGATCATCAAGATCACCCTTTGTTTGACATATATATATCTAGTGTAATCAGAACTAGTCACTGCTTGTTTGGAAATTTGGGTGTGTTGTTGATTTCAATTCGATTCTATTAAATTTATTAGTTGAGTTGGGACCCATCCAAAACATAAGCTTTATAACGGCTGACACATTTTTAATCATATATTGGTTTGTTTGTATTTTTACCTAATCACCAACACTTCTCCTTACATGCTAACTGCAATTTTATGTGAAATAGAATGTGTTTGGAATGGTGGATTTGTTAAGAACTTCAATTCTACATGTTAACACCTTTTAAAATTCCACATAAAATCATAGTTATGAGACCCAATCCGGGAGACAACCCGCGAGAGGCCTGGTATTGGGTTGGGCGGGTTGACACGCAGATTGGCCAGTCAACCCAAGCTATGTTTTTTTTATAAAAAAACAAAAACAGCAAAAACCCTGAAACAATGTTGTTTTGGTAAAGAAGACTGGTTCGAAATAAAACTCGACATGGTCTAGGCTCTAGGTCAGCGGATTGATCCGCGGGCCGGGTCTTATAACTGTGCTGAAAAGGGTGGATTACTGCTGGATGGGTCCTGCACCATGCAGTGGTCATATATTCATGAAAACTAGTGTTTTGTTTTGCAAGTTTTATCCCTTTGCTTCCAGCTCTAAAGGGAAAAAAAGGGAAATTTGAACACCAAATTGAACAACTATTTATTTCAACAAATATTTGAATGTTTATTCAATTCTACTAGTTGATTTGAATTAAACAATTCACTTGAATTTGTTCCATACAGGTTATTAGAGAGATCTTCTAAGTTTGACTTTTGTTGTGGTTAAAAAATGGAGTGCATGAGCCAAACTCAAGTAATTTATTTGCCTTGACTAGAAAACGAAGAAAATTCCTCCGTTCTAAGATAATAAAAAGCTCTTTTGAAGTTCTCATTCGCAGATGCTCGTTAGCATGGGGACTTTGTTTATTAGCTTGTGGCAACCACTATACTATTCTGAGTTCTTGTATTATTACCATATCAAATATTGAAAATTATGGCCCTATAACTATTGGATGGTATTATTTTCTGTTGAAGTCTGTTTTTCTTGTTGGTTGGTATATGAGTGTATTTAACTCTTTAAAGTTCAGTCGTAGATTGGAGAAAAGAATGACTTGGGAGGAGTGTTGGTTTGATGTTAATGATTAATCTTCTTTTGTTGTGACAGATCTAGAAGCCTGTGTCTGGTTGGAGGAAACTTTGAAGAAGTTTGACCGCATTCTAGTTGTGGTCTCACATTCCCAGGATTTCTTGAATGGTGTCTGCACAAACATTATCCATATGCAAAACAAGAAATTGAAAATCTACACTGGTAACTTCGATCAGTATGTTCAGACCCGTTCTGAACTGGAAGAAAATCAGATGAAACAATACAAGTGGGAGCAGGATCAAATTGCTTCCATGAAGGAGTATATTGCCCGATTTGGGCATGGGTCAGCAAAATTAGCTCGCCAGGCACAGAGCAAGGAGAAAACTCTTGCAAAAATGGAGCGGGGTGGACTTACAGAAAAGGTTGCGAGAGACAAGATTCTGGTCTTTCGCTTTGTCAATGTTGGAAAGCTCCCACCACCGGTGCTTCAGTTTGTGGAAGTAACCTTTGGCTACACACCTGATAATCTCATCTATAAGAGTATTGACTTCGGTGTTGATCTGGACTCTAGGATTGCGCTGGTTGGGCCAAATGGTGCTGGGAAGAGTACCCTACTGAAGCTTATGACGGGTGATTTGGTTCCTTTAGATGGTATGGTTCGGCGGCACAATCACTTGAGGATTGCACAATTTCACCAGCACTTGGCTGAGAAGCTTGACTTGGAAATGTCTGCCCTCCAGTATATGATTAAAGAGTATCCAGGGAATGAGGAGGAAAGAATGAGGGCAGCTATTGGGAAGTTTGGGTTGACAGGCAAGGCCCAGGTGATGCCCATGAAGAACTTGTCAGATGGGCAGAGGAGCAGGGTGATATTTGCTTGGCTGGCGTATAGGCAGCCCCACTTGCTACTGCTGGATGAGCCAACAAACCATTTGGATATTGAGACGATTGACTCTCTGGCTGAGGCATTGAATGAGTGGGATGGGGGTCTTGTTCTTGTTAGCCATGATTTCAGGCTCATAAATCAGGTAGCAGAGGAGATTTGGGTATGCGAAAACCAAGCTGTTACCCGGTGGGAGGGTGACATTATGGACTTCAAGATGCACCTCAAGATGAAGGCCGGTTTGTCTGATTAAAGCTAGAACACATGATGTATATGGAGATCTTATCATATTATCCGCGTGCTTTGGCCTATGGTTTGTGTATCTCTTTGCCTGTCCCAACAGCTGCATATTCGCAATGTTGGGTTTTCTGGATGACTGACACATCCCAGGCAGAATCGTGATGAATGCTTGTAGAGGAGGACTGGTTAGGTGACAAGTCTTGGTTATTGTTTTGAGCCAATGATCATCTTATCCTCTGTGCTCATTACCAGGGAGTATATCTGTTTTCCTTGATTACGTATAGGCGCCCCGCCCTAGTAGACTTGGTTGTTTACCAAGAAGATACTTAATACAAGTTAGAGGTGATGCCAATGTGATCCTGATCCCCTTGGCCGTGCCTTAGTTATATGTGGATGTACTTGAGAAATTGCTTATTATATGGTGTACCTTGTTTCTTATCGGTCTGCAGCATCTCCATGATGAAACACTGGGCAACAAAGCAGGAAAAACCCTGAAGAAGACAGGGAACAGCCAGATTACAAATCAGTATTCTCCCTAGAAACAGGAGTTGGATCTCCCTTGGATCTTGGAAAGCCCTAGTCATCCAACATCTTATAATATAGTTCCTCGAAACGCAAACCCTGACTTGTCCTTAAAAAACACCAACCCCTGGGAGCATGGCACGCTGTCTCAGCACATTGCCCGCAAAAAAGTTTTCTAATCAATAAATAATCTGATTGGGCAATAACAGCCATTGAAAAATCCCAACTTTCACACAATTGTAGAAATAGTACCCCGAGAATTGCCTCCAACTCTTAAAAAAAAAAATCTAGGATTTCTTATGGTAAACAGTGAAAGCGCATGCTCTAATTTTCACCAATATTTTTCTTATTGATCTAATTTTCTTAATTTTTTTTTAATTGTATCAATGTAGTTCATTTAATAAAAACCAAAGGTGAATAAAATACAAATCCAAAACATTATGGAAGATCCAAAATATAGATAAAAACCTCTATATCCTATTAATTTGCTTCGTTTTTTGGAAATTTTTTCATCAAAATAATTTTTTTTAAGAAAAATAATTAGCAAATCATAAATGAAAATTTCAATAACAATAAATAATATTTTTATGATAATGTCGTGAACACGTTAAAAATATAAAAATAATTGACACTTTTTAAAATTTATTTTTTATAATAAACTATTAGTATGACAGACCAACATGAATAGGGTGTATCAAATTACCTAAATGGATTAAATTTATTTGTACACAAACTAAGGTGCACGTTACGTGGTTCCATTGAAAATTGAGGATACACTCTATTAAACTGCTTTCAAGCTTCACCATCAGAAAGATGTACCCTTACTTCATCATCCGCATCATGAGAATGATGTCATATCATGTGTTTGACTTTCTTTGAAGACATAAATAACCTTTACAACCTAAGAATGATTGGAAAGTATCTTATTTTTTTGTATACCATAAATGTCATTCCTCTATCTATATTAGGTTTATACAGAGCATGCCTACAAGTTTTGCACTCAATTAAATTTGCATATTCACCGTAGTACAACATGCAAAAATTTAGGCATGTATCAATTTTTTGGTATCATAGGCCAAAGGATTTCATCATAGATTTTACAGTATAAAAGTTCTCTTTTAGCATATTTTCTTCAGGTAAAATACTTTTTTCCCATTCGATTATGCTATCATAACCGACTTCACTCATACCATAATCTGATTTTATGGTAAACACTCGTGTAATGACCAATAATTTACTTTGATTTGTACACTCATCCTATAATGGTTATCAAAATCTTTTAAAAGATAAGAAAAAACCTAGTTGAATCTACATGAGGTTCTTCATCTATACATGAACTTTCACTTAAATAACCATGATTTATTCTCATTGTATCCATCATCATACTCCTATAAGGACTACTATTATCATCAACAACTTCATACATGTTGCTAGAACTAGATGTTGAGCCAACAATTCTTTCTATCATGGTCTCGTAAGGAGCATATGGTTCTTCATGTGCAAACCAACACAAGAATTCTTAACGAATCCTTTCTTAAGAGATCCGTCATCACAACATCTAATTGGAGAAACTTTTTGTTTTTATACTTCATACATAGACATTTAATTTTTCCTTCACTAATATTCTTTGAATTTGAAAGTGAAAAATCAATAAAACCCTCAACCCCTCTAGAATAATCTTCCCTATATAACCCTTGATGTGAATCTAGATACATCCATAAACGATTATCCATTACTTAGAAAACCTATATAGATTAATGCTAACATCATTTCTTAATAAGGTAACAATCAATTCAAAATTTAACTTTGGTAATAAAAAATTAATTCACAATCTAATAATCAATTATTATTTTATACAAAAAAACATAATGATGTGTAAAAATATCAAATAAATAAATCCAATTAATAGCAAGTAATCTATAACCCAACTAATTATGTTTCATTTGTTCAATTCAAAGTTATTCAATCTTAATTAATATCAATTCCACAAAAAAATAATTTCTCTAAAATTCTCAACTTCACAATAAAATTGATAAAATATGATTGTTACTCATTAAATAACCCATAATTTCTTTCAATATAACACCCCTATGTTAAAAAATCAAAATCAATTACATAAAATTACTAACAAATTCAAATTTATCCAAATCACAAACAAACCCTAAAATATAGATCAAACTTTAATTCTCTATGAAAAAAATATAAAACACTAAAATATATAAGCGAACTACACTATAAATACTAAAAAAACAATAATACATTAACTTAAAACAATAACTTATTGGGTGTACGGAGTATTTAGAGAAAATTATATCAAGAAAATGATGTTGACACTATAGAACATTGGGTGGCTGAAATTTATAATGATAAAACTTAGATTTGTGCCAAAATAGAAGGGAGAGACTAATTTTTTGATTTGCAAAGAAAGAAAGAGAGGAAGAAGAAGGAGGGGAAAATAGAGATGTGGTCGATTATAAAACTTTTAGATTTGTTGACAGACTTGTCGATGGAATATAGCAACATAATATATTGTCGGTAATTTCATCGATTATTGATAGTAAGTCATTTCGGCGATGAATTAACCAATATAAAATCTTTTTATTTTTTAATTATTTTATTATATTTGTGATTATATCAGTATTTATTATTAAAAATAAAAATCTCTAACCGAATTATTTTGTCTCTATAATAATTGGAAAGTTTCGATAGAAACTTTCGTTTTGGTATTGAAAATTTCCGGGTACTGAAATAATATACTAACTTATTTAGCAATCAGCTTAAAATAAAAAAAAATGAAAAATAAAAAGAAACGATTAACTAAAAAGGTGGTAGTTTATGGTTTTCTAATGTTAAATCGTATACATACATACATACATACATACATACTTGTATACATAAACACACATTATTCAGTTTTCGATTAAAACCGAATAAAATAATTTTAAAAACTGCACTGAAACTGAAAAACTAAATTAAACTGGTCGATTTGAAAAGAAAAGAAAAAAACCTAATTAAAGTGAATAGTGTCACCACCCTATGACCTGCCGTTATGGGTGCGCATGCATACAAACCTCCACCGAGATGTCTCCATCGCCGTCCCTGTCAATGACTATGACTAATCCAGACGAGCATTAAGAATTGTTGAGTTTTTTCCTTGCAAGCACAGTGTAAAAGAATTTTAAATTAGCACAAAACTGGAGACATAAAGGTTTCACCTGCACATCGCAGTAAACACGACGTGTCCAGATTTCTTTTTTCACCGTACATGCCTGCAAAAAGACGTCATTAACCTACATGTCGCTTCGCTGAGATGACGAGCAATTATGAAGAATCTGGTCTCATCATTGGTGCATATGCATCTTAATTAATTCTAGCTGCATGGTCTCTGATGTACGTAATTAATCATTAGGTTGGATAATCATCTTCCAGATGCTTGTTTTTTATCTTGAAACTTCAATATTGTTCAAAAGATTTCACTCAAAAAAACAAAAACAAAAAAAACCTGGAAAGGACTTGCCAAATTTATATGCATGCAAAAGCTCTGTTTAATCAGAAGTATCATCATCCCAGAGTATTCATAAGTTAGAAAAATACCACCTTGATGAAACACTTGAATTGCACTGCCAATCATCCATATTCCGTAGGCCTCTTTTTTGCTTTTTCTCGAGGTATATCCTTAATTGAAGGCGGTTCTAGCTAGCAACTTCGACGGTGGGCATGGTAACAAGGGGCAGTTCTAGAATAGGAAAAAATGACACAGACCACCGGCATTAATCCCTGGCATCTTGGAAGTGCTTGCTTGATTTATAAAATTCTCACTGATTAAAAAAAAATGTATTTTTTTTTTAATTTTCTCTTTTTTATTTCTTTGTTTTCTTTATATTTATTTCTCTCCCGGTGATTATAGCCACAAGATTTCTCCATAAATACAACCTCTCCATAAATCTCCAGCTCTCTCTTCTTGTAACAAACCCTTCTCCCTCCCTCCCTCTTCCTCCTAGCAACAAAACCCTCATAGTAATATGGCAGAGACACACAAGAAACCCCATGTCATCTTCATACCCTTTCCTCTTCAAGGCCATGTCATCCCAGCAGTTCACCTTGCCATCAAGCTGGCATCTCAAGGCTTCACCATCACCTTCATCAACACCCAGGCCATCCATCACCAAACCTCCAATGCTCTGCCCAGTAGTGAACCAGACATCTTCGCCAAGGTCCGAGAATCAGGCCTTGATATTCGGTATACAACTGTCTCCGACGGGCTTCCTATTGGGTTCGACCGGTCGTTGAACCTTGACCAATTCACGGCAGCCCTATTGCATGTGTTCTCAGCCCATGTGGATGAGGTGGTGGGTCAGATTGTAAAGTCTGATGACAGTATTCGATGCTTGATTGCCGATACATTTTTTGTATGGCCATCAAAGATTGCAAAGAAATTTGGTTTGCTAAATGTTTCCTTTTGGACAGAACCGGCTTTGGTGTTTTCCTTGTATTATCATATGGATCTTCTTATGATAAATGGTCATTTTGCTTGTCAAGGTAACTTGTTGATGTCCATGTTTAATCATGCCAATCATACTATACTATATTATTGTTTCAATTGAGTTGTCTTTTGCATTAATTATGGATTAATACTAATTTTACTGCATGTTCTTCCCGAATTGAATGAGTAAATATCGTAAATCTAATTGTTGGAGCTTCTTGAAAACTGAATTCAGCAATATACTTTCGGTAAAATTAGCATTAATCTAGTTTATTAAAAAAATGTTGATATTTTAAAAAGCTTCATGGTGGTATATGATCAATTTTTGGTAAATCTTGTGACTAGATTGCCGCGAGGACACCATAGATTACATACCAGGAGTTAAGGCCATAGAACCGAAGGACATGGTATCATATCTTCAAGAGACAGATACAACATCCATTATCCATCAGCTTATTTTCAAGGCCTTCAACGATGCTAGAAATGCAGATTTTCTTTTATGCAACACTGTGCAAGAACTTGAGGTCGAGACTTTGTCAGCCTTACAAGCCAAGATGCCCTGCTATGCAATTGGACCCATTTTTCCTAATGGCTTCACCAAGAGCTTCGTGGCCACCAGCCTGTGGTCCGAGTCCGATTGCACCCAGTGGCTTGACAAAAAGCCTCACGGCTCAGTCTTGTATGTTTCATTTGGTAGCTTCGCACATGTTGCAAAAAAGGACCTCGTAGAGATTGCAAAAGGGCTTTCCCTTAGCAAAGTGAGTTTTGTTTGGGTGCTTCGGCCTGATATTGTGAGCTCCGATGACGCTGATCCCCTGCCTGGTGGGTTTGAGGAAGAGGTTGCGGACCGTGCAATGATCATACCTTGGTGCAGTCAAAGAGCAGTGTTGGCCCACCCAGCGATCGGAGGGTTCTTAACACATTGTGGATGGAACTCTGTACTAGAAAGTATATGGTGCCAGGTTCCACTACTGAGTCTCCCTTTGCTGACAGATCAATTCACAAATAGGAAATTAGTGGTTGATGACTGGAAGATAGGGTTTAATTTGAGTGATGGAAAGTTTGTCACTAAAGAGGAAGTTTGTTACAATGTCAAACGTTTGATGAGTGGAAAATCAGAGGACGGATTCAGGAACACAATCAAGGAGATGAAGAAAACATTAGAAAATGCTTTGTCATGCAATGGGTCGTCAGAGAAAAATATG
>Ga0325411_1000753_pt1 | contig 34626 bp, 21 predicted proteins | sample PopdelMetagenome_13_FD_206181 | JGI IMG/M metagenome (GOLD analysis project Ga0325411, IMG submission 206181) | Populus deltoides microbial communities from Bellville, Georgia, United States - Xylem-PdIQD-R4 | ecosystem: Host-associated > Plants > Phyllosphere > Stem > Wood/Secondary xylem...
ATAGGTGTTTGGTTAAAACTGTGGTTGAAATTAAGGTTGAAGAAAAAGTAGTTTAATGTGTTTGGTTAATAATGCTTTTGAAATTGAGGTTATAAAATAATTTTAAAAAATATATATTAATATTGATAGTTTTTAATTTAAATATTGTAGATTTAACTATTACTATTATATCATGAAATAAATAATACTTTATATAAACTATTTTTTATTGTTCACTTAAATTTTTTAAGAGTGCGACAACATAGGTAAAATATAATCAGAAATAAAATTGGGATTACGATCAAATTCTGCAAATATTACGTCATCAAGCGATCTTCGTCTAATTTATGTAGTGTCATTGAATAATATTTAACACTATTTTTTCGAATAAAACACAATTAAAAATAAAAAATATTTTTTTTATTTTGTTAGATCGGACCCGGTTCAATGTATTTTTAGCATTGAACCGGACCGGTCCGACCGGAACAGTGGAGTATGCTCCACTGTCCATGGAAAAAACCCATGAACAGTAGAGCATGCTCCACTGTTCATGGAAGAAACCCATGAACAGTGGAGCTAGCTCCACTGTTCATGAGTTTTCCAGCTCAAGAAGCAGCAAATTGCTGCTTCTTGCAAACTTGTGGCCGTGCCACAATTAATGGTAGGCCCCACCAGTAAAAAACTGCTGTGGGAGCATTACTAAACGGATGAGTTGCTGTGGTTGCTTCAAACGCAGAAGCAACCACGCAACCAAACACCCTTAAATCTTTTCCCCGTCATCTCAAACACGGGCAACGCACGTGCACTCTCCCGTCCACAAGACATAAAAAACCATCCCCCATCTCCTCTCCTCCCTTAAACCTGATAAAAATATATAAAAAAGGAGACCTTAAACTTGATAAAAAAAAGGAGAGAAACGTAACCCTCCAGACACTCCGTCCCACACTCACTCATGGACTCTCTCGCTCTCTTCTTCACTGGGGCTCTACTTGCCGGTGGCATCTACTGGTTCGTTTGCGTTCTCGGCCCAGCCGAGCAGAAAGGCAAACGGGCAGTAGATCTATCCGGTGGCTCCATCTCGGCCGAGAATGTCCAAGATAACTACGATCAATACTGGTCTTTTTTCCGCCGTCCCAAAGAAATCGAAACAACTGAAAAGGTCCCTGATTTTGTTGACACATTTTACAATTTAGTCACAGATATTTACGAGTGGGGATGGGGTCAGTCCTTCCACTTCTCTCCATCCATTCCCGGAAAGTCCCACAGTGAAGCCACGCGCCTACACGAAGAGATGGCCGTGGATCTGATCAATGTCAAGCCTGGAGATCGAATCCTGGATGTCGGATGCGGTGTTGGTGGTCCGATGCGTGCTATTGCTGCACATTCACGCGCTAAGGTTGTCGGCATCACCATCAACGATTATCAAGTGAATCGTGCGCGCACGCACAACAAGAAAGCCGGGTTAGATTCACTCTGTGAAGTTGTTCAAGGAAATTTCCTAGAGATGCCGTTTCCTGAGAACAGCTTCGACGGAGCTTACTCGATCGAAGCGACATGTCACGCGCCGAAACTCGAAGAGGTTTATGCAGAGATCTTTAGGGTCCTGAAGCCTGGATCTCTTTACGTGTCCTATGAATGGGTCACAACTGATAAGTACAAGGATTCTGACCCTGAACACGTGGAGGTTATTCAAGGTATTGAAAGAGGTGATGCTTTGCCTGGGCTAAGAAACTATACTGATATTGCAGAGACAGCAAGGAAGGTAGGATTTGAAGTTGTGAAAGAGAAAGACTTGGCTAAACCACCAGCACAGCCATGGTGGACTAGGCTTAAGATGGGAAGGATTGCTTACTGGAGAAACCACATTGTTGTAACAGTACTTTCCGCTGTAGGGATTGCACCAAAAGGGACTGTTGATGTTCACGAGATGCTGTTTAAGACAGCTGATTACCTTACCAAGGGTGGTGATTCTGGGATTTTCACTCCTATGCATATGATTCTCTGCAGAAAACCTGAGAAGAAGACAGAAACGGCTTCAAATTCTTAGTCTCTAATTTGATTGGTAATAAATCAAAACAAGCCCTGTTTTTTTATTATTATTATTATTATGTTTGAGTAACTCATGTTCCACCTCCTTTGTGACTTTTTAGTTTTTTTCCTCTTTTCTCTTCCTTTTAGCCTTTTCTTAGTTCAAATCCTCATCTTTGTATTTTTCTTTTTTATTTTCCTGGCTGTAACTTGGTTTTTTTTACTGTTATTATGGTGATAGTGAAGAATCCAAAGGTCACGATGATTGTTATCTAAATTTCCAGTTTTTTTCTCACTTCACTTGATTTTCGCCTTCTTGAAGTTTTTTCTGTTTCTAGTGTTCTGAGTGATTCGAAAAAAATTAAAGAGAATTTGGGCTAACGAAGGAGATCTAATGGCAAGATTTACCGAGGAGTTGAGTGCATGTGAGAACAAGAGAGCACTCGAGGCGCACATGGAGAGAAAAAGGCACTTTTGCGATAAAAAAAATAAAACCTCAGGTGGCCAGCAGGCCAGCTCTGGATCTTGACTTTAGCTGTGTTGTTAGTTTGCTTTACAAGCCTGGATTCCTCCAATTTAGTTCAGCTTTCGTGTCTTTTGTCATGTTATGACAAGTCTCCAGACATGTAACAGCAAGAATTAGCATGTAGGGGTCACATGCTTCAAGGGCTAATTTTGCTGGACAAGCCGATTTGGGGTTTAATGAACTCATATAAGAGTCAGTTTAAGCTATAGTCTGGGGAGATTAATTTTTCCTCTGTACGAGTATTATATGTTTAATTATCTGGCATTTGAATTAAATGGCCAGCACTTTTCAAATCCCATGGAAATGAAATTCGGATCAAGTATTCGGGTGCCAGGAGAGCAAGACATTTTGCCAGGGATATGTTCATTTGACTGGATCGTGGGCTTTATATGTAGGTAAGCAAGCTCAGGGATTAATTGAACTGTCGGTAAATTAAAGGAACTGTAATATTAAATGAAGGATGATCCATGGGGTCACGGTTCTGAACTATCTATGATGTTCTGCAATAAATTTGCATATCCTGACAGGATGAAGTTAATGAGAATGATGCTGTTATGGTGACCAACAGACATAGTTCTTACTTCTTACTGACACCCTGGTCTTGGATCATCTCCTAGACTGGAAATGTTTCCTGAATCTTGCAAAATTTACCAGAGTATTGAGACTTAAAATGTGGATCGTGGGTTGTAAAACTCGATCGATTTTTATAGTCTTGTCCTCTAGAGGTCAATCATTAATTACCAATTGACTATAATGGACATACTTGTGATATAACATGAGGGAGCACATTTATTAAACATCTCCTGGCGGGTCTTTTTTTTTTTAAGAAAAAAACCAAGTTGGATATTCATCCAGTAAAATTTGATTGACCCCAAGGTGATACCTGATGATCTAGGTTCTACATCGGGTCATGCTCCAAACTGGTTTTGACAACCATGAGAGAGCCTTTGATTGGTTTTTGATAATTCTTTCTAGAATATTATGTTTGGTTGGTCTTTTGGTTTTTAGTTTGTGGTGTTTGGAAGTGTGACAGTTGTTATTTTTTAAAGTGTTTTTTATTCAGAAATGCATTAAAATAATATTTTTTATATTTTTTTTTAAAATATTTTTGATATCAACATATCAAAATGATCTAAAAAATAAAAAAAATGAATTTAAAATAAAAAATAAAAAATATATTATTTTTAAAATACAAAAATAATTATGGACGAGCAAATTCATGTTTGGGTCCATAAAACTGAGGGGAGATTGTTGATTCCTGCCTATGCCTCCAACAAAATTCCGAAAGTTTCCAGCTCATGTCCAGCTACGAAATTGACAACGCGAGGACAGATCATTGCACAGATTATTTCACCTAATAGATCCTTAGGCCATAGATTGCCGTTGCCACCTGACAAGAGGAACGAGTCTCATGCTGGGCTCTTTTCGTACTTATAGTTGTCCTGTGCTAGGAAAGTAGCCATGGAAGCACCGATCAAATGAAGACACGTAACTGTTTTCCTCTCAAGTCTCAACTGTGATCTCCCAATTCAAACTTAGGAAAGAAGTAATCCGATACATGTTAAGACGTGTACGGGTTGTTCATAAACACAGCGATCCTTCAATTTTGTTTTGAAAAATTAGAATCAGAAAAAGAAAAAAACCCATAAGGGATGAAATCCTTGGATACCAAGGAGTTCGTGTTACCTACGAGAGTACAATCCAAATACTTTGACAGAATTTTTTTATCATTTGTACGAAATTAATCGTTGAAAGGACTCAAATTGGGTAGAAAAATTCAGACGGGAAAATACATGTAGACAAAGTAGAATCAGAGCTCGTAGAATTTCAAGCTAAAAAAATCATGAAAAAAACACGAAATTGCTATGCTTTAATTACTAAAATGTATCATTATCAATATTATTAATGCATGGTAGGTTCAATCATTAGATAAGAAGCTCGTCTTACGCTGTAAGTTTACTAATTTTTTTAACCGTAGAAAAGATATTGAAACAATGCATATATTTTTTAAAAAGAAAAAAAAAATCTAAAATTTTGCTCATCAACTCAAAAGAGTTTACTAAACTTAGTTAAATTCATAATATAATTAGAAAATAAGATTAAAACAATAAATAAAGTGAAAAAACAACAATGATTCAATGCAAAAGATGAATATTTGTCAATATTATTAAAATATATCTTTATAATATTTTTAAACCGTCTCAATAATCTTATTTGTTAATAAAATAAAAATTAAATTAGAATGAAATCATTGTATAAAAAGAAAAATGAAAAAAAAATATGAATATCAATTCTTAGCAAATAAAATGATATATGATAAAATTAAAAAAAAACTATTGAAAAAACAAAAAATAAATTGACTCAAATCTATCCGAGTTATGACATAGGTGAATTCTAAAAATTAAATATGTTGAAAGAACTGGAGTCTGGACATGAAATTTTTTTATCATCCAACTTTAGCAAAAATCAAAATAAATCTATAACATATTCAAGAGATTGTGATAACTCTATTGAAAACAAATTGAATAAAATCATGAAACTTAATTCTCAAACCAATCTAATATTGAAGGATCAAATTGAAAAAATTAAAAATTAAAAAACAATGAAAAAAAAAGCTCAGATCAAAACTTGGTGAACCTACTGAATCCATGATCTGAGACATAATATTCAGTAACTTTACAGAAAAAAAATGTTAAAAAATAAATAATACAAATTTACAACGAGCCTAATTATGATGGATAAAATTAAAAAAAATAAAAATGATTGAAACCAGTCCAGTCCAACCTTCAGAATTTGTGACATTGAATATGCAGCCAAATCATAGCATAAAAGGCAAACCCAAAAAAATAACAATGTAAAAGAATGAGGATCAAATCAAAGAATGAGGACCAAATTTGAAAAAATCATAAGGAATGAAATTGAAAAACAATTTCATTTAAAAAATAACTAAAAATAATAATAAAAATAGGGACCAAGCTTGATATAAAAATCAAATGTCAAGGGATGAAATTGAAAAAATAATATTTCAATAAAGAATTCAAGACCAAATACATTGCAATTGAAATAATGAGGACCAAACTTGATATAAAAATAAAATGTGAAGGGATAAAATTAAAAATAAAATTAACTCAATAAATAACTCAAAACCAAATACATTGCAATCGAAAGATAAAAATGATAAAAATACATTAACTCAAAAAACCACAAGGGATGAAATTGAAAAACAATTCTAATTAAAAAAATGATAAAAACAACAATCAAAAGAATAAGGATTAAATTTGATATAAAAATCAAATGTCAAGGGATGAAATTGAAAAAATAATATTTCAATAAAGAATTCAAGACCAAATACATTGTAATTAAAATAATAAGGACCAAACTTGATATAAAAATAAAATGTAAATGGATAAAATTAAAAATAAAATTAACTTAATAAATAACTCAAAACCAAATACATTGCAATCAAAAGAATGAAGACCTAATTTAAATCAACAAACAAATAATCAAACTTGTTTGTTTGTTTGTTTGTTTTTGTAATTGCTAGCGTGTTTTTCTAGAGAGGAGAGAGGAAAGAGAAAGGGAAGAAAAAACACATTCTAGGAGCTCAACCGTCAGTATTTTTACTACATGCGCCTTATCACCATGACAGCGGTGTGAGGTGCATCGAAAGTCAACCCTAATGGCGACATTCAGAGTTGTTTTGGGGTTATACTAGCCACTCAAAGGACTCGAGTGACACCCACTTGCCGGAGCATGCTAGGCACGTATGAACCACTTTTTAATATATATAATAAAAGACCTGATCACCCCTACCCCGTATGAGAATAACAAAAAAATCATAACAAAATAATTAAATTGTCCTTGCATTTAAAGGAAAAAAAAGATTATTTTTTAGGAGTATCTAACTAATTTCACTTGATAAAAAAATTTGGAAACCCTGAAAGCCCCTGGACCCAAGGAAAATGTTATTTTTCCCCTTTATTAAGTAATTATATTATGGATAAAAGATGAAAAAATACTGATTAACACCCTCCTTTCCTATAATGACAAATGAGTTATGTGAAAAATATCTTCCTATCCATAAACCCAAATTTTATAAATTTTCCAACCAAAAGTAAAATAATAATTTTATTGTGCAAATCCACAGTAAAATGTGATTGTGTGCACAATAAATATCCGAGTTCTTTTATTTTTTGTATAATTTATTTTTTGAATTCAATTGATAAATAAATTGAATTAACATGTTTAAAAAATAAAATCTATTTTATTTTTTAAAATATTACTCTTATCATCATTATTTTTTTAAAATATCTAAAAAAAAAAAAAGAAGAAGAAGAGGTGGTTTGGTATTTTGGATAAGTTAGTTTTAATATCAAATCTTCTTCTTTAGTGTAGTAAATTAAATGAGTTGACTTTTGATTTATTTTTGTATTAATTTTAAAGATTAAATTTTATTTAAAATCCAATTATCTACGAATAAAATAATTTCAAACATGGAATGTCAGAAGCGAGTTTACCATTTGAAAAGGAAAAAAAAAACAAAAGAAAAGGTTTTGCGGAGTTTATATGGCATTTGGGTTGCAAGATAGAATGGGCTGGGTTTCTTGTTTATGGGTTGAGTGTAGCTGGAAGATCGACCTGACACGGTTTGAGGCTGTAGACGCGTACTTGGCGTGAGGAACCGAGACCTGTGCGGATGGAATAATTGATGATGAACATGATTGCTGTGCCAAATTTTAAATTGGCAGCAAATATTAATTATATAATCCAGGAATGTAGGAGAAAGGATATTTTGATGCTTTTGGCAAATATCAATTGAAAGAAAAATGAATAAGGGTTTGAACAAGAAAGAAAAATCGAGGAAACACCAGGCATGGTAGAAAATCTCCCATAAAAAGAAAGAAAACAATCTTTTTTATTAATTTACTTTTAAAAAGAGAGAATTTCTTTATTAATTTATCAAAATATCAGTTAAAAAATAAATGTCATTGTCAAGCAGGTAGGGCTAGCCTTAGCAGGCAAGCGACATGGTGGACTACCTAAAACACACATGATATTGCAGATGCCCTTTCAAACACATCTGATAGGACCCAAAAGCCACCCCTTACCTTTCATATGGTTGCATTTTTCAATCGAGGCAGCTGGCCAATTCTGCCGCATGGTGCTAATTTCTTAATGAAGAATATCTAGTATTAATTTCCAACGTGTGCAAATTTATATAGAAAATTCTACTTGTTCATATGGCAAGGACCAGGAGCCTTCTTCAAAATGATCACCTGCAACAAGATTTTTGTTGCCGAGAGAACAAAAAACCAAGAAAAAAAACTGTTGGCAGTCGATCGAATCACTTTATTCTTCTGGTTTTTTGGCATTTTCGTGGCCTTGCATTGGATTAGTCATCAATTTAATTTCAAGCCAACTCGAAGCAAGCTTAAGCAAATTAAGATCCAATGAACACAGTTTGTACATGATTCTTAACAATTGTATCTATCTTACATATCTCAATGACGTCTTCTATCTTGCAGCATTTAAGATTTTTAAAAAATAATGAAATTTTTTGCAAACATAAACAGATAAGGAAAAGATTTGAATTACTTTGCTCTAACCATACTGGATTTCAATCGAAGAGGCTCAGGTGGATCCATGGTTCTTCTCTTCCAAAGATTAACTTCTTTCCTTGGCAGCAAATCTACTCCTCCACCTAACACCATAGGTGCCGAGAAAGGAATTATAACCTCTTCATCTTCTTGATCTTCAAAGCTATCTCCCCTCTCTTCATCAGAATAATAGTCCCTGCCAACAGGTTCTACTGGTGCAATCTGATGAGCGGTCCAATCAAAACTTGCCAGAGTATCACGACCACTTGCAAACCTTTTCATTTGACTTAATGAAGGTGCTCTATCAGGAAGTGTTGGCTTACCACCATCAAAAGCATTAGATTTCCTTCCTGCTTTTGATCCAGTAAAGAGTCTCTTGAGTTTAGATGCATGCTTCATTACCTGACGTTGAGTCTGTGACACAGGCTTTGTTTCCCGAGGAAGTGAAACACGCTTATAAGTAGCCTTGTTCATCTTCTTCTTGTGCTTGATTTGGCCCATACACGAGATCTTTGGTGAGGTGGGTTCTTCTTGGGTCTCAAAGCTCTCATTGTTGGGCTGCCTTCTAACTTCAACTGGGATCATCGACCTGCAAGGATTAAATCCTTTTCCCACATTGGCTTTGTGCTTGTGTATGATTTCTAATCTCCTGTCTCTTCCTGGGCTAAATGCAAGGTTATGGAAGTTGACCGCAGAAGCAGCTTTTGGTAGAAATTTCAAGATCCTATTTGGTGCTGCTGCTGCTTGTTTCTCCATTCCTGAACTCTCTCTGTGCGAAATTTTCAGTCCCTCAATCATACATGGCTTTATATATTCATGTGATAGGAAGATAAAATTGGAACATCAACTTGCACCAGCAGGTTTCTTGTGACTTGACGGTGTCTGTCTTATCGGAGAGATAGATAGGGTTTGGTCAAAATGTGAAGGTGCGACTTAGCAAACCATTTTGTGCCCACCGGAATTTAATATTAATTGTCTGACTATGAAGATTTTCTTTCTTGATAGAAATTTATTTGGCATTCCAACTTTAATTCCTAATATATTTAATGCCCTCATCTGTCCATCCATTTGCTTTGTCAATGTCGGTCTATGACTTGTTAGGCTTCATCCTAGTCATAAAAAATAAAAAAACAGTTAAACGTGACACTTACATAGGATAAAAAAAAATAAAAAGATTAAGAAAAAAAAGGATGGAATTTACGAAAGTTATTAAAATTTATAAAATTTTTTAACTGGGTTATGAGATCTAAATAATTCAATAAAAAATAAATTAAAACAAATTATAAAACCTCATAGAAAGGTTAACTCAAAAATGACACAAAAAAACTCGGGTCAACCAAGGTTAACCCGCTAAACTCATAACTCGAGTCATTAGATAAAGTAACCTCATAGAAAGCATACTAAATTATAAATTATAAAGTCTAATTTTCTATTAACACAACTATGAAAAATGAAATTAAAAAAAAAAGATGTTAATGAAAAAAATGAAATAAATACTTGAGTAAACCTGCGTTTTTGGTTATGAATCTTGAATAATCACACAAAAAGTAAATTAAAAAAAATTTATATAATTTAATCTCTAATAAACCTAATATTAAATAATAAAATAAAATAAAAACCATTATTCAAGTAAATAGTTTGTTTTATGTGAGGGGATACAACAACAAGAATAGTAATAATAAACCCACACGGGCCTTTTTTTTCTTTTTGGTTAATAATGAACACACTCGAGGATAAGTTGTAACATCGAACATTCACCAACCCTTACAATGAATTGGACCTGACAGATGATGAGCACACCTAATTTCTATCGATCTTAACCCACAAGGCAAGAGAGGTGGTGGAGAGCAATGCAAAAACTTGCCTAACGAGGCTGCAATTATTATTTATTTTTTCAATAATGATATTACTTGAAGAGAAAATGTAATTGATCATGCCACTCTCGACCTTTCTTTTTTACTAGGAAAATGATGGGTAATTATCTCCCTCTTGCGGTAGTGAACTTAGTAATTACGATTCCTCCAACGAAGTGGTCCTCTGCAATTATGCATTGATAGCTACGGTTGTGCATGCCGTGGAGAGTTTAAACTATTGCAAAGTTTGATTTTTCATCAAAGTCAAACATAAAAAAACGTTCGGAGTGTCGATCAAAGTTTCAAACCCATTAATCTATACCACACCAACGCCTTTATTTCTTGTGGACGACCTGTCCTTTTGCTTCGCATGAACGTCGATCGAGTTTCAAACCCATTAATCTATGAATATTTTGAAAATATTGTTTGTACACAATGAAGTATTTATTGAATTTTTTTTTCTTGTGCTTTTGTTCTTGAGTCTAATGATCACAGATTTTTGTATCGGAAGGTTGGTAAGATAAAATGAAGTTATCTTCAGTTGGTTGCTGGTTAAGGAATTCTTTTTATAAATAAAGTAATAGATGATGCATGCTCTAATAATACATCTCGCACATTCCAAGGATTGAAACCCCGAGATTAGCATTACATAATGATGGCAAGTATAGTTTTCAGACCTGGCCGGTTCAAGGTCCGGGTCACCGGGTAGTCCAGGTCAATTCTTTTTTTTTAATCAAAACAACATCGTTTTAGTAAAAGATCAAAAACAAAAGTTAACGGGTTGCAACTGGATTTTTGACCGGGTCACACTGGGTTTTCCCTTCCCCTATTTTTTTCAACCTGGCCCGGTTCCAGCCCCAGGTCAACTGGGTCCCGCATCCATCCTCGGGCCGGCCCGGGTTTTAAAACTATGATGGTAAGTGCGTAGCTAGGAAATCTTTAAAGAGCTAAGAATATAATTTATACAATGAATTATTATTATTTTTTTTATAAATAATAAACACATATTTACATAATAAATACTCAAAATTTAATGGATAAAACATGAATGTCTATTTTTTTTTATCTATTAAATAAGAGTAGAGTATTTATATATATACGGTTAGTTTTTGCAGTCCAAATGTCTTTGAAAAAAATTAAATTTTATTTGTACTTTAAATTATTTTTTATATATTTTTAAATTATTTTCATATAAATTTAATTTTAAAAAATAAAAAATATATTATTTTAATATATTTTAAAATAAAAATACTTTAAAAACGATTACTACCCAAATCTAAACTGACATTATGTAAAAGTAGACTCGTGGAAATCCTTAATTACCCGGAAGCATGTTTTATTGATGGGCCAGAAGCCTGCATATTCCAATTTCCAGAAAGAAACATAAGCCCACCTCCCGCGGCCCATCTAAACAAACCACATCCCCTTAACCTCCATTGCTGACATTTTTTCCTAACTAAGAGGCAGCCTAAATGGCTATGAAGCTGCAAAAATGGCGAAGTCTATCTTGCTCTCTATACATGATAAATCGAAGCTGCGTCGTTTTCAATCAACGTCTATTACACGAAGGTCCAGACACCTTAGAAGAACTATTAGACAGACATTTAGTGAAGAAAGAGAAATCATTTGACGAGGAAGAAGAAGAGATTCTGAATCAGCGGCGATTAACCAGCACGCGACGTGAAGCGCTGCATTTATACCGAGACATCTTGAGGGCCACCCGGTACTTTATGTGGCCCGATTCGCGAGGAGTGTTGTGGAGAGATGTTTTGAGGGAGAATGCGAGGAAGGAGTTTGAAGAGGCCCGGTTTGAAAAAGACCCGGAAATTGTGACCCGGTTGCTCATTGGCGGCAGAGAGGCTGTAGAATCGGCGATTGATAAACTTGTTGAGAAGCAGAGAGAGCAGATTGAGAAAGAACGTCGCGGCGGCGGAGAGAATCGTTGATTAATCGATGAGGGTAATTTTCTTTTTCTTTCCTCTTTTCTTTTGTAACTGAAAACTGGAGTCGATGACATGTTGTTCTTGTAAAACCCAGAAGGGTTGATTTCATATTGATGCCATATGCTGCAAATCACTCCGATTTTCAATAATTTGTGCAATTAGGAGCTTCATTAACTCTGATTTAATGTTGTTGGGCAGAAGAATTTTTACACACTTCTATTTAACAATCCAATTGCCCCAAATGGATTTTCCTATCGAGAAACTCTATGATGCTGAAGCTGTAATTACCAATACTTATGATATAGCTGAGCGAAAAGGGAATTCTGCACTTGTTCAATTGTGAATATAGGTTTTCTGTAAGAGAGTTTAAACGAGATCATCTAAGCATTTCTCTGCTAGTTAATTATTGCTCCCATTTGCGATTTTCGATAGCCTGAAGGGACGAGAAACTGGAATTCTTTGCTGGGATTAAGAGTCTGCTGCCAGCGAAAAAAGAAAATGATCCCTATATGAACAGACAGGATAGTTGGATCATGGATGGTTGTTGTATGTGCACTTGACGGTGCAAGGATGACAGGCAATGATGCCGCCCAGGGGTTGAAGGAAAGATTGATTAACATGCACTAGAGAAAGGGGAAAACTGATCCTGCACCAAAACCTTGTTGTCAATGCATTCCACGAAGAAATAGGAACCTATCCTTGCAAGCACCAGCAGTTTTGGAATTATGTCTGTGGCCAGCAGGTGAACTCGTGACTTGATCATCACTCTAATTCTATGTGAAAGAAGTTTTAAATTATTATTTGAGTTGTCAAATCATAAGAATATGATCTATATTAATTTTTAAAAGATACATCATGTCCTCCAAACATAACCCTTTGTAAGAGCAGCGGTTAACACTGCTTGACAGAATCCTGCTGTTGATGACGGTGAGGGATGGGTCTAAAAACACCATTAAAGCGATTCCAGAACCGTTTTATAGAATGTGCTTCATCTTCTTGCCTCTTTGTATGAAGAATCTCGTTCCAGAAATCCTGCTGCATTCTTTTGTTAGTTTTCACCTCGATAGTATTTGGAGGTCTATTCTCTCACTGGGCCGATTCAGTTTCCTGTTGGATCAAAGTCCCACGTTTAATGTGCTTGTTGGGCCCAATTTGAATCTCCAGATTTCCTGTTTCAATGCATGTCTTTTTGTTTTTTCAAAGGAAGAGGTAACGCAAAACCCGGGTCGGATTCGGAGGTAAAACAAAGATCCTAGATCTCGATTAGTTGGAGTTTTTTTTTTTTTTTAAAAAAAAATAAGAAAACAATAAGGTTGATTTGCTGACCCGATTAAAGCTGTCCTTCAGTCCGTTAATTTTGTTTTTGAATTTTTTTTTTATCAATGTGATGTTTTGATTTTTTTTAAAAATAAAAAATTGAAGATCTACCCTCTCACCTTGACTTGGCCCTTGCCCTGATCGTGTTTTACAACTATATTACTTCCTATTCGTTTTCTGCTTAAAGTTTGATGGTATCCATTTGATTATACAAAAACGGAGAAAAAAATTGTTCGAGGAGAATACAGTCTTCTTTTAATTGACTACATCCTTCTTTCCTTGTACATATTTGATGATGCATTAATGCTAATAGATACCGAGTAAATAAAATCAACAATCAAAGCAACCAACTTGTTTTTGCTTGGATATGAAGATTAGCAAGAGATATGGGTTCGGTGAATTGCTAAATCTATTATTTTTAGATTCAGTAAATCATTAAGCTTAATTTTAAGTAGATCTTGTAAACTATTAGACCTATTATCTCTAAGCTCTGTCAAGTCTCAGGTACAAACATATATTTCTTTTTAACTCCAACAAATCTCAAGCTCTCAATTTGAACAATTAATTAGGGTATTTTATTATTATAAAACAGAGATATTTTATCTTGACGAGTTAGAGATGTTTTATACCAACAGATTATAAATATTTTACTTATACTTTAATCATTTGTCTTCAATAAAAAGAGCTTTATGGGCTATAAAAGAGAGGGGAAATTTTTCAAAAGTAAGCTTAGTTTCTCTCCATTATAAATGAACAATCTTCTTCTAAATTATTATTGCCTTTTCTCTTATATGATACTTATTTAATCACCGAAAAGTTTTTAAAATACACAAGAGAGGACCTTTTGTAAGTATTAAATATGATCCACTAGCCATCTCACCAAGAAAAAATAAATCAAATTACTAGAATTAGAAAACTAACCAAATATCCTATATACAGCTTGACTTACAAGTCCATGGAATAATTTCGGACCTCATCACTTTCAAATATTTTTTGTACTAGTTCCTGGATGATGCATTAATACCAATAGTTACAAATAAATAAAATCAATAATCAAAATGCAACATTGCAAACCACATTTGAAGTGATAAATCATATAATGTTTGATGATATTTATTAATTAGCAAGAGACCAAAGAAAAGTTCGTAGGTCTCACACACGCAAAAAATAAAATAAAATTAATGGTATATCCACTTGCTAATTACAATAAAAATGTAAGAAAAGTATGAAGATCACAGTATCAAAAATATTTCAAATTAATTTCAAACAATAACCTGACCAACCATCAAGACTCAAAATTCAGAATACTATAAACAACAGAAGATTTGTTGGTCTAACTGTAGGGTCATTGAATTTTCTCCCTGGTCTTCCAAATATTTTATCATTGATTTTTCCTTTCCATATAAGTAAAACTACACAAGACTCCCAAATTTTATTGAACTTCCAAGCCACATTTCCAAACCTGGTGTTGCCCCCTGCTGCCGGAAAGCTGAAACGTTAACCAGCAAACTATACAAATTGCCAAACCCTTCCTACCCCTCCGACATACAGTTTCAGCAGCATAAGAACCCAGTGACAATTTCGTCTGTACAGCAAAAAATACCTGCCATATTTCGAAAACTTCCTATACCATAACAGACCATCTTCTAACACCAACCCCGACACCTACACCTCGGTCCAAACCTCAAATATTGCTGTAATATATTCAAGAAAGCCGGGGTTAAGGTTTAAAGACAATGGTGAAAGTAAGACACTCGAGGTTACAAGCTATAAAACGGTCGACATTTACGTTGGTCTCGAGTATGTTATTATGCTGACATTTGTTCCTTTGGTGCTGTTGGGTCTTGGGATTTTTTCTCTTCGTTCAAGCAGTGAAGGTTTTCCCCCCAATGATCCCAGTTCTTATAGGCGTATGACTTCTGAGAGGTAAATTATTTCAAACATTGGTTTCTTTATTGATTTATTTATTTTTATTTTTCAATTGGTGGGGTTTTTTTGGTGATGCAGAGAAGGTGATCGAATGGAGAAGAAAGAAGAAAAGTGGACTGAAATTCTTTCTTGGGAACCTAGAGCTTTTCTTTATCACAATTTCTTGGTGGGTTTTCTTTTTCTTTTTCTTTTTTAATTTTGTCTCTGCATTTCTTGAAATCGAATTTATTCTCACAAAATTATATATAATTAATTAATTGGTGTGGTATAATATTCTAACAAAAAACCACTTTATATATATATATATATATATATATATATATATATATATATATATATATATATATATATAGTGGATGGAAAATTAATTTGTGTTCACGATCATCATGATTTTGAACAGTCAAAAGAAGAACGTGAATATTTAATAAACCTTGCCAAACCTCATATGGTGAAATCAACTGTGGTAGATGCCGAGACGTGTCGGAGTAAAGATTAGCCGGTATGCATTTTTCAACACTAGGTTTTGTACTTCTATTGCAGATCAAATGGAATATATATATATATATATATATATATAGAAGAAGAAGAAGAAGGGGTTGCATTGGTTTGAATAAGTTTTAAATTTATTTGTTGACGCTTACATCTCTTCGTCACAGGGTACGTAAAAGTACTGGAATGTTCTTGGATAGAGGACAGGATTGCGTCATCAAGGATATAGAAAAGAGGATAGCTGACTTCTCTTTCATTCCTGCAGGTATGACATCCAAATGCAGTCAAATTTTTATATTTAGCTTGCAATTCCAAGGCAGGGATGCCTAATCCAATAGTTTCTTGACCAGTAGAATTTGGTTTCCATGACGTGACAACCTTAATCTATCAATGGAAAGGGGGATTTATACCATTATTGACGATGGAACATGCGATGTGCTGTGTAATGAATCATATGCGATGTGTTGTGTAATGAATCATATGCGATGAATTAGCGTTCGTTGTTTCTTATGTATATTCCTGAACTATATTTAAAGATGCCTGTCTAGTCTAACTTCACAACGACCAGAGCATGGAGAGGAACTTCAAGTTCTCCACTATGATTGGGCAGAAGTACGAGACTCACACTGACTATTTCGTTGACGAGTTCAATACAAAGAATGGTGGCCAGCGGACAGCTACTCTTCTTATGTATCTGTAAGACCGTCTTCCTCTTGATAACATTTAATTGGATGTGCTTATATGCATCCAGTAAATAAACTCATGCCATTCCTTTTCCTCTTTTCTTTCTGCTCCTTATGGAGGTCGGCTGTTGAAGAAGAGGGTGAGACTGTATTTCCTTATGCCGAAGTAAGCATAAGCTCTGTGCCCTGGTGGAATGAGTTGTCTGAATGCGCCAAACAGGGCCTTTCACTGAAACCAAAAACGGGCAATGCATTGCTTTTCTGGAGCACAAGACCTGATGCGACACCAGATGCTTCAAGTTTGCATGGTTAGTAATCATTCAGTTTACTCGTGTTTGATTAAGGTTGCATCTAATGCCTGTTCCACTAATAAAATTGTTTTAATGGCTTGTGCCAGGTAGCTGCCCTGTGATTAGAGGGAACAAGTGGTCAGCTACGAAATGGTTGCATCTTGGGGAATACAATGTCTAGACTGTAATTGTAAAGGTAACATTTGATGGCTAAAGGAGTTATTAATGTTGTGTGAAGTCACAGTTGCCATGTGTTTCGGGCATAGTTTGAAACCCGGATCGGCCCGGCAGGTCGACCTGGGACCCGGCCGACCCGAGCATAGGACTGGTCCAAATCTAAGTAAAAACCCTCTTGGAAGTTGGCCCAGCGAAACCCGGTCGACCCGGGTAAACCCAGCTGAGACTCGACCTTTTTTTTTTAATATATATATGTCTGTGTGTAACGATGTCATTTCAGCATTTTAATTGTAAAATGCCAAAACGATTAACAATAAAGACAGAAATGAGAATTGAAAAAACCTAGAAATCTTCAAAGCCATTTCAGTAGTGAAGAAAAGTAGAGGAGCAGAAGAATCTGGATTACTATTTCAAATCTGCTATAGATGAAGCTGATGTTACTTGTACCCACATGTCTCTTCATAACAACTGGCAACCATACACAGACTTTTCTCTCTCGTTTCGTCGTCCACGTTCATGCATACTTTTTTTGATCTGTTGTGGAATCAAACAACCACATATACTACCTGTCAATTAGTTAGTAATTAGTCAAGGTACGCGTAAACTAGCCCAGACACCCACGTTAAACTAAAAAAATTATTAGAGTAATTAGGAGGCTAATTCCACAGAGAGTCTTTATCGTTTGGTAGACTATCTGCTTATGTGATGGAGGTGGGGGGGGGGAGATTTTAACTCTCTTTTAATTTGAGGTAAACAATAAAGGGTGTGAGTATCTGCAAGAATGGGTGGTGTCGTTCAATGACTTGTATAATTGAATGGAAATTTTATTATTTCTTGGAATAATGGGAACACGCGATGCTTCCATTCAGTTTGTTTAGAGATAACGTCAGTTTTTCTTTTTAATTGATCCAGGTTAACCCATCTGACCCGTGACTCAATCACTATACCGGGTCGACTACCGGGGCAGGTTTTAAAATTATAGTTTCGGGAACTCCATAGGTGTTATAGCTACCGATACCCTTTTTGCTGCCATCTCTGTCTGCGGGTGTGTGGTGGTAACAGAAAACCTGCCTTCCTGAATATGAATCTTGTTTTTTGGTACACATAACGTTTTGCAACAACTATGATCGAAGCTATTTGCTAAATCAATTAAATCTATTGACTTCTAGCAATATAATTATTTGACAGTACATTTTTCTTCTTTTGTTCTATCAGCAGGATAGGAAAACCTGTACCATGTGGATCAGTTGCTGTTCATGGTGAATGGTTTTAGAATTCCTGAAACATGGTGGTGGGTACCTCATTGTAATCAAACAGATAGTTTACAACTCAGGCATGGAGATTTTTTTTTCATTTGATGGGACTTTTTTCACTCTTCTTGCCAGCATTTAGGTTAGAAGTCGGTGGTCTTGATAAAATTCTTATAGTTATAGACTCAAATGGGGTAGGAAAATTGGCTGCAGGTGATGCCACAACATCCTTCAGCCAACTGTAAAACTAACAGAATAAATCCCAAATACAGATCACTGGCATTTCTTCAGTTCGACTAACTGTGGGTGCCATTTGTTGGAAGCTGGTGCTTATGAGTTTTTATTTTCTTCAGAACTTGCAAGCAAACTTTATTGTTAGTTGATACACCGGAAACCCCTGGTTTAATTTGGCAATGTCAATACTTTCACCTTATTAAAGTTTACTACTTGAAGAGGCTGGCTTCTTTGTATTGCAAACGCAGCTGTGAAAATGATGTGGACCTTAAAGACTAAAGACCACGCCCTTTAAATTGGGACTAAACAGAGTTGAAGATGCAGATTAATTCCTATGCATAACACCCCGATGGAGCCTTGGAATGCTTAGCTTGGTGAACCCACCCTATAACTCAGGAATTATCAATGGCATATTGGCTCACCTGATTGCAGTTTTATAGCTGCGCTATAGAATGCTTTATTGTTTTATTTTGGATGCTGCTTCTCGCGGAGGATCAATAGAAATCCTCAGATCATTAGAAAAACAATCTAAAGATAAACCAAGATTTTCCAGATAAGGTATTTCAGATAAGTTATGCCAACTGAGCAGATTATTCTGGGGAGAAATATGAAGTGAAGGAAGAAGTACCATCCCTCGTGATGATGATCTACCCCTGTCACAGACTGTTGTTGCCCATTACATCCATGAACATGCCAGAATCTTGCCCTCACCATGGATTTGTCCATTTGGTGTTTGTACACTTGCACATATCTTCACACTATCATCTTGCTCACAGACACGGTTAAATCTTTTCCCATTGTTGGTCAAATAAGTTCTGTCATTCCTTAAATGAAGGCTGCACATCAAACGGTAGATCATAAGACAGGCAAGTTCCTTAAATTGTTTGCTCACACCATATGAACAACATTAACAAGAACTTCAGTCTCATAAGCACCCAATGAGCCACAGAAAATCCATGTTAAAGGTCAAAGGATGAGTCATTTGATTTATTGGGATTTGTTCAAGCAGGCTTATAGAGCCCTGCAGATCAAAGAATCAAGATGAAAAGTGTATACCATATCATCCAATACCATACACTAGCAGAATGACACAATAAGTGCAACACTGCAATAGAATGATACTACTAAGCAAATGTATATGCTTGTTATAACTATCCATGGTCTGCCAGGATTGAATGCTACTTGAGTAACCCTATATTAGATTTTATTCTATTAATCATATTGCAGACAAGATTAGATGATCTCCCCAAACTTTAAGTTTTACATTCAACTTGCAAAATTGCCAAGGAGCACAAATATTCATAAAGTGATGCCCCAACACAGAATTGCATTATACCTTCTCTGTTCCCATCTCCCGAAGCTGGCTCAAGATCTCTTTAAAATCTGGAGGAGGTGGGCAAGAAAAATGTATTTCTTTCCCTGTGCATGGATGCGTGAACCTACAAAACAATGGAAAGAAATAACACTCCCATATTAACCAGTGGTGTCTATATAAAAAAGAGGAGCAAGCAGACAACCTTATTCTAATTGTCTCACCCGAGAGCCAAAGCATGGAGGCAAGGCCTCTCTAGTCCTGAAAGTGATAAAGAAAGTTGGCGATGACAGCTAGGCTGGGTTCTGGATCGAAGTAGTGACAAAGCCATGTTTTGGGTCCCTCCATAAACCTCATCACCTAACAGAGGAATTCCAATGTACTTTGCATGTGCACGGATCTGCTTCAGAAAAACAATCTAACCATCACTCACAAAAGTGTAAAAGCTTAAAGAGGTTAAAAAACATAGTCAACAACAGTGAAAGGTTTATGTCCAAGGCTGATCATCATTCAAAAATCAATAAGCAAGGAAGATATCAAAAGGGAAATGAGTGCAGCAGTAATGAACAAAGAATTGGGTGAAGGATTTCAGCAACTCGAAGACACAGGCACTTTTAAGACCCATAGTTACCATTGAAAACAAAATATAAATGAAAAAAACATCAAGAAAAGGAAACATTTGCCGATGCCATTTTTTGTACATGAAAATTATAAGGGGACTTCCAGAGATTAAAAGAGCCTTTAGATTAAAATAAACTAGTTGAGTAGCTAGTCACATTCACTGTTATTCCAGTATCCAACAATTCATTAAATAAAATGAAACTTTTACATTATTTGTACCTGATGAGTGCGACCAGTTTCTAACCTCCACTCAACCAGAGCTGAACCACCTCCAGCTAGTAATTCAATCACTTTATACCTGATAAAGGATTCAATCAACTTAAAACAAATGTGGCACAAAAAAGTTGAGTTTAACTAACACTCAAGGAGACTATACAAAAAAATGATAAGAAAGTACATGGTGCCAACTAGCAGCAATATAAGACAAAGAACCGGTGAATGCCAATAATCACCTACTAGCAGCATGGCGGGCCTGTCCCCGGTTTGGTTCGGCTATAGCAGCCATACGTATCCTGTTAGTCACATCTCGGCCAATAGGAACGTCAATACGTCCTGCCATTGGTGCGGGCACTCCACAAGTAAGACTAACATATACTCTCTTAATTGTGTGTAGCTTGAATTGCTCAGATAAATGAGCATGCGAATGTTCATCCTACCATCAATATGTAGTACACTAGAATTATCAAAACTTTATCATAATTTAACAGAAAACCTAACATTAGACCCGCTAAGGTTGTTAGTTAAAAGAAGGGAAATACCTTAGCAACAACAAGCAATCCACTAGTTCCTTTATCCAACCGATGCACTATCCCTGGTCGAACAGACGCAGCGTATGAGCTAGAACATGACCCTTCATCATCATCATCAGAAACATCTTCTGCACCGGACAAAACTTCCTGGCTCGAAACTGTTGGAAGACTACAATGGTGTAGTATCCCATTAACCAGAGTGCCGGTAGCATTACCAGGCGCAGGATGAACAACCTAAATCACACAATCAAAATTCAAATTACAACATTAACATTTCAATTCTAAAAGTTTCAACCCTTTTAAAATCATAAAGACTGATTACCATGTGGGCAGGTTTGTTAACTACTAGAACATTCTCATCTTCATAGACAATATCCAAAGGTATATTTTCAGGTTCAGCCCTCAAAGGTTGCAACTCTGAAATTACGCAATTCACCTTATCTCCAGCTTTAACATTATGCGAAACCTTAAACAAACAACAACATTAACATCCCAGAAAACCAACCAAGAAGTGATTAGCGCGGAAGTGTTGAGAAAACTACCTTATCGATAACCTTTCCACTGACAGAGACAAGTCCTGATTTAATACTAGACTGAACACGAGCTCTACTGATGCCAGAAATGCGAGAAGAAATCCAAGAATCAAGTCTTGACTTTCCTGACTTAGAATCTACTGACTCCTCGAGTTTTACACCAGAGTAATTGATTCTTTGGCCTGGATTCTGGTTCGAATTAGGCTCCCTTGTGGAACTAGAGTGAACCGTGAGGAGTCTTGAAGCTGTTGGCTTTTGAGAGAGGAAGAAAGAGGGAGCTGAGCAACGGGATACAGAGGAAATCGAGAGCATCCTCTTGCTCCTTTTGTATTTCCTGTTGGACTTCGTGATGTGTTTATCGAGAGTGGAACTGACCGTGGGCTGGACTTCAGTTTTCATGTCTGTCGAGCCAGAGGCCAACTGTAGCAAATAGGCCGAAATAGAATAAAGTGTATTACTGCTATTATTACGTGCTTTTGCCTATGAGCAGTAACTTGGATCATTGTTGAGATCCAGAGACCCGTTCGAGGCTCAAAAGTAGCGGTTTTTAAACCTAGTTATCCTCGTGGATCAACCCACTAATCCATTGATTCAAGATCTTATTCTAAACAAGTTTCAAGCTAAATAGGGTTGAAGTTGATCTGGTAGATCTAGTTTAACTTTAAAATAAAACGAAGTGGTTCTGACTTTTTTTTAAAAAATATTAATTAAATTTTTATTTTAAATCAACCTACTCATCCAATGATTTGAATCTTAGGTTGATCTAAAACTGGACCATGTTTAATAATTTTGTTTAAATTCATAGGGAACGGGGGATTTTGCATATTTGTAGAAGATGAGATTTGACCCATGATCTCGGAAAATTTTGTTTTACCCCTTAACTAATAAATTATCGTTACATGTTAGTGTAATACTAGTTTATTAGCACGCGCTCCACAACGAATCAATAATAATAATTAAATTTAAATGTAAAAATAATATTTTACATTTTAAAAAATATTTTAAAAAGAGACTTGAGTTTGACGACTATGTCAGATCCAAGACACTATAACATCAATTAGAGTAGCACATCTTAGGTTTGGCAGCCAAGGTTACGTTACTGGAAATAACTTAATTAAAAAAATTTAACGCAACCTTTTAAAAATTTTAAAAGGCTTCAATCGGAGTAGCACAACTTAGTTGCAATATTGAGTTGTGTTATTTCCTTAATTTTGTTAATATGATAATTTATAAATTATTTTTATTAATTATAGATTTATAAGAAAAAAACATGATTACTATAACATGTTTGTTATTACATTTATTTTAATGAAAAGATATGGTTTGAATTTTTATATCTAAGAAATTAAATTAGATTTTTGTAATCACTTGTTATTTATAAATTATTTATATTTTGTTTAGAAATAATTTTTTAATCCACGTTACTTGGATATGGATACATATAGGTTTTGCGTGTTTATACAAGTGAATTGGAATTGATTTTAGATCGATAGGTACATATGGGTTTTTGGTGTTAGATGTATCTATGTTTGAGGTGAGGTGAGAAATAGTATTTGTTCAACGAATTTATGAATACGATTTAAAATAATACAATCGCAGCCCATCACGATTCATAATCACAGCAACTTACCTAGTAGTTGTTAATTATAATAATAATTTTAGATTTTTTTTAAGTTAAGGTTTAGTAGATATAGATAATTAATTTGCTGAAAAAGTAAATTATCACTCGCTAATAACTATGGGCGATGATAATTTTATATCACATTTTAAAATCACAATGAACAAAAAATTGTAAATTATCCATGCTAATAACCCAAAATAGCCCTGTAACTCTTCTTTAATTTACTGAAAAAGCGGACAGCTGCTAGAATTCCCCACAAAGAAATCGAAATACAACACGTGTTTTATCTGTATCACCATCATTATATCAAATTAAACATAGCAGCTGCATGATTATTTGTTTGAAATAACTATTACTTAATTTGTTGCACTGTTTCTAAATCAACCCAAATTATTTGACAGATACATATACTTCAAAAATTCATAAATAGGGCTACCTGAAAGAGGTTAAGGATTACACCGCCATTGGATACTCAAAATACTGCATGCTTGAAGTTCCAAATAGAAAAAAAAAAAAAAAAGGTTTGGGAAGTTGAAAATTGGTCCAAGAGTCTTTCAAAAATAAAAACTATTCAAGCGCGGGCTCCCCTGTTGAGAGTAACCATGCGGGTGGGAGCATCTTGATACCGTCCGCCTCCAGAATATCCACCTCCTGCTCGCAAATTGCCTGCACCCCTTGAATAGCCAACCCCGGCAGCTTGGCCCAACACCTGTGGCCTCCCACCACCACCACTATATCCAGAACGGCCAGAACCTTGCCTTCCCTGAGTGAAAGAAGAGTTTTCATGCCACTTACCACCTGCAGCGGCCACATTAGCAAAATCCTGGCCATCTCTCCGCCTCTGAGGCAGATCCAAACCACCACCGCCAATTCTTGCCTCTGTTGCCCTTTCATTACTTTCAGCAAGGATTGACAGCTTCTCTGTCAACTGGAATGCTAGAGCCTGCAACCTTGTGTGCTGAACATCATGGAAGACAATACACTGTGTTGGCTGGTCCCAGCTTGCATGGAGCTCGTCATTAATCATCATTTTGCTGACAATGACTCGAGTTTGGGCTACTGAAAGGTCAAACATTTTGGTCAGCTGGTCCAAGCCAAGTGCATCATAAGAGGACGAGTAGGAAAACAGGTAGGTCCTCAGAGCTTCTTCCTTAATCTTCGCTTTAAGCATCTCAAGAACACCATCTCTATTTCTGAGGAGCTTCCAGACATCAAGAGACTCAATAACATCGATGGCCTTCTGGAAATCTCCTTTGCTAAGTGCCCGTGTAGCAGCCATCACATGGTCCCTAACATTTTCAGGAGGCCCAGTGAAAGTTTGCCTCTCACTTACCTCAAGCAACCGCCTAAAATTCTTGCTAATGACTTTGCGCTTGACATCAAGAGCATCAGCTGCCATGTTGGGGACCTCCAGCAGCATTGCACAAATGAGATGGACAGACTCCAGAAGCTCAAGGTTTATGTGCATATGATATGGCATCTGGCGTCTCCTTTCTAGTCTTTCCTGTTGAAATCAATTACTTGCACCAGTGAGGGGGACTCGTCCTTGGACAACGAGCAAACTATGACAAATATAAATCTAAGAGCATTTAACCAAGAAAATGCTCGAAAAAGATTCACTCATGCCAGCTAGTATAACAAACAAAAAATATATTTTTATTTAATAACTGCATGCACAATAACATAAAATTACCACTTCTACCAGCAAAGAAATCAATCAGTGATAAACCAGATCATAGGCAAACCATTTGCTTGCTATGCTACCAGTATGCATAAACGCTACTGGAGAAACTAATCTGGAACCTGTAAATAACTAGGTTACAAAAATATAGGGAGTTGAAAGAAAATGAAAAAAGGAACGACTTTAAGATGTCGAATGATAAAGATCAAAACTTAGCATAATGCAAGAATAATTTCAGTGCCTAAGCTGTTAGAATATCACTCTGCAAGCAATTCAAAATGTTTACAGCTAATAGACTTATCTATACAAAAATAAAATCCCCATGTTAGCTTGGCAACCCCCCCCCCCCCTGAGACTAAATAAAACAAACCATGTTTCTGTAAATAATAAGACAACTCCTTGTGGATGCAAGCACGGTAAGAACATGACAGAGAGAGAGAGAGAGCAGCACCTGTTCAGGAGTTTTTTCATGATATCGGCTTTGTGAAAAACCTTGTGCAAGCAACTCCTTCACCCTTCCACCAGAATAGAGATCAGATAGACATCCATGTGCTTCAATGATTAGACCAAGCCGGAATGCACATAAACCAAGTTGCGCCATAGCCCTGTTGAAAAGTATCTGGCTTGAAATGTCCATGTGCTGAATATTGTCTTGCAAGTGACTCATCAATAGCAGGTCACGGGAGGTTGAGAACTCATCCAGGAGTGCATGGTGATAGATATCACAGAGCATTGCACGAGCTTTGGTCCGCTCATCTCCAGACTTGTAAATGAGGGAGACTAAAGCATCCATCATTGTCCTGCTATTCTCAGGAAAGATAGGCTTTCGAGGCACAAGCTCGGTAGTAACAACAAATGCAGCCGGACCTCTAGTTTCCTCAACCTCAGGCTCCTCACCCTCGCCTCCATCTTCTGTCTGTTCAGCCAACTTTCTCATAGCATCATAAACCTCTTGTGGTTTGTAATAGATCAGCTCAACACGTCTTAAGGCAACCTTTGCTGCAGCTTTAAGATCTCCAGCATGCTCCAGATATTCTTGGACATTCTGAGCAAGAACTAAAAACATGGGTTCATCCTGCAGTCTTTCAACATACTCACGTGTATGTGGATCGATGCACTGCAAACTCTTGAAGAACTCGATATCCATCCTCTCAAGAAAAGCAACTAGGTTTCCCCAAATCCGAATTGGCCCATTATGGTTTGCTCCTTTCTGGGTTTCATTCTCATCAGGCTCAATTGTGTCATCATCCACTATAATATTACGATATTGTACCAGAATGTCAAGAATAATAAACATGTTCTGCACACAATTTTTCCAGACATTGATAGGCATGTGCCCACTGAGACCTGGATTCACATCAAACTGTGCAGAAACCACACTGAAAAGAATCTCCAACTTCTGTGCAGGAGTCTTAGCAACCTTTGTCAAGAAAGTTAGCTGTTCAACCTGCTCAAACCTTCCGGTTCCCCTCCTACCCCGGGCAGCAACAATTTCTTTAAACTTCTTGTTCACAATATCCCAAGTGATTTCGCTAGGATCTTTTGCGAACTGCTTATCCATGAGCTTATCTTTCTTACTCATCATCTTCTCCCAGCCCCCATCCTTCCCAGACTGGTCATCGACATTTTCCTCATCCTCCTCATCGGACATTGCCATCTTTGAAGGGTCCTCCTCCACATCCGACTCTTCCTCCTCTTCCGAGTCCTCGTCAGCCTCTGGTTCTTCCTCACTTTCAGGGTGTTCCCTGTAATTATTAATCTGATCTTCATATTGTTTATTATTTTTCTTCAATTTCTGTTTCATTGCATTCAAAGCCTTGGCATTGCTACTGCTCATTTTCTTTTTAGCTTCCTTATTTGCCAAAGCCTGATTCAAGAAATCTTCCAGCATTACCAGAGTTTTAATGTAAAGGGTTGGAACCTTCTCAGACTCCATCACCCGCATGACTTTCTCAAGTTGCTTATTAATCTTATCGAAACTCTCTTGCAAGCTGACCCAATCATTAATCTTCATAGCATTCTTCATTTGATCAACAGTGGCTGACATCTCCTCAAAACGCTTGTCTTTGGCTGACCTGACCACACGCTTTTGATCATCAGATTCATCACTATCACTAGCAGTTCCTCTAAGATACTTATTATCCACAGTTGTTTGGGCAGTCGACTCCCCAGCTTCTCCATCCTCAACCTCATCTCCATAATCGCTCTCCTCGTCAGATTCACTATCACCCTATAACCAAACCAGAAAAATATAAAAAACCAATACAACAAACCAAGTCAAACAGTCCTTCCCCTACAATATAACATAACAAAATTAGTATTAGCAAAATATCAGCAAACCTGTGTCCAGAAACGCGATGCCATCTTCTCCTTCACGCTAAAGGCTACAAGTCAGAAAACCTCAAGATCCTAAAAACACAGACAATTTTTTAAAAAAAAACTAAACAAAAAATTACACACCGGCAACAATTAGATTCATCAACAAATCACAAGTAAAATAATCAAGAACCTGAGAAGATAAAATTACAAAATCCTGCTACGAAATTAGCCTAATATAACAACTTTGGATTTCATGGAATTTATTTATAAGAAAATAAAAATAAAGCAACAAAAATACAAAAAAGATGCTGACAAATCTATAATCTAGCTGAATAAAGAAATTAATAAGACTTTCAATTTTTCCATCACTCAAAACAACTAAACTATTCGGGGCCGATACGAAGTAAAACTCAGATTTTAAAAAATTGCTGGGTCACTGATTCGATAGTGTTGCGCAGAAATTAATGTTATTTAGTTTGAATTGACGGAGACAAAAGGTGAAAGACAGAGTACCTGATTTGCGAGTGAAGAGGAGTTAGGGTTAGGGTTTTTGCCTCTTTGCTGACAGCGGAGGGGACTTTCTTCGGGTTTCCAAAGCTATAGCTTTTATTTAGTAGTGTGGCCGTTTCTTACAGTTTGCTTTCTGAGGCGGAAGCATTTCAGGGTCTAAAGAAAAGCCCAAGTTAAGAGGCCCAATGTGAGCCCACCTGGATTTTAAGAAACCCACAGAAACTGGGTGCGAGCATCGGGCTTTTGTGTTTCTAAAAAAAAAAACCCTCCAGGGGTCTCATCCCGGGCTTCGATCACATGCCTAGCATCTCGACTTAGATTAAGTTGGGGACTAGAAAGAATGTTTGTGCGTTGTTATAGGCTATTTTTGAAAATGCATATTGTTTTTAATTGTAAAGAAAACAATATTTTTTAAGAATATAAACAACAGCGGATATAATTATAAGGTATATGATTTGGTTTTCAAGCAACAAATAAATAATATGTAAAAAACTTTAAATTTCATATAAAAATCAAATTATAAAATATAAAAGGATATAAATCTAACATAAACATTATTTGAATAACTCAAAACAAAAAATGATATGATGAACAAAACGAATATGAAAGCTAACTTTTGAGTGAGAAGTGAAGTCTCAATAATTATTAGTAAGTAAAAAGTAATAAATATTTATCAATTTTTTATTACTGTATGGATCTGAATAACTTAGTTAAGTGCCTATAAAAATATTTTATGTATCCATCTATGTGTCTGGACCCAATGTATAAAATGAGTATGATACATATCTTAAACACTTGTCATGTTTAATTAATTCCTTTATCAAAATAAATTTATAATAGAAAAACATATAAAAATTATAATAGAAACTGACACACATAAAATTTATTGAACAATAATTATTATTTATATATATATATATATATATATATATATATGTAAACAATGCAAGGCTGCACATAACACATAAAATTTATTGAATAGTAATTAAAAAAAATATAAGACTGCACATATGAAAAATCTTATAAAAAAATCAATATTAAAAAAATTAATCTATTTAAAATTAAGAAAAAACCATAAATGAATCATACTCACCTCTCTAAAAACTAAACACACCTAATATTATTTAAAAATAATCATAATCTAATTTAAATATAAACCAAAAATTTATTTGAAAAAATATACACAAATAATGCATTATTTTTAAAAAAACTAAAACATAATAATAAAAAAGAATATAAAAAAAATTACCAGGTTGAGCGCTTTTGGGCCTGATAAGTGAGGCCTAACGCCTTACCCAATAAAGCAATTCCCCACACGCGGGCTTGCAACCCCAAGCCCTAGCGCAAACCTCTAAAAAAAAAAGTTGAATGGGACGGATGATGCATCGTCCTCCCCACATAGTTCTAAAGAAAATAACACGTCGCTTGGGAAACCTAAAATCCTACCACTTAGCTTTCATTTCAATCATCTCTCCTAAAAAAAATGCAATTAGGAGCTAATTTAGATTCAAAAGGGCCAAATCATGCAAAATAAAAGTTAAAGAATCAAATTGAAAATTATTAAAAAAATGCACTACTCCAATCCATAGTGAATTGTGAGAGAATGCACAATGTTTTTGCTATAGTAAAAGGCTAATGCCTTTTAGTTTATGTTATAATGTATTTTGCTAATATATTTAGTTTTTTTAAAATGATTTTTTAAAAAATAAAATATAGATTTAAGAAGAAAAAAATTGTATTTCATTTATAAATCATAAAATAGAGTTTTAATTTCAAATTTAGGTATAAGAGTATAAATTATTTTTTATGAATTAGATAAACCACTCACCTGTTTCTGTATTTGTCTCTATTAAAATTATATATAAATTTAATTCAATTAGATCGGATGATCATATATCCAATAATTTGAGTAAAATTATCATATTTTCAAACTCTTAATAACATCTCTTCGGTTAAAAAAATACTTAAGCTCAAGTGTTTGAATTAAACCATATATGCATAAATAAAAAAGAGAATTTTGTTTTTGTATTGTATGCATAAAATCTTAGTAATTGATGCTATTTGAAGTGTTTATTTGATATGGTAATAACTTTTATGATTATAATTTTAAAAAATAAATTTAGAAAAAAATCTATAAATTATAGTTTTTTAATTAAAAACCAATACAAGCCCTCTGGAGGGTCATTAATAGTTGAATCCTCCCTAGAAAATGGATGCGTGAAAAGCCCAAAGTTAGCAAGCCAATCGGCAGCAGCATTCGCCTCCATGTAAGAATGTTGCACTTAGACTACCCAATCTTTACTTAGAGCTTCATGAGCTCTATTAACCAAGGTAAAGTTAGCATCAGCTTTCACGAACTGTTTCAAGAGCAGACACACCACAACTAAAAAATCAGATTTCAAAATAATCTTGCAAAAGCTCAAAAACCAAGTCAACTCTAGTCCTGTAATCACCGCCCATAACTTGGCACGAACTGAAGTACAAATCCTCGTATTAATAGCAAAACCTCTAATCTAAGAGCCCATGCAATAATATTCATGTGTTCTTTCTTTGTTTGTTGTTGTCTATAGTTTTTGCCTCCATCAGTATTAAAATAATATTTTTTAAAACGATAAAAAACACTTAAAACTTATTAATTTGAAGCTAAAAAAAAATTGAAAGTTTCCAAAAGCACAATTGGACCATAATGTCAAAAATACATGAGTATAACAACTGACATGCTTATCATGGCCGCGTTTATTTTTTTAATTTTATTTACTTGTGTGTGAAAGAAGGAAATTTTGCTCAAACCCACCACCGTAATTTGCTTGTGTGTTTGGTATTATGATACAAGTTTCTTTTTAAAAGTATTTTTTAATTGAAAATATATCATAATGATTTTTTTATTGTTTTTTTTTAATTTTTGACTCTAGCATACCAAAATCTTCAAAAAATATTTAAAAATGTATAATTTTAATATTTTTTTAGATGAAAAATAATTTGAAAAGCATGTTATATTACAAAAACAAACAATAAAAGGTTAGTGTAATTCTGCAACGAAGTCAATTTAAAAAGCAGGTTATAACGCAAAAAATGAACATTAAAAATTGAAAATTTCAAAAATTTTTTCATTAATAACTCTGCAATGAAGTCAATATAATGTCGTGACTACGAGTTATGGAAGTGTTAATCTTAAAATTTTCAGGTCTAAAATAATTTCATTGAATCAAACTCGGGTATGAGAGACAGGTACGTGCTTGCAGTTTCTCTCTCTGTTTTTTTTTTTTCCTTTAACAAATATGTTTACAATTTCATGTTGAATCTTGATTATCCCTTGATCAATTGATCATTTACAATAGCCGCAACATACATGAGGTTATTTATTTATTTATTTATTTATTATTGTTCTTGTTAACATTAAAAAAAAAAAAATTCAGGCAAAGGATTTGCAGATATCACAAGGGCTTATTTTTAAGCACTTTATATACAATAATATTTCTATATTAAATTTATTTCATAATCTTGGGTTCCTTTTCTCATCATGCTCGCAAACTCCTCATAGTTGATCTTTCCATCCTGCACAGCATGTTTCCCCTTACCGAATCAGTTATATAAAAGCATAATGCTACAACTCAGCTCAATTTAGCTTGTTAATCCAAGATTTAACTTAGGTTAGGTTTCATAAAATAAAATTGGAGTCAATTTGGTGAGATATGATCGACGTGATAGGTCAATTCATTACCCAATTAGAATCTAGTTAGAATTTTTTAAAAAAATTAAAATAATTTTGTTTTTATTTTTTAAAATAAAAAAACTTAAAACGATATCGTTCCAAATTAATCTAGTTAACCCGAGATTTAATTCTAGGGTTGGTCCCGAGGTTTAATGACTTTCAAAAGCACCACCACGTGATAATAAAGAGGTTGAAAAGGAAATGAGAAAATTACTTTATCAGTATCAACATCTTCTATGACTTCATTTATTGTAGCATCATCACCCATCCCATATTGAGCCATGGCTTGCCTTAGTTCATCTCTTGAGATAAACCTGTGAAATAAAACAAGTTTAATAAAGTTTGACCTTCACAGGAAGATTTATGAATCAGATTTATCTCATGAGAAAACTAAAAACCAAAGGAGAAATGTAGGAGCGAACTAACCCACTACCATCCTTGTCAAAGTATTGGAAGGCCTTGTACAAGTTCTCTTCCATCTCAAGTCTGTGCCGATGCATGGTAGCTGTAATAAATTCGAGATAATCGATAGTCCCACTCTTATCAACATCAGCCTATTAAAACAAAATTGGTCTCGTCAACGCTTATTCTTGCAGACTCAAGTATATATGAATCTTGCTGCAATGCTTGTTAGCAACTAACAACCTAATGCAATGATAAAAGCAACGATATATAGTATTAGTTCTCACAGCATCCATCAGCTGCTTTATCTCTACTCCAGTAAGCTTAGATCCTAGCCTTGACAGTCCAGATTTGAGTTCGTCGTATGTGATAGTACCACTTTCATCAGTGTCCATGTTGTTGAACATTTGCTTTAAGCCCTTGATTTCTTCCTCTGAAAGGTTCTCCGCTATTACCTTTAAGAAAGTAAATTTAAGATCAGGAAAGCAACGATCAGAGGATGAAAGCAATAAAAGACAAACAAAAGAATTGTTCTTATTGATGACTCCAAGTCTACATCATTCTAACAGCTATATTTATTCCTTCACATCACATGGTATAACATTGAAAAGGAGTCATTTGAGAATTAATTTGAGGAAAATTATGTGGCTGCGATCATCCAAAAAATGGAGCTTTAAAGCATACCTTTAACGCAAGCTTCTTTAACTTGTTCATTGCTCTAAACTGCTTCATCCGAATAAGGACAGCACTATCTATAGGTTTGTCAGATGCGTCACCATCCACCTTCATCCATGGATGTTCTGGATCAAGTATATGGTATGAGTAGTATCAGTAAGCCACATAATTTTATGACATCTATAATTTGATAATGAAGAAAATTTCCCTAGCAAACACAATTAGTTGTAAGATTAATCAATCGAAGAAGGATATTGGAGATCGAAGTCATGGACACCCGTTAAATGAGAGGAAGGACCAATCAATTAAATTATCATGGATGATGATGTACTTACCAAGTGCTTGGGCAGCGGTAATCCTTCTCTTAGGGTCCCTCGTTAACATTTTCCTTATAAGGTCCTTTGCAGAGGATGAAATGTTAGGCCATGGCGGGCTCTCTAAGTCAAGATTGCCTTCTAATACCGCATCAAATATGCCTTTCTCGGTCTCTATCATAAATTAAGTTCATTCGAACGTCAGTTGAAAAAATATTACACTACAAAAATATCCAAGGACAGAAAAATCCTAGTTTAAAAATTTGTGATTCACAAGTCATTGTAAGAAAACAATCAGAATGGATGACATTCTATAAACAAAAGGATGAAAACAATGTTAAAGTGTTTCTGGTTCCTCAAAAAGAACATACCAGCCCAGAAAGGAGGCACTCCACTCAGAAGAATGTACAAAATAATCCCAGCACTCCATACATCAATCTCTTTTCCATAACTCCGTTTCAACACCTCTGGAGCAATATAGTATGCACTTCCAACAATGTCATTGTATAATTTTCCTGAAAAATTAGTTATGCAATGTTCAGTGATAAGAGAAAATCATGACGTTAATCTTAGTATAACAATGTCCTTATATACTTTTCACTGTGGTGTCTCTCTCTTTAGGATGTACTACATTCTCTTTCCTTTTCCTATCTTTCGATTGAAAAACAATTAGACTTGGTTGACCCGAGAAGTCACTTTCTTGATTGACTTGGTCCTACTAATCCATTATCGCATCAATAAGAAATAATTAATACACCAATCTGAATATTTAGACTCAAATTTCACATTTCATTTTAAAATATAAAAATATTAAATGATACATTGGAACAAGCCAATATCTTAGATTTTATGCAAAAACTTGTCAAATTTTTCCAGACATGGTACTAGGAGATCAAGATCCTAAATTTAGTCTTCCAAATGGTTACAAAACATGCAAAAACATTTAGTTTCGACTTGGCAAGATCTTTCAACCAAAAAAAAAAAACTTGAAAAAATCCAGTTGTGTTAAAATTAAACCACACAAGTTGGAGAATCCTTTATCTACTTTGAAAAAGAAAAAAAATCATAAAAAATAGAAATAAAAATAAAATAAAATAAGAACCAAATTTGAAAATTTTTTTTTTTACTAACCCTCTTCAATAAAGACAGAGAGTCCAAAATCAGTAGCTTTAATCGGAGCTTTATCGTCTTTACTTGCAAGCAAGAAATTCTCGGGCTTCAAATCTCTATGCATAACCCCCATAAAATGACACACATGAACCACATTCACAATCTGCCTAATAATTGCAGCAGCTTCCATCTCTGAGTAACTCCCTTTAGCAATAATCCGATCAAAAAGCTCCCCACCAGAGCATAATTCCATGATCAAATGCAGATTCTGTTTATCCTCATAAGCACCCCTGAATTCAACAATATTCGGTTGCCCTGTTAAGTGCTCCAATATCAAAATCTCCATTTTAACATCCTCAATATCTTTTTTAGTCACCAGTTTCCCCCTTGAAATAGACTTGCACGCATACTTTCTTTGTGTAGCCTTCTCTGTACAAAGATAAGTTATACCGAACTGACCTCTACCTAATTCTCTATCAAGATCGTAAATCTTGGTTATGTCAACGTATGGCTTGCCAAGAATAGAGCCAATATTTGATGTTGAAGATGGAGTAAGAGTAGTTTGAGATTTGCCAGATGTTTTTGAAGAAGGAGCTGGTTTTGTGGCTACTGGTGGTGGTTGTGGTGGTGATGGATTATAATGTTCTTGGGCTGGTCTTTTAGGTGGTTTTGGTTGGTCGCAGTCTTCATCCGAGGTAGAGGAAATATGGATATCATGAGAACAAAACTTAGAGAAACTGAGTCTAGAGAAACAAAGTCCCATTGGCTTGGT
>Ga0325411_1000755_pt1 | contig 34570 bp, 19 predicted proteins | sample PopdelMetagenome_13_FD_206181 | JGI IMG/M metagenome (GOLD analysis project Ga0325411, IMG submission 206181) | Populus deltoides microbial communities from Bellville, Georgia, United States - Xylem-PdIQD-R4 | ecosystem: Host-associated > Plants > Phyllosphere > Stem > Wood/Secondary xylem...
AATAAAAAGAACAGGGACCATATTGAAACGCATAATATATCACAAATTAGAATTGAAGAATTAAATTGAAGGGAAATAAAAATCTTATGAAAGAGTTAAAGACAAAAATCAAAAATCAAAAGAAGAAGAACTAAAGCACAAATACCAAAAACAAAGAAGACCAATCTGAATTTTTTGTGGGAGGAGAGAGAAAAGAAGAAGAAAAAAAATCATTAACGACAAACCACCCAACTGTTGATGACACACGGCGCACCGAATGAAATAGAACGCGGCATCTTAACACGGTTAATGGGTAGTTTTAACCACCAAGAGACGACACACGGGCCACCCAAAGTGCCCGGACGCCTTTCATGTGGTGGTGCGTATAATTCACGCGCTGATAACCTTTTGAATTTAATTATTATTTTATAATGGTTAAATAAGACAATGCCCTTGACAAAAGAGGAAAATAACAAAAAAAAAAACAACAACTTGAAAATACATTAATAACCCTTGATTGAATGCTTTGATATTGTTGACTTAAAAGACAGTTTAGCAATCCACTTGTACATTAAAATTCAAAAAATCGATAATACCCATGAACCAAAGGCTTATAATTTTTTGGTTCCAAGCTCATTATAGTATTTGGATTGTTCATAAAAAAAATTTAAAAAGACTCTACTACCCTCTTAAGCAAGGCTATATTTTATTAGCTTAAAGGGCAAAACAGTTATTTCAATGTTGTAAAATAGCCCTACATGCTGTGATTTAGTATATTTAGTATATCTAGTTATAAGTGTTAAATATCTCCTATTTCACTGGCTGAACAGCATTATACATGCTTTTTCAACTAAAAAAATATTTCTTAAGTCTATATCTCCTATCGAAGAATAAAAAATCATTCCTTTAAGATAAAAAGAAAAGGAAGCCATAATGTCGAAGCAAACGAGTGTGTTCGTTTCGAGTTCAAATTCTTTCCTTGTGACAAGGGGATAAAGAAGCCATGTCACACATCGCACCGCACTACCGCACCAATGATGGGCTATGGTATATGTTTTGCTTTTGGCTACATAGCCTAGAGAGTTCGTGTTTATCTTGTTGTTTCTTATAATACTAATGAAAGGATCAAGTTAAAGCTAGATGAGGACAAAACCTAAGCTTGAACTTGTACACCAATCTTAAATTATTATTTGGAAAAGATTATGTTTAATTATGATGTCTAGCAAAAAAAAATTCCTGGGTGTAACTCAATTTTGTTGAAGGCCCCGGAAGCACTGCTGTTTTCCAATTGAATGATGTGGAGCTTATCGATTTCTCTTTTTATTTTTTATTTATTTCAATTTCAATTAGGGAATTTCCCCCTTTAGTTAAATAAATCCAATGTCAAATTAGATATATATACCTACAAATTAATTAATTTATAAAATTTGTACATGAAAAATCAAGCATTCTTAATGATGTTATTTCCATTCCTCAAAATATTGTCATTAATTTTATATTTCTTGAAAATTGGGGCCGTCGGGAGGAAAGCAGTTGTGGGCAACCGCTTCCTTGAATATTTTTGTAGGAACTAATTATTAGAAAATCTTTTAACAAAAGAAAATTGTAGAGGCATTTTTTTCTTTGCAAACACAATGCTAAACAAATTGCTTATGTAATGACACTCCGTCGCTCGGGATCTTTGATGGGAATAAAAAAGTTCAGGCGAAGTCAAATTCGAGGCCGATGATACTGATATGAATCTCCCTTTCCTCCCAAAGTCTCAAAACTAAATATAACCTCGAGGACCATCACGGCTTGATTCAAAATTGGCATCTTTAAATGGTTTGCAACGTAGAGAGAAACGTTAAATATCTACCTGAAGATGTATAAATTGTTAGTGATTTATATTTTAATGAATGATCATTACTTATTTTTTTAAAAAAATACTGTTTCTTGAATGATAATGAGTAGCTGGGAGCCTTGAATCCAATAAAATTATGATGATGATGATAACACGACACATATTATATAAACGTTGTCTCCTTGTGATGCCACTCCGTGGGATTTTATTGTTCACCTGTATGGATTCAAAGTTAAAATGGAAGAGAGCTAAATTGATGAGGGAACTCTTTCACATCCATAATCTGATACCGAGTTACTAACAAGATGAAAGATGACAAAAGGATATTCTCTTCTTTTTTTCTTTTTTTTTCCCTTCATTTTATACCATGTAAATTCATGTCAGTGAAAAGCAAAAGCAAAAGAGAAAGATAACACAAGACCATGAGAAAGAACTAGCAGTTAATACTAAGGTCAGCTACTGTGGAAATGCATGCTCGTCAGTCCCAACTCGTCTATTCAAAGTAAAAAAGTTAACCCATCTGCGCATTGCATGCTGGCATCAACATCAAGCTAGCCAGCCTTTCACGTTCATGCTTGCACAGATTCTCATTTTCCTTGCATTTCTTTTGTGAGCTCATTCCATTCCAAAAATAGGTGTCTGATACACTGAGAGGTTGGGCTTTGCAGATTGGAAAGAATGCAAAGATTGAGAAATCCAGCTGCCATAACTTGAGTTACCCTCGTAACTGCTTCCATTACCATGCAAGGCAATGGGTGTAGCAAATGGAATACTCGAACTTGATGATGATGTACTAATACCATCACCACCACTCTGTTGCTGTATATAACCACCATTGAATAATAGCCCACTGTTGTTGCTTTCATTGACTGAAGAATTCGTATTGAAGTCCATACTGAAAGCTGTTGGAGCTTGAAAAGCATGAAAACTTGTGGAAGATTGAAGTAAAGTGCTTGGAGCGACAATGCTGCTACTGTTCTTGGTATTATTCATCGTGGTGGTGGAGTTTTGGTATCCAAGGATATTGGTCCAATAATCTGATGGGTCTTGTTTAATGGGCATGGCAAAGCTAAGAGTAGAGGTTATAGGCTGAGAAGCAAAGGTTACCGAGGACGCCGAGGAGAGATCCCGATCGTCCGATCGGCTTACATCAATGCTTTTGCTATCAGAAACTGATTCTGATGAATTCTTTGATTTGCCAGATATTCCTCCAATGGGAAGATTGCTGTTAGCTATGCTTTTTACGTCATAGCGACTCATGTCAAAGTTGGTTACAGCATTTAGGCCTCTAAATTTGATTGCTGCAATGTCATAAGCTTCGGCAGCTTCCTCTTGGGTGCCTGTTTGACCAAAGAAATGTTGCCTTTATTATCACGTTGTACACATACTTAACGAATGAATAATATAAAGCGAGAAACATCAGATTCTTGACATATTGTGGTGTATACATTTTCATAATATAGATATGGATGACAGAGGGAAGGATTAGAAAACTCACTAAAGGTGCCAAGATAGAGATCTTTGTTGCCGGCAACTCTTCCTATCCTTGCTTGCCACCGACCGTGTTGATGGTGCCTTGTCACTCCCCTGTAAATTGAGGCTCCTCTGGAGAAACCACTACTTTTTCTACAAATATAAAAGATAATGAGATGCCATTATTAAATATATTAAAGAAAACAACAAAAGAATACTAACGTAGGATGGTTATTACCTTCGAAGTGACGCAACAAACTCTTGCCTTGTCATGTGCTTCATCCCTTCTAGTTCCTTCTCATAGTTAGAAACCTAAAGCAATATATAAAAACTCAAATTGAATACTGCCATGAAAGGGGGAAGAAAAACTTTCAAGAACGAATTAAAATAAATAAATTATAAAGCACTCACCGGAAAGTTTGTAGTGGTGGTCGGACCCCAGTACTTGAGAGCTGCAAGATCATAAGCTCTAGCTGCTTTCTCCTCCTTGTCATAGCCACCTAAGAATATTATTACAAAAAAGGAAATGATCATTTAGTACTTAGAAATAATAACAGTGCCATCGTAACAAGAATCTAGATACATAGATACTGAACTTGATGACACATTCATGGGAAAAAAGGAATCTCAAGTTACAGTGTCAAAAATCTAGTGTCCAATCTGAACTAGGAGATGATGATGATGATGATACATTCATGAAGGAAAACATTTGGGTCATACAAGTAGTAAAGCAAAATGATGATTTTAATCATGATTAATATCATAAGACCAATAGACGGGAAAAAACAAAGAACTCACCCAAATAAACTGCAAGGACAATGATGATAAATTGTGCATCCATGGGGAAGCAATCATTCGCCATGTACATGCCACATAAAGAAACAAAACCACATCAAAATCTCTCATAAATGCACACCCTGTAACAAAATCTAATGGTCTTCCAAACCCCAGAAGATCTTAGCCCTTTAATGAAACAGGTTGTTAAATTTAATTTATTTTTTCATTTTCTCGTGTTTTGCAGTCCATTTCATTGATAATATTCTTTCACCATTTATTTCTGCCACAAACTACCGAAGGTCTGTTCCCACTGAGCCTCAATCCCAGATCTCGGATACACCATGTTACGGACATGCGCACTATAGGCGCACATTAGAAAAAGAAAGATCCTCAAAGAAATCAAGAATAACATGAAGAAAAGCTTAGTTACCTTGCCTTCCTTTTCTACTTTGGCCTTCCCTTCTGCAACTATTATCCCACAAATGGGCTTCATATCTACCAGTCCATCTATGCCTACACAAACCCCAAAAGAAATAACATAAAATCAACCATTTAATGATTATTTTCAAGAAAAATGGGGAAGAAATACACTTCTTTTCTTCTTCTTTATTCCTTTTAAGATTTAGGGTATTTACAACTTTTATTTACCTGGTGACTCCTCGATAAATTGAAGTACGTTGGCCAAAAGTATCAACAGTTTTCTTTGGTGCATGTTCAGACTGCACAAGAAGCTGTTGATGTTTTTGAGAACTACCTGTTTGTTGGTGATCATTAGAGGAATAACCACGAAGGAAGCTAGCAGCTATAGTTTTGAGCTCAGAATCATATATCTCAGAACTACTATTGTCAGATACAGTAGTAGCCGTAGTCCCGGGTGTCTCAGCCGAGAACTGACCACCCAGTGGCTGTTGTGATGGCGGTGTAGTGGTGCAACAACCAAGGAAGTCCTCTAGTTTTGGTCCAGAAGTGGTAAATAAAGAGATGTCAGTTGGTCTACAGGCAGCTACTGCATTATCTTCTTGTGCTGTATAAACATCACACAAGCTGTTAATATAAAAACAGAAAAGAAATCTAGTTGTTTGAGCAAAAATACGTGCAAATAAAAAATGAAGAAATCGAGAGAGAGAGAGAGAGAGAGATAGACCTGAGGTAGTGGTGGGGGGTGTAGTGTTAAAGGCTTCAAAGAGACAGAGGTTAGAGGAATCAGAAGAGGAAGGGATGTTAATATTATTCATGTGATGATGGTTGGAAAGAGAGAAACCGAGCCAGTTCTGATGAGAAGTAGAATCCATGTTAACTGTTGTTGATGCTGGTGTAATCGGTGAGCGTACAGTAGTGGACAGAGAGATTATTGGGTTTCTGTTTCCTCTGTTTGTCTTTGGAAATAGCAACCTAGTTAGCAAGTGTTTGAAGCTTACAGAGAGATGGTGGGAGTAAAGAATGGGTTTCCTTTACTTCGATGGGAGTAATGGAGAGAAGTTGACACAAATATAGAGGAAGAGGAAGAGGAAAGAGAGATGAATATCAAGTGAGAGAGACTGAGGCTGGCACGAAGATCGAGGGCTTTGTAATTTATTTATTTTCCCTTACGAGAGTGAGAAAAAGAAAACAACAATAAATGGAGTGTTGAGAGGGAGATAATAAGAGAGAGGGCATAGCAAGTGGAAGCTTTCCATGGGATGACGAAGGCGGTCTCTCTCTCTCTCTCTCTCTCTCTCTCTCTCTCTCTCTATATATATATATATATATATATATCTTCTGTCTTGAGTCTTGACCAGACCAGAGAGAGCATTATCAATAACTTTTTTTAAAAATAACTTTAGACAATTTGAGAATTTTGAATCTCTCTACAAAAACAAATGCCGCTACGTCAACAGTGCTGCATTACGTGTCATTTAGTTCACTTAAAATAAATTAAAAAAAATGTATTTCCCAACATTACCTATAATCTAAACCATGGGGAAAATACTGTGTAACTCCACAGTGTGTTTCCTATTTTCCCCTTATATTATTATTATTATTATTATTATAAAACCTATGATCAAAACCTTGTGGGGAAAATACCGTGTAAGTCCACAGTGTGTTTCCTATTTCCCCTATATATATATATATATATATATATATATATATTACTTCTTACTTATAATCTAAAGCGTGTGAATCTAAAGTCTAGGTGAATATTTACTCCATATTTTACTGATGAGGTATTATTTATTGCTTTTTTATATAAATTTAAGAGGAAAATATATGAGATAAATATTGTGCAATTACACTGTTCACCCTCTCATGTTTTACCATAGACGACATTGTTTATTTTTATTTTTTAGGTGTGCTATAAATTTAAGGGGAAAAAAATATTAAACCCCGTTAAATTCATGGTTCGAATTTACCCTAATAAACTAAAGCGTGTGAGGTGAACATTGTACAGACGCATTGTTCACCCCCTCACGTTTTAATGGAGACAACACTGGTCATTGTTTTTTTATTTAAGATTTTGCCATCAATTTAAAAGAAAAATATGTGAGGTGAACATTGTGTTGCTGTACTGTTCACCCCCTCATGTTTCACTGTGAACGATATTGTTTATTTTTTTTAGGTCTAGGAAAAAAAAATATTAAATTCGGTTGAGTTTATGGTTCGAGTTTACCCTATAAATTTTATTATGAACGGTCTTATTCACTTTTTTTTTTGTTTAAGAAAAAATATTTTCTGTTTTTGTTTCTATTTTTTTTTCAAATAATCATAATCATAATTTTATTTTTATTTATATTTAGATTAATATCTCTTATCTCTTTTATGTTATTTAGAAAGTCTATTTGAAATGATGATTATTTTTTAATTATGCATTTAATTTTTGAGGTTGTTTTTCTGATTAATCTATATTTTTTTTAATCTTTTGTATAGACGAACTTTATTTTTGAAAATAAAAAAATTTATTTTCAAATAATATTTGTAATATGTGGAGCCTACCATATTATTTTTTTTCTCTTTAATTTATTTTATTCAATTAATTTAATGTGTGTATCTATTTTTATTATTGTTTGATTAAATAAAAAAATTATTTTAATTAAAAACTTTAGCAAATACAACAACATAAATATCACGTCTTGTGAAATTAAATATCTTAATTTATACATGTCTCTCAATTTTTCTAGTTTTTATTTTTAGTCATTATTTATGGTTTTTTTTTCACTTATTAACATAGTTCTTAATTTTTTGATTAAACGTATTATAAATTTTTTATTTTCACTTAAATTTTTTCAAATACAAAAAGGTGTTGAAAAATTCTATATATAATTTTTTTTTATTTGAAAAAAATATCTAACTCATGGTTATATACGGTTCAAATATCTAGTTTTCTTCTAATATGGATAAAGCCTATAGCCCATAGTAACAAACATTTCGAGAGTTGGCTCTTAAAACTTAAAAAATGCTTAAAAATGAACTAATAAGAACAAATAATATTACAAATCAAAACAATAATTGACCTCAAAATTAATAACATCAATAAACTGGGTCCTTAATTATCTTTTAAAGGAATTGTTTTATTATTGTATTGCATTATTTTTTGTTACTAAAAATAAAAATTAAAGGATACATAATTGGGGAATGCTAGAGAAAGTTGCATTGGAAGCCGCTCCTTGACACTTGACATTCATTTATTGAGATGTGAATTTAAGAAATTGGTAATTGAAAAATCTGGTTTTATTTTAAAAAAATTCTTAGGTTAATAACTGTAATTTATTTCACATTCTCTCTCCCTCAGGATTTTTTTCTCAACTTCAATGCTTGTTTTTGATTTTTTTGTATTTGCTTAATTAAAAGAGCTTTAAATTTTAAAGTTAAACATTGAAAATTAATCACTCAAATCAAAATATTAAAAAATAACTGAAATTTAAGAATAAAAAAATTTATTTCAAGTGAAACTTGCAATTATGGAGTTATTCCTTATCTAAGTGAAATTTTTGATAGGAAAACATATTTTTTTTTGTTCTTTTGATGATTATAGAAACCATTATCTACTAGTCATAAGCCTATAATTACAAGCCTACTAGTTACAAGTATCCTGTTATCAACTTGCCAAATTTATCAACACACAAGGTTATTATTAGGCTATTTAATAAATAGATTTTGAAAACTTTGTGAACTTGGTTGAATTGCAAATAAATTGTTGTTGATTCTAACATTTTGAGATGATTTTGGTCTTGGACCATACTCAATTATTTTGTTATCTTTGATCTTTAACTTAAATTCAGTTTTCTTCGAGCTCTAGATCTTTTTTTTTATGGATTTTAAACTAATATAACTTGTTTATGATTCTCTCTAGTCTTTTTATTTTTCTGATTCTTCTGATATCTACTTTTATCTCCAATACGTTAATAGCTTTTAGCTAATAGTTTGGATTGCCAATCAACCGAGCCACCAGGTTCACGAATAAAGTGGGATTCCTGGCTGGTGAATCATTGATCAAAGAGCAAGTAGCCACCTGGTTTAAAGATTTGATTCAAAGTTTTTTTTTTTATTTTGTTTGCCCATCATTAGGAGGGACTTTCCTCTTCATTCTAGTCTATATTCCTTGAAAAATTGATTCTCTACTTCTTTTTTCAACAAAGATCTCTACCAATTCTTCTAAGTTTTCTAGTAATTTTAATATTTTTTGTGCCATAGTTTAAAAGAAACAAATATGACACCCCCACTATAATTACTAATTATTTTAAGTTTTTTTTTACCTGTCTCAAGTCTTAACTAAAAAAACTTTAAATTTCAAAGTTGAGTAAAAAGAATTAATCACCCAATCAAAATATTAAAAGATAATTGAAATTCAAGAGCAAGAAGATTTATTACAAATAGAACCTTCAATCATAGAGTTCTTCCTGGTATGAGTTAGATTAATCTTCATAAGAGAATTTTTTTTTTGTGTACTTATGGAAACTACTATCTATTAGTTACATGCCTATTAATGTTATTCCTGTCCTAGACTTCATCTTTTCTTTGTTAGTTTTATGTATAATATTGCCTTAAATTCTTTGATTCTTTATCATCATATACTATTAATTTTTATAACTCCTCCATCAATTAAATTCAAAGTTATATTTAACCTTAATCATTAAATTTGATAATAATCTAAAGATTAATTTTTCTCTTATTGTATGTGTATTTATGCCTTTTGGACTCTTAACTATTTCTTTTGTTCATGCTTTCAGATATCAAATATGTCATGGATTGTAAATATCAGTCTTCAAGTCTTCAAGATTGAGCTAGGTAAATTAGAGGGTTAGAATTTCTCAAGGTTTTTTTTCTTTCTAATATTTTTTATGATAATCATAATTAATCATTTTTATCCTATATATCAATATCTTCACTTATATATAATTCATTAAGGTCAAGAAATTAGATAGATCTAAATTGGATTTCTAACTTCCCTCGAACATGTAAAATGAATTCTCTTTATCTTCCTTTTCGGCAAGTAATGCAATTTGAGATAAGATCATGTGATTTCTTCATAACCTTAATATGCTCCTTAATATAACCTTTTTGTATTATAATTTTTTTTCTAGAATCTTTTATTTTTTGGGAAATTTCTTTCATGAATTTAATTTTGATTTTGATTTTAAAGAGAGAAGGGTACATCAAAAATAAAATTTGGATACTTCATCTATCATATTAGATATAAAAAGAGAGAGAGAGAGGGAGAGATGAGAGAGAGAGAGTTACAAGTTTGTGAAAAGCTTTTTTAAATACACATGGTTTAAGGAAAACTTGAGTGTTGTATAGTATTTCTATGCTATTTTAGTCATTAAATAAAATATAATGGCAAACTAGTAAATTCTTGGATTTTTTTTTTTAATTTTATGTAAAGTATCATGAACTTATAAAATTCAATATGTTTTTTGTAATTTTTATAAAATTAAGTAAACTGCATGATAATCAGAATAATTTTCTATATTCAAAATAACAAAATAGTTCATTAATCATTGTTAATAACGCCTAATGTATTAGTATTTTATTCCATAAATATCTTATTTCTTTTTTTCAATGTTTACATCTCATATACTTATTTATTTTTTTAGTTTTATTTTTAAAATATAATAATATAAAATGGTAAAAAACATTTAGTTATAAATGAATTTTTTTAAAAATATATAATTAAATATAAAGTTTTTGAAACCTTAAGGATTAATTAATTAGTTCTATTAAATTACAGTAACTAATTTACAATTGATTCTAAAATTATGCGAGGATGGGCATGGAAAAAGAAAACGCCTATATATATATATATATATATATATATATAGGTGTATGAAGGTGGGGAAGCAGGAGGGAAGAAAAGGGGACACGGTGACCCGTGAAGGAAGGGACTTTGTGTTAATTCTAACGAATCATTACAATTGGTCCCAACGTGTGCCGCGTGTCATTTCTTTGTCTCTAATAATAAACCCTCTTTCTTTTTTTTTGACTCATCATTATCAGACGAAAGAAAAAGGCAAGGCGAGCAAAAGACAACTCGCGCCTCTCGGGGGTTTTCACTTTTTATTTGTATTTCTTGTACCATTAGGAAATTTGGGGCACTTCGTTTTTATACACTCATCGGTGGCATGAGAAAAACCTGCATTCATCTCCAATGCGCGTCCCGTTGAATGCCCGATCTAGTTTTCCTCTACTCCAACTTGAAGAGCGTGTTGGTCACGTTGTTTTTAAGCACCGCGGGGCTGCATTAAATTTAATTGGTGAATCTCCTTGGAATTTTTTTTTTGACATAGGGTACTTTAAAAAAAAAAAATTTAAAAATTATTTTTAATATCAATACAATAAAATGATATAAAAATATAAAAAAATAATTTAAAATAAAAAATAAATATTCATAATTTTTTAAAAGCATGATTCAATTGCAGCGTCAAGCATCACTTTGTTTGACTGAACTATGAAGTGAAAATTCAAAGTGAATTGATATTTTTTTAAAGGGCACACTATCATGAAATTTATCTGATTATTACAAAAAATTATATATATATTTTTTAATTTTATAGTTGAAGTGGAGTATCTTATAGCATATATAAAATCAAATCACATGCTGAATTGAATTCAATTCATAATCTATTACAATTTTTATATTTGAAATAAAATATCAAATCACATAATTGAATTCAATTCTAGTATTTGAAATACCTCTAGAAATGAATTGAATTAACAATATTGATTTCCCTCCTTAATTTATAATTAAATTTTTTACATGAATCATTTATTTCTTTTTATTACATAGACATATATCATATTAATTGTTTATTAGATATTTATTTAAAAAATAAAAAATTATACATTTGTTAAAAAAATCTTACAAAGATAAGTCAACGACTAACATAATTTTGACAATATTAATAACTCAATAAAAACACCACAATTCTTAGTTCTAATAATTCAAAAGATATCATCATACAAAATAAGTTTTTGACAATTGCATAAATGTTAATTCTAACTTTCATGCTTAACTTAAACTCCTCAATAACATATTATTAACCTATATTTTTCGCCGATCATTCAAAAAATAGCTATTTCAGACATTTAAAAAATATTCTAATGCGATTGGGATAATTTACAAGCGATTCAATTGCTTTAAAAATATTTGACATCTCTAATCCCAATTTTCTCGTTGCTTCAATTATCTCGTTTAGCTTCCAAACTTGACGGTTTGTGTTCATAATAGTTTATGCAACTCATTACACATCCCAACTTTTATCTTAAATATGTTCAAAGAAAATCTTTCATTAATTTCAGCTACCACCTTCCTATATAAGCTTACGAAGAAAAAGCTTTATCTTTCTTTTAAATCTTATTCTTTTATTCCCTAAGAATTTCAAGCATTATCCTATCAATTTCTATGGTCTATCTCAAGTATCCATTGTCATCATTTCTATCTTTTACCTTAATAACATCATCCGCATCCATAACCTACCTATTAATATATGGCAACATATAACACATTCTTTAAATTACATAACTCAAGAAAAAAAAATGCAAACAAACAAAAATAAATTTAAAGCTAAAATAATGCAATAATAGTTCAATAAATATTATTAAAAAATACATAAAAGTTAAGCATTTAATCTCAAGTTCAGGATACTTAAAACAACTAATTCAGAATAAAACACAAATAATACATAAACTCAAGTTCTTATTAAAAGAAATGGTAAAAAAGATAAGTTAATGTCGAGATATATAATCATGCCATATTTGTGTAGCCATAATCTCTCTTAGAATTTCCCCCCTTCATCCATCTTCACCTTTATCAATTCCTCCATATATAAATTCACTTCCACGCATACTATTCATGAGGTCTCTATCAACTTGACCAATAACTTCTTCACCTTAATCAAATTACATTAAGAAGTTTTGAAAAACGCAACAAGCTAAAACAATTTCACATATCGTGTCAACATCATATCTTGACATCTCAGTTAGAATTAGAAATCTTATCTTTAAAACACCAAAAATCATTTAAATTGCGTTGTGCAATGAGAAATTTCTTAAGTTGAATAACTCTTTCGGGTTCTCATAAGGATATCGAGAATATCCTTTCAAATGATATTGAGTACTTTGTTATGAAGTGATAAACCTTGATCTTAACATATATCCAACATCAATTTAGTAGAATTTATCTAAAAATACAATTAAGAAAAATTACTTTAAAAACTTTAGTTAACATTTTTAATTCACTACTAAAAATATGTATAAAAACCAAATACCTTGAGGAACATTTAGCTTATCCTCTCTATTTAAAACATTATCTAGAATTATTGAGTATGAATCTAACCCTTCCCTTCTAGGAAAACATATGTGGATTTCAAGTCAAAAGTGCAAGCAACAATACATTCACTGTAAGGAAAAGTTTTCCTTCTTCTATACCTTGATACATCTTCTTTGGAAAACATATGTGTTCCATCTATAATGCCAATACAAATCTAAAAAAAATCATTTACATTAATAAGAATTATTACACGAGTTCCATCGATATTGTTAAAATAAATATATCTATATAATAAATTACTTTAAAGTATAGATAAAATCTTCCTCAACTGTTAAGTAAATATGATGGGATTGTAGAACCATTTGGTTGAACTGAAAATTGATATTTAGATGTTATTAAAGCTCTAAGTACTTGGTGAAAATGATAACTAATAGTCTCAGTAGATTGATGTAACATCCTCAAATTCAATTACATATATATCAAGATAAAATCCAACTCTTCGATAAACCAGGAATTTGTTTCTTCTATATATTAATTTTTGCCACAAATTCAACAGAGTTTCTTTTGTTTTTAAGGTACCAAGTTATCGATAATTTTTTAGTTATATATTCAATTCTAATTCTTGGTCTAGTTCCAACCATCCTGGATCACATCACATTCTAATTTCACATTCCCACATTACTTTCATAGTATTTCTTAATATCAAAAAACTTTTAATCATAATAAATACATAAGCTTAACTAAAATTTACTACTAAACATGCATTGCAAAATTGACATCAAACATTCAAAATAAACACGCATGACATTAATATATATATTTTTTTCTAGTTAACATGCTAACATAAAGATTATACATAAGTATTTATACTATTTTAAGAGTCCACAATCTCTATATTATAAGTTTACTAATTACATAGTATGAAACACATATTTTATTATGAGAAAATCCCAAAAGATCAAGAGTGAGTTACAAATTATAATACTCTACTAACTAGCTATACATACAACGTGCTAACACCTAATGCTTCATTCTGGCCCGTGACATACCTGTAAGTGCATCATTATTTAGATAAAAATTCAAATCCATGGTTTGAATATTAAAATTTATTAAACATGGATTCACATTTTTTCTCTCTCTTGATATGGGAGCTTAACTTATCACTATCACTTCATGACATTTATTATAGTACTTTTTCAACAATTTACACAACCAATTCTGGTCTTCCTTCCAACACCAATATTTCTGATTACCTGGGTAGTTATCAACAATTAGGAGTGTTCACGGTTCAATTCGGTTAAGTTTAGACTAAAAAAACCAACCGAACCGAATTACATTAATTTTGTAAAATATTAATTGAACTGGACTGAAAACCGGTTCAAACCGAACCGGTCCGGTTCGGTTAAATCTGGTTTTTATGGCAAAAAACCAGAAAACCTAATCCCATCATTTAGACTCATTCATTCAGCAAAGCGAAGAAAATCTGTTTCAGTTTCAATTCCTTGATTGAAACTACCAAAAAGACACGATACAGGAAGACATATTTTACGGTCTGGTCTAACTGATATTCCTAAACACTTCAGCAAGATAAAGAAATAGAATAGCTAGTAGAGGAGTGAGGTGTTAGCTCGAAGTTTGCTGTAGCCCCCCTCACTGAACTAATTCATGTAGCAAATCCAAAAAATGATGATGTCAGCTTGTTCTTACTTTACTGACTAGATCACTGTTTCTTGAGCTTGTAGAAGCATTTGATGAGGAGGTAGATGTCTCACGACTATCGGCTGGCTTAGACAACTTCTTTGGGAGCCTATTGACTCAAGTCCACAGCATAAATTGAGAGGAAACTAGGAAAGGAAGATTGGGAATTAATTTAGAAGAAGATTGAGAATTTCTTTGGGCAAGCAACGACTTTTTGTGAAGGCAAGAAGAGGAAGGTTATGTTAATTGTTAGGGTTAGCCGGTTAGGTTTAACTATTTATACCTTAGAGATTTTTGTAATTTTTGGCTTTTAATGGGTCTGGTTTGGTTTGGTCTGGTTTCTGGTTTCTGGTTCAAAACCGAAACCGGACCGGACCTGTTAAAATTTATGGTTTTGAAAATCGGTTTAATTGGTTTTTCATTTCGGTTTGGTTTTTTTGGTTAATTATTTTTTCAATTTTATCGGTTTTCTCGGTTAATCGATTATTTTGAACATCCCTATCAACAATCCAACTACCTCTCACGACAGCCAAATAAGTCTGGTAACCCACACAATTATCAACAATTTGGCTAACCCCTCATGGTAGCCAATAAATTCAGTAATCCACTCGATTGCCAACAAAAATACATGTTAGAAAATAAAAACACTAAAACATTTAAGAATAAAGGATTCATAGAAATTGAAAAAGTGAACACATAAAATTTTCCAATAATCTCATCAATAAATGAGCTGGTTTTCAAACAAAACAAATAAAATGACTATATATAAATACTTACCTATGAAAACAAAACAAATTTTCCAATAATCTCATCAATAAATGTTTGAATTTTATATATAAATAAATCCAATAAATTATGATATGAAATGTAATCAATTATAGTGAAACATTTCACATCACTATTATAAAATTCTAAAAGAAGGAATGAAAGCAATGATGAAAAATATTCAATCGTAGTTTACCAATAGAAACTGTGATGGAAAATTTCTGTTATTAATTTTAGATAGAAATTATGATGAAATAAAAAAATTTGCATCGGCAATGTTATCAGCATTGCTGACGTGTCAACTTCCCTATGAACATTTATCACAATTTTAAAAGGAATTAAAACTTGATAGTCCTCTCACTTTTCCCTTTCATCTTCTTCTTTCAATTCATTATAGTAACTCTCTCTCTCCCTCCATTTCAAAATTTTAACAGCCCCCCTTTACAAATTCATCCACCACAACCCAGCAGTGATAGCGTAACATCTCTCTAAAAGCCTAAGCTTCCCTTTCTTGGTTTCATTTCTTGTCAAGCTTCACTTCATCAAGTAAGCATATTCATCCATTTATGTTTTGACCCATTTGTATTTTAAGTTAGTTTATTTAAATTTGTTTGTAGTATTTGTAATTTGTTTGTATATTTAAGTATTTTACTTATTTTATAATGATAATTTTTTTTTATGTTAATGTATGATTTGTATTTTAGGGTTTGTTTGGGATTTGAAAAAAAATAGATTTAATTTATCACTTGTTAAAATTGAATGTAATTTTATAACTTAGGTGTGTTAGAATTGAAAAAATAATGAGTAATTTAATGGATAACAATTATTTTGTGTCAATTTTATGGGTTAAGTTGGTAATTTGAGGAAAATTAATTTTGTATGGAATTGATAATAATAATTAAAGGTATTAACTTTGATTTAATAAGTTTGAATTGAAGAAATGTGGAAAATTAGTTGAGACCCGATTAATTTTAAACAATTATGGATTTTGTTACAAATTTTAGAAAAATTAAATTAATGTGTAATTTATAACAATTAGGGTATTAATTGATGTTATTTATTCTTGAATTGAGTAAATAATGGGTAGTTAGTTTGGCACCAATTATTTTTTTATCAATTTTATGGTTTTAGTTGAAAATTTATAGAAAAATTGTATGGAATTGTTAACAATTTGGGGTTAAGTATATTTCAACCTATGAAGTGTTTGATAGTTATTGGATTATGAATTACATTTTTCTAAATTTGAGAAATAGAATTACTTTGAATTTAAAGAAATAACGAATTAATAAGTTATTAGTTAGTTTGTGTAGGTTAATTATGATTCATTTTAAATAAATGATTGAATTTGTTTTTGATAATATGTTTTAATTTTTGAATTGTGTTCATTGTATCCTTTTAGGTACCACATATTCAAGAAGAAACAATTTCAAGTCTAGCAAGAACACTATGGTTCATCAAATAGCAAGAACACTATGGTTCATCAAATAGTAATGTCGATGATCTTGTCATCAATATAAAAGATGATTATAAATAGGTAACTAATATAGAAATTAACAATCAAGGCTTAACCACTAAGAACAATCATATCTTATTTTATAAAGCCCATTTTCAAGTAAATGGATTACATAATGGAAGGGCGACCTCTCTATGTAATTTTCAAGTAAATGGATAAAAATGATATTATTTATTTTTATTGAGTTATTTTAATTTTTATAATTACATAAAAATTGTTTTCTTAAATTGATTTTCAGCTTTGCCAATATTGAACCTACTTGTTTCATCACATATATGATGAAATGGTCATTTTAAGAACTATTATCTTTATGGAGTTAACTTCTTGACCATCTTGAATAGATGTATGCGGTAGATGCCTGATGGAGAAAGTTTAAAGTTAGATAAATAATTTTCAATTCGAGTTACTAGTTTTTAAAATTTTAAAAACTAATTGATAAGATTGTACAAAAAATGATGGAGATTAGTGTGAGTGACGGACCTGTTAAAGTAATTCAGATACAAAAAGGAGGCTAAAATTCTGAATGATCTGTATATTATGAGTGCTTAAGTTAACCTAAATACAAAGAAATTATATATAGGTTAAACTGAAAATACTATTCTACTCTTAATAAATAAAACTAGATGGATATTATTTAATATCTCCCCTCAAACTCATGATGTTGCAGCTACAAGCATCGAGAGTTTGCCAACTAGAAAACGAAAACGAGAGATGGAATGCGCCTTGGTAAAGAAATCTGCAATTTGCAAGGAAGAAGGAACAAAAGGCAAAGTAATGGTGTCATGCTTGAGATGATGACGAGTAAGATGACAATTGATCTCAATGTGCTTAATTCGCTCATGAAAAACCGAGTTGTGAGCAATTTAAATAGAACTCTAGTTGTCACAATACATAGGAGTAGGATGAGAAAAGAAAACTCTCATATCAGCAAGTAACCAAACAATCTCTTTAATAATAGATACCATGGCAGAAGCTGAAGAAAAGTTGAAATACCAGATTTTACATAAGCGGAAGACAAAATATCACTCCAAAAAAAATTTCAAAAACTGAACGTAAATACAAAATTGCAGAAATTGAAGAGAAGACGAAATACCAAAACAATTGCAGAGATAGAACATAAATACCAAATTGCAGAAGCTGTAGGAAAGTCGAAATACCAGATTTTGCAGAAGCGAAAGACAAAATATCACTCCGAAAAAAATTGCAGAAACTGAAGAGAAGACGAAATACCAAAACAATTGCAGAGATAAAACATAAATACCAAATTGCAGAAGCTGTAGGAAAGTTGAAATACCAGATTTTGTAGAAGCAGAAGACAAAATATCACTCCAAAAAAAATAGTAGAAACTGAACGTAAATACCAAATTGCAGAAACTGAAGAGAAGATGAAATACCAAAACAATTGCAGAGACAAAACAGAAATACCAAATTGCAGAAGTTGAAGGAAAGTCGAAATACCAGATTTTGCAGAAGCGAAAGACAAAATATCACTCCAAAAAAATTTACAGAAACTGAACGCAAATACCAAATTGCAGAAACTGAAGAGAAGACGAAATACCAAAACAATTGTAGAGACAAAATATAAATACCACATTGCAGAAGCTGAAGGAAAGTCGAAATACCAGATTTTGCAAAAGCGAAAAACAAAATATCACTAAAAAAATTTGTAAAAACTGAACACAAATATCAAATTGCAGAAACTAAAGAGAAAACAATTACAGAGACAAAACAAAAATACTAAATTGCAGAAGCTAAAGAATCCAAAATAAAGGTTCAGATATTAATTCTTCAGCCGCAAGCACAACACTTGATCTTCATCCTCCATCTTTTAATAGGTCAAACAACCCATGTCTGATGTTTTAAAAAATAGATCTGAAGTTAAGCTTCAAAGAAATGCATTGAGCGTGCTGGAACGTCCTACAGGGAATGAAGTGGATGATGATAACGATTTTGATACGAGTAGTGACTCTGATGTTGGTGAACATGATTTCTACAGAAGTAGCGAGTTCCATAAAATTAGCAAGCCAAGGGTTCGACCAACCAGACTCTGATACCATGTTAAAGTAATTCAGATCAAACACAAAAGGAAGACTAAAATTCTGAATGATCTGTATATTATGAGTGCTTAAGTTAATCTAAATACAAAAAAATTATATACAGATTAAACTAAAAATATTATTCTACTCTTAATAAATAAAACTAAATAAATATTATTTAATAGAACCTTATAAATATCGGGTTCATAGATTTCTTATACCATCGGTTCGAGAACTTATGACGGGTACACCATTTTCAACTTAATTAAATTGACCACCAATAAAAATATCAATGGAAATAATAAACATACATCAATATGTCTTAAAAACAGAGACATCAGCTAATTATTAGGCTTAAACACAGTCCTGTATAATAGTTTGCTCGAGCAAATAAGAGGGCAAGTTCTACGCAATGTTGGATTTAAAGCGTAGGGAAGACAAAAAGTAGATGCGCGTGGAAATGGTTTTCTCACGGAGGTGACACGTACGTAGCTGACGAATAAGTTGGAATCCAAGGCAGGCGCAGGAATAGGATGATAGCAGAATTGAGGGATTTTGGTAAGAGAAGAAGATAGATTTTCCTAATGGCTACCCATATTCCTGCATGTCTCTCACAGGACACGTGTGCGCTATAATAATTATATCTTTCATCACAGTACCCACACGTGTTAACTGGGTGTCAAAGATGCCAGGCATGGTTTAATACACAAGATTTTGATTAGCATCTTTTCTTTGTCGAGTACGTCGTGCCTGGACGGTGCCAGGGGCGGTGCTCTGCTGGGTAATGTAATCTATTGTAGCGTTGCTGAGCCTCTCAGTTCAGATACATTAACCCTGCCCCCCCTCTAGCCGCAATTAGTAAATGCCATTTTATAATATTTATAGTTTGTTATTATTTTTAATAGCAACATAAACATTATTAAATGAACATGACAGAGAAAAAAAAATACTTAAGTTTCAATTACAACATGATATTTTCATAAATATTTCAAAGATATAAATTTAATAACATCAAGAAATGTCACAAATAGTGACTCGAGTGAGTCACATTTAACACTAAAGACAAATAAGCCACCTGTCATTTTTGGGTGGCAAGTGCAACCCACTTGGGTTATCATTAATAATTTTTTTTTGATATTGTTGGATCCATCTTGTTGAGATCTTTTCAATAATAGTGGTGATATTGTATTCAAATCTTTAATGCGTTTCTAAGGTTTTTTTTTCTTTTTTCTTTCCTGCATATTTAATATATTTTTTTAAAAGTTGTTATTCTGAATAGCAACAAAATATAAATATCACATTTCTCAATCATGACATGTATTAAAAATATTATTTCATTAATTTTTTTTATTGTATTATTCTATTAATATTTTTTTTATTTATTATGCAAATTAAAAAAATCATACACACACACACACAAAATATATTTTATAGTATTTGTCATTGATTAAAGATTGTAAAAAGAAAGGGACTATGAAGTTCATCCGGAAAAAGAGAGATTTTTCCATGGGAGATTTATAATTGGGAGAGCATAAGAATGGGTATTTCTTAGTTAGGTGTAGGGGTTTCCAGTTACTAAAACTACCCTGTTTATATTTGTTTAATGTAGTTTTTTATTATTATTAATGTAGGTATTCGGGCCAACTTGCATATATCTCAATTAATTCTATGCACGGGCCCTGAAGTTAACGACCATGTAAGTCTCTAGTGGCCCTAAGATTTGTGAAACTCGAATTGGTTAGTGTTTAATGTAGATTTGGTATTGATGATGTTGGTACAAATTTGTTACATGATTAGCCTTTTAAAAGAATTTGTTTCACATTTAAATTCATATTGTAATGATAAATCTTATCCTAAAATTGATCTCTTAAAAAGGAAAATAGTAATCAGCTTATAAGCTGTTTAGTCCCGTCCTTTGGTTCTTAGCCAATATGGAATATTGGCATTAACATAGCTTCATTGGTCAAAATGTTTAAGAGCTGAAAACATATAATTAACATTTTCATAAAAAATGTTAATGATGATATTGGCTCAAATTTGGTATATGACTGGCCTCTCAAGAAATTTTGTTTCGCATTTAAACTTGTAGCATCAAAGTGAATTTTGTAGAAAAAAAAACCTTTTATTAAAAAAAAGTGATACATCAAAATTATTAAAATATTTAAAAATTGCATAAACCCTTCTATCCCTATACAATGTCAAATAATTTTTACATTGATATTATCATATGCCGCTCAAAAACATGCAAAAGTCAATAATATTGATTTGAGTAATGAACTATTAATGTTTATATTATACTATATTTTAAAAGACATGGGAAAAAATTATGTATTTATTGTGGACATAAACTCATTGTACTGTGAACTACACTGTAGACATAAAGTGTTTGCATTGTTGATAACACTATAGCGTCATAAGGGCGTTATCTTTACTGTTTTTTAGTCAAAAAATGATGTTTAGGGCATTATTTTTTCTGTTTTCTGTCTCAAAAGCAACTAAGTCTGGTTTGGCGGCTGGACCCAATGCTATTAGGTTTGGTTAGGCTGCCAAATATTTCCAATTTTTTTTTGCCTTTTTAGATTTTTTTTTCTTTTTTCTTATTTAATTTTTTTCATACGGTAAAGAGAAAATAAATTGATGAGACATTTTTTATACTGTACAAAAGTTGGGTGATGATAATTTTTTTTCATTTGAGGTTAAGTTCAATTTCTTTATTAAAGCATGCTTGTTTTCTTTATTAAAGCATGTTTGATTTTTTTATTTTTTCTTTAATTCAAATTAATATTTTTTAATGTTTTTGTATTATTTTGATGTGATGATATAAAAAATCAATTTAAAAAAATAAAAAAAATATTATCTCAATAGATATTTTTTAAAAAATAACTACTACGTAATAATATAATAGCTAGCATATTGGCCCCCGCTCCACAGCGGGTCAATAATAATTTTTTTTTTGAAATGTAAAAATGCTTGAGTTGGGTTAAAAGCATGAAATGTATTTGCATCATCACCATCTTCAAATAAAGTATTTTTCTATAGTAGCATCATGAATAGCGTATGGCAAAGCAGCACCCATTATCAACAACTAGTTTCTTTCCCTTTATTTTGTCTTTTTAAGATATTTTCATTTTTTTTCTCTTATTGAATTTTTTTTTCATACTGTAAATAGGAAATAAATTCATGTGACTTTCTCGGCCTCTCCCAGTCTCTTGAAGACATTTCTGCTATGTTCAATGCCTTCTTCTTCACTCTAGAGGCTCCAGTAGTCAATCGTTTACTTGATAAAATGCCTAATGCTCCAGCCTCTGATTATACCTATTAAGAATCTTTAGATGATCATCACTACTTTGCTTCTATTCCAAGACGTAGAGACGCGATTCAGTTTCTTACTCTCTAATGAAGAAAGTTAGAGAGTCAGGTGAGATTTTGCTAGAGGAAGGATTTTAAGGTGACTTTCAAAGGGTGCTAGTGATAGAAGAGAAAGAAAGAAATGTTGGGTCCTGCTGCCACCAGGACCCAATAGCATTGGGTCTTGTTGCTGCCACATATCCCTTAACGAGTTTCCTTCAATACATGCTTTCATGTGGAGATAAATATTTTAACAAAGGTACAAAGAATAACCTTTTATATAGACCTTCTTTAATGAGACAATATCCAGTTGCGCATCTTGTTAGCCTAACCGCTTCTACATTGTCCACCGGTAGCTCTCATATGATGAGATGTTGTATAAGCAGAAATCCTTCAATTTTTATCTTCTTCTATCATTTATATGGTAGCTATTGTTTCTGTTATCTCCTCTACACTAGGTTTTTTCAACACCTCAATCCACATATTAATTGAAAGGTTCACTAATCTAATACTAGCTAGTTTTGAAAATAGATCGGATTTGTCGTTTCTTCTCTTGTGATTTTAGATATGGAGACTAACTTTTCATGATATTTTTTAAGTAGAGGTGAATCAAAACCTTGCATAGATATTTGATCATGAAAGGTTCCTTGGCTTTAAATTCTTCATTGTATTGTCTCGCGACAACCTGGAAATTATTGTGTATCTAAAGAAGGTATCTATTAAGAGTATTTGTTAGGCTCAACCTAGCTAAAAAGGCCTTATATTCAACTATATTGTTTAAGGTCTAAAACTCAAAATAGAGGCCATATTTGTAAAACCAACCATTAGGGCTAGTCAATACGACTCCTACTCCACTCTCAATTATAGTCGAAAATCCATCAATATGTAGTCTCATGGATGAGAATAAGGTTAGGAGTGAAGTTCCATTTTTTTCCAGCCTTTTTAGAGGTGATTTTATGGAGCATTTTACAATGGAGTTTGCTAGGGCTTACCCTTTAATCACTGGCCTAGGTTGGTAGCTTAGGTCAAACTCTCTTAACTCTATCTCTTATTTTACCAAACACCCTGATAGGTCAAGCTTATAGAGAATATTTTGAATGTATTGGTCTGTTAACACGATCACTTGATGTGCCTGAAAGTATGCTTTCAGTTTTCTTATTGCACTTGCCAAAGTTAGGGTGGCATTTTTCAACCTTCATATACTTGGTTTTAGCATCGTGAAGGACCTTGCTTATGTAATAAATAGGCTTTTGGACTTCTTCCTCCTCCCATACAAGCATCATATTTACTGTCAGGTCTGCAACCTTAAGGTAAAGAAAAGATCTTCTCCTTTTCATGGTTACAAGAGGACTTTTAGAGAGGAGAGATGAACTTTTAACTTTCAAAGACCTTCTAGAATTCAGGGGTCAACTTAAAATTGGAAATGTTTTTCAGAGTTTTAAAGGAAGGTAGACAACGTTCTCTTAGGCTTGAGATGAATTTGTTCAGAGTTATTAGCCTTCCAGTAAGCTTCTGATCATCTCCTATACACTACGGTGAAGTCATGTTTAGTATAACTTGGATGTTTTTGGGGTTTGGCTTGATTTCTTCATTACTAACCAAGAAACCTAGGTACTTCTCTCCTTTTATCATAAAAACACATTTTTATGGATTTAACTTCAATTGATATGCATGTAATATAGAAAAAAAAATTCTTGCAAGTCTAGAAGGTCCTCGTCAAAGGTCATATTTTTAACTAGTTTGGCATCCATACACACCTTTATATTCCTACCCAAATGTTCTTTAAAGACTTTGTTTACTATGCGTTGATAAGTTGCACTAGGATTTTTCAGGCTAAATGACATAGCCCGATGGCAAAAAAATCCTTCTATCATTTATGAAGATTGTCTTTTATTCATCGTTTGGATATATAGGTATCTGGTTATACCTATAATTGGCATCCAAAGAGGTTAAGTATTCAAACCCAGTTATTGAGTCTACTAGCCTATCAATTTTAAGCAAGGGAAATTTTTTCTTTGGACAAGCTTTGTTGAGATTAATGAAATCCACACACATATGCCAGTTTCCATTGGACTTCTTTACCATAACTACATTAGCCAAACAATCTGGATATATCACTTCTCAAATGAAATCAACTCTTAAAAACTTGTCTATTTTTTCCTAAAATAACTTCTTGTCTTTCTCCTTTAATTTTTTTTAACTGGGGAGAAAAGCAAACTCATATTTAGTCGATGACAGATAACTTCTAGGTGGATACCTAACACGTCGGATGGTGCAAATGCAAAGTTATGTTTCTGGTTGTAAAGTTCTATAAATAATTTTTTCTTATTTTACATCTAAAGTGGACCCGATCTTAGTGAATGCATCTTCATGGAGGATAACTTTTTTTCAATTATTTAATAGCTTTTTCCTCACATCAATCTTTTATTTGACTAGTGGTGTTTCTTTTATCCACAATGTGTTTTTCTCCTTTAAACACGTTATGTTCTTGAAGATCAATTGGTTCCTTTTTATAGTGACCACTTCTTTATCCATAGGAAAATTCATCACTAAATACTTAGTGTTGATTACTGAAGTTATCTCATGAAGAAAAGGTCATCCTAAGATAACATTATATGCCAAGTTTATTTCAATTACCATAAAGGTTTGTTTGTATGTAAGACACTTGGGGTAGGTGCCCCTGGTCACGAGAAAGTCCAAGATACCCTCCACTAGCACTCCTCTCCCCTCAATCCATATCAGTAAAGTTTATACTGGAATCAATTTGGTGGTGTCCACACCTATTTGTATCAAAACATCTTTTAAAAGGATGTTTACTGCACTTCCATCATCAACAAACATTCTATGCACATTGAAATTACATAGGACAATAAAGATAATTAAAGCATCTTCATGGGGAAAATATTACTCTTTCTTCATCTTCACGAGTAAACATAATGAGTTCATGATAAGGATTTTGGTTTCTTAACATGAGCATATGTTTCTTGTAGTCTTTCTACTTCCATTATAGTCTCCACCAACTAAGATTCCTCCTAAAATTATATTGATTTCCAAGAGAGACTTGTTGGCAACTTTAGGACCTCTACTAGTTTTTCATGGTGATCCGGTTCTCTGTTCATAAGCTTCTAGAGATAGCCTTTAGCTATAAGCTCTTTTCAATTATTTTTTGAATATATAACTTTCCTTTGTGTCATGTCCCTTATCCTTGTGGAACAAGTAATACTTTTTTAGATTTCTCTTTCTTGCATCTCCCTTCACTGGTAGCGGATACTGTACATTATCATTTCCTCTGATTGTGATTAGCACCTCTGTATTTGTTGCATTCAAAGCAGTTTTCACTAATTCTAAATACCCCAACCTATTATGTAATAGACCCTAGGAATTGTTTCTGAATACTTGTGTGTCATAAAAAGAGGGATGTTTGTCGTATTTTAGAGATTCCTTTTTTATCTATAAAAACATGAATGACCTTGCCTATTTATGCTCGCTTCCTCTATGCGAATGTAATTCTCTATAGTTTGCTTAACATTGAAAAGACTTCTATCTAGTAAAGCAAACAATCATTCCTAAAAAGAGTAATTATGGACACCATTGATTAGTGTTTTCTCATTAAATCTTTTCAGGTAAGCCTTGGTGCTTTCTCTTTCTTGTTGGGTGATGGTAATAAGTTTAGTGGAGCTTTTCTTTTCAGGCATGTTAGTACTGAAGCAAACAACTATCTTATGGCCTGGATCAATAAAGCTAACTATAAAGCTTGGTTCTAAACTATGACACCAAGCTCGAGTTGATCTGAAAAAATAATAGGGAGAATTTTACACATAGTATTGGTATTCTAGATTCTCAATTCAAGGTTGCTTCTAACATTTTACGTGTGCTTTCTCAGATGACAGACCATCATAATTGTCCAAATTCATCTTTAAAATGATGAAGTCTTTAGGGAGGCGTGTGTTCATCATATCTTGGCATAATTAAGAGTCTCTAATATATCATGTGATATTTCTATTGCTTCTACCCTCTTCCTTATATGGTTTTTTAGGCTCTAGGCTACTAGAATGAGATTTTAATGGAGAACATGGTTGTTTTCGGGGGTGTGACCTATAGCCTTGCCTCTTGATCTATAATGGTTGTGTTTTGGTGACCTTGTATTGGAGCAATCCTCATGGTAACGATATCTGCTTCTGAGAATGATGGTAGTGTTATGCCTATTTTCCTCCTCTTTGTTTTGCTTAGTTTCTTCGGTGAAATAGAGCCACTAGTGCACAGGAGGTGCTAAAGGAGCAAGTTGTTATAAGATTAAAGGTGGAGAGATGGGAAAAGTTTTGAGTTGTTGTTAGGTTACCAAAACAGCTTCTATGAGTGCTCTCATTTGCTGAACGATTTGTTAGAAGTCGATTGGATTTGATGAAGATGGTGGAAGATCTGTAATTATTCTCCTAGCATTTCTATGTTGCTAGCCAATAAGAACGGGTAACAACAAGAGTTGAAAAAATTGGGATAGAAAACTAAACAAAGTTTATGATCATGTTACCATAGACGACGCCACTGATGAAATTAATAAAAACTTCAATGAATATTTGGGCTTTTTCTTTATTGATAGGATATTGGACATGTATTTTTATGGTTGGGGTTACCCGCAAAACAAAAATTTCAATGCTTAAGTCAGTTTGAGTTTTTTGTTAAGTTGTTAAGCATGTTAGAAAAGTGAAGAAGATGCATTGGATTTTTTTTGTACCTGTTCCATATGCTTTACGTCATTATTGTCACTAAGTTTTTATAAAATAGAAAACTCCTTACATTTACCTTTCCCAATGAGAGAAGGATAAAGGCCAGACGCAATGAGGTATAACTATTTGTAGCCTTCAAAAGACTTTTTTGGAATAATAATAGATATTTTTTATTAGTTTAAAGGATATGATATTGATAGGCCGTGTAGGTTGTCCAATAAAATTATTTGGATTTATTAAATTGTGTGATGAATTATGTGATGAAGTAATAAAAGAAATTTATAGGACTGTGTGAAAATATTCATACAAACACAAAAAAATGTGAAAAATATATAAAAAGGGCTTGAGAAAACCCTAATACGACCAACTCACTAGGTTGACCCAAGCGAGTAGCTCATGAGCCCTCGCTTTTTTTTCAGCAACACTATCTAATTGATTATTTCAGGAAAATAGATTTCTAGTCTTGCAGATTCGAAACTTTTCAATTGTAATATAATGGATAAATCTTGCTATTATCATTTATTTGAATGCCTTTTGGACATTCTTCACATCCAAAACATAAAATAAAAATTAGCTAATCATTTGTGCTCTAGCTCTAGTCTTAATTGGAAATGCTATTTTGTTAGAAACCTGCATGTGCTCCAACTTGTAAAGGAAAAAGGAGAAGAAAAAAAAAGAAAAGAAGACGAAGAAAGAATTGGCAGCAAACGCTTTTGAATTGTGCAAACACAAAAGAATACTCGCATAGCAATGTGTCTAACACTATCATATGCAATAATTTCTCTAATAATGAACCATATTTCAAGTAGTGGTATGTGTTTTACTGTTTTTTTTAAATTAACATGGGTGTCCGGGCCAGTTTGTGTGTACCTCGACTAATCTCATGGGTCCTGAAGTTAACGACTATATATAAGTCTTCAATGACCTTAAGGTTTGGAGGACTCGAACCGGTGATCTTTATAGAGTAAATCTAAAATCCGACCAATTGAGTTATACCTTTTAGGGTTTGATATGCGTTTTTCTTGAAATGAAATTTGATTGTAAAGCTTTCCTGGAGCACGAATGCTACTACGTAAGGTCCAAAGACTCCATAACATTCTGCCATGATAATCCTTATCTAAATAAGGTAACACGAATCCAATTCAAATTGTATTTTAAACATCAAATATGATAAAGGCGATAAGATTAGGTAAGAAACAAGATCCCATCACTTCTAGAATCGCCACCTCCACCACTGCGGAAGCTATGGCCACTTGTAACACAAAGGGTTGTCTCATAGTGACTCAGAAGACACAGACCAAACAGCAAGACAAGCAAAACCAGCATGAAAAGAGATTAGGTAATATCACCAGGCGGCCTCAAAACCCGGCTTGATGATAGTGTTAAATAATGCTTTTACTCTAAGCAAAGTCGCAAAAAGAAGGTATTTTTCCAAGTTAAAATGGAGATCATTGGCAGAGCGTTCGGCGGGAGTGTGTTCCCATCTTCACAGTAAAAGCTAGCTAACGACGGAAATATTTAAATTCAAGGCCATTTTTCGTTCCTGGTCAAACTATGTTTAAAGTAACATTTGTTGTCAGTGAAACGAATCATTCCTCACGTTCGCTTAGCTTGCATTTTTTTATTATTAGTTCATGATCACAACTCACATGACATCTTTTGTATTTTATTTGGAGGGATTTCCTCTCCCTCCCTCCCTCCCTCCCTCCCTCCCTCTCTAGCCAGAAACCGTTGCTGTAATTGTTTAGATTTTTATTAAATTAAACGGTATACGTTCGTGTATGATGATGACAAAGGTGCATGGACCCTCGGAGGTTCGTTATGCTTATTCTGCGCCATCCGATTGACAGACTCTTGCAGTGTTACAGGACAGAGTCAAGATTTGGAACTCGTTGCCATAGGTTTATGCCGCCACAGGCTTGAAAAACTCGATCCATTTACTCACCACCTTTTATAAATGTGCCCTTTTATATGCCGACTGTTAATACCTTTTGGGCATAAATATATAGTTTAGTTTCTCACTCTAATTTTAGGTTAACACGTGTATATGCAGGGGCGGAGTAAAAAAAAAATTAATAGGGGTCAAATTATAAATTAAAAGGGGCGAAGAAAAAATTTCAATTACTTTTATTAAATATTTACAAAGAAAAGGTATTTCCTTACAAGGTCGGACCCATGCCACCCCCCGCCCTCTGCCACTGTGTATATGTATATATATACACACTGTACTGTTTATCTGATTCTCAATGGTGCCTTTCTAGTCTTGTCAGAATCTTCTACAATAACGGAAATGAGCCCCTATTTGTATTATCTTTCGCGGCTTGCAGTTTAATTAATTAAAGCAATTATACAAAAATAATTTTTCAAAAATAAATTTAAATTACTAGGTCTAGTCTAAACAAACCCTAAAATTCCAGCACACAATAGAAGAGTTAGCTCTTTTAATAATATATTCTAATTTATGGGGAAAAAAAGAAAAAGAAATGTTGATCTTTTGATTGAATCTGAGAATTATTTTTCATTTGAAAGGCCCATCCGTGTGTGCGTTGAGGGGCGAGTAAAAAAATTAAGAAAATTAAAAGAACAAAACGGAAAAAAACCAATTAGAAAGTTTTGAAAAACATTCGGTTTGTTTTGGTTTGGTATTATAAGGCTTAAATTGAAATAATTGAATCAAATCAGTTAAAATAAAACTAAAAAATCACAAGTATTATAAATTAAAAAAAAAATTTTCTAACCCTAAATCTCTAACAAACCAGTTTTCGCCACCTCTCTCTCACACCCAACTTGTACTGGATGTGAGGAAACAGTAACAACACCTCCAAATAATAAACAAAGTGATGGTGGTTGTTTTGAAGTGTGGTTATGATTGTTTTTCAAAGTATTTTTAATTCAGAAATATATCAAAATAATATATTTTTTTTATTTTTAAAAAATTATTTGACATGAGCAAATTAAAATGATCCAAAAATACCAAAACAAATTAATTTAAAGCAAAAAAATTTATTTTTTTTAAAATACTTTTAAAATACAAAAATAAATAGAAAAAATATAACACCACCGCTTCATTCTCATCCTATCATCAACAAAATTGAACCCTCCAGTAGCGCAACCATCACCTGCTTTTCCAACCCGTGACAACACCACCAACACAAACCCATTTCCATCCCCACCGACGTTGAGATACACCACACCAAATTCCATCTCAACCGACAATTATAACTCCAGCCACTCCAGCTAGCCGAAGCCTCATCCAATGCCTTCTCGAATCAACGCTGCTCCTCAAAACAAACCACAACCCAGCCAAACCTCTATGCCTTGAGCCACTAACAGAAGCCATCTATGAAACAAAATAAACCGAGATTGTTACAATAAAAAATAAAATCGATTGTTTTGTGTGAATTTCTCTTGTTTGTAGGTAATTAGATACAACACTGCCAACACAAGAAGAGAAAAGAGAAGTCAATTCTGATCCATAAGATTTTTTTTCTATCGGCGATGACGCGCCACCACTATTCCCTCACATCCAGTGCATTCCACCATCTTCTCTTGACTTTTCAGACCAATTACAAGGCTTTCAAAAGCCCATTAGAAGTCACAAAAAGCCCAAAAAAACTATATATAAATTTTTCTAGTTTCTGACATAAATTAACTAAAATCAAAATTACTGGGGGGTTTAAATCAATTTCAAATCGGTTTCAGTTTCAATTTTTTTTTAAAATAATTTGGTTATTTTTTAAAATAAAAACCAAACCAAATCAGAAATAATCACCCTTCTATATACCTTGTTGTCATTTATTATTATTTCTTTCATTCTTTTGTAAGACATGTATTTACCCATCGTTGATTCTACAATTACAGCCAGGCCGAGGGAATAAAGGAAGCTCTCATAGTCATAGTCTACTTGGGCAAAATTAACAACTGAATTAAGACAAAGGCTGTAACTTGCTGTTATTAAATAAGTTGCTTGTAAACAATCTGATCTGAGAATGGTCAAAGATTTAGGGCTAGTGCACATGCCCTTTCTCAATTAGATGACAACTTGCACGTGCCCTCTCTCAATTAGAAGACAACTAGCTCGGTTACCGGGGCAGGGCTACAGCGGTAGGCTGTTGTATTGTTAGCGCACGTGATTTCGACCCTATCGGTTCACACGTGCGACCTTCCAGAAACGCGTTCTGTCTGTCCCTGCAGAAACAAATGGGTTAGTGTTCTCAAGACCTACCTACCTCTTCCTAGTTAAATTTTCTCGTGTTTAATTTTCTGTGCAATGGAAGCTTTCTCATTCAAACACTGAAAAAGCTGGGACTTGAACACGAGACTGCATACTTTGCCCTTCATTGGGTACGATAGAATGGCAGATTACTGGACCGTTGGCAATGTCACCGTACCAAGGAGATTAAATGGGCTCTATATAACTATAATATGCTATATAACAGCAGGACTCTTCCTTCATTTCATATAAACTAACGGAAGCACATTCCATGGACAAACCTTACACAAAGTGTGCTACTTTTCTCAACCATGCTGAGGATGATTAGGGAAACAAATCCCAAATACTGCCAAGGCCGCATGACCATTAGCAAAACATATAAAGATATCAGGCATTAACAGTAGACTTATAGTAATCATCGTTGATTGTTGTATAAACTAGGCCATTGTCAACCAGCATCTGTAGTTCTTCCCTGTCAAAGAGCAAGGAGAGGGGTGTTAGCAAATTCCTCTCTGAAAGCTTACACATACGAGGGGGGGCGGGAGAAAGAGACTTGAGCTTATTCATTGGAATGTTTAGCTGGCGGGCAATGACATTATAGTGAGCTCCCTCGGTGTTCCTAGAGAATTGAAGATCACCATGGGTCAAAGTTCTCAAACAACATATAATGAGCATGCAGCAAATACATGAATAACAATAAAGCTTGACTACTGGATAAACTTTAGAGTGCCGAATCAAAGTACATAGAGTCTAAGATCTCATCAAGGACCAAATTTTGTTAACATCCAGAAAAGGATGCATGTCTGCATACAGACATGTTCAAGCATAACACGCATCTATCACACAAACACAAGAACTTGACTGCACATTTGTGCAGACAAAAGTGCAGAATATTGTCTTTGGACGAACTAACTATTCATCTTTTATAAATCTACCACAAAACGAATCATCTTATTTAAACTTCTATGATTTATTAATAGTGGGTTAAACAGAGCATTGAGAAAATTATGTTCCACTGCACGTTATTACAATGCATTAAATAGAATTGGAGAGTTCATACATAATCTGTAATTACATGTAATTAATCCAGTAAATGGTATTGTGGATGCAGAACATATTGATAGGCATACTACTTTCCATTCTCTATCCGGTCATCTTTTGACCACCTTATACAAGCTGGTTCACGGGAGTGGCATGTTCTATGTTTTTGTATTTGCTTCTTGCAAATTGTTACTAGAGTTAATATTTGTAAGCAGTGGTGCATTACAGGAAACAGGGGTAAACAAGGGAGTTTTAGTTTAGCAGCTGCTAAAAGTTGCCAAGAGGCTATAGCTATTCTCCCCTTATAAATTATCACGGACCCTATTGTAGATATGACCAGCTGACCACTTGCCTATAGATTTTCCTGGTCGCAAGTTCAAGTGTTCAATTAAAGATTTCAAAAAAAATAAAACAATTAACAAGAGAACACATCCAAATTGTTATATGATGTGCTAGGTTAAACTGAATAAGCAACAGCAGATAGAAGTAGATATTTAAGAAAAGAGCTTAATGAGAGTTCAACACTATGAAGACAAGAAAATTCATTGAAGAGTTGAGTAGTGCCATGTTTAATGAAAAAAGAGACATGTTCCCAGCACCATTGGATATGTGGCACTGACACCCATCTGTGGGTCACATGTATCCAATGGTTTGTGTTCTATTTCATCTAGCAACATTCATTAAAATAAAAGTTTCACTTCAGAATTTCAGGGTATCAAATGTAACTTACAGATATGCAGGTTGCTGCAAGAAATTTAATATCATCTGACTAACATTGTTCAGTCCATCAGCACTGGAATACACAGAAGACTGAAAGAAGAAAATTTGAGCACCAATAAAAAGATCACTCAACAAGTCAGCAAAACAATATTCCCAGGATGAGATTGATTACTTGATATGGAGGGGCAGTTTGGTATCCCTTTAAAGGGATACTTGTTGAATTTGCTACTGGGGGCTGAGAAGTGACACCCTGAATTTAGTGGTATGAGGTCATATCCAGTAAGAAAATGTGGTGCACAATCAAAGCTACTGTATCGTATCAATTACAAAATCATACTGAAATAAACTAGAGCATTATTGCAATAAATAGACCAATACCTGTAACCTGGTATTGTAGAAGTGGACATATATGCACTCAATGAAATGGCCTGGAATCTCATTAAAGTCAGTAACAGGCCTGAAAACCACACAAAAAGTCTGAAGTTAAGACTCTACAAGAGAATAGTCACGTTAATAGTCAGAAAAATAACACACAAAATGCTGGAGGTTTTATTCAGAAAAATAATTCAACTAGGAAACAGGACAAACAATTGTCACCATGATAGCTTTCTTTTGTCAAAAGAGGCAGTTTTTCATTAATTAGATGCATGAAATTAAGCTATGAAAAAGGAAGTCCAAAAAGGGAATCTCTTGTCAATGGATATTAATACTAACAAACAAAAGAATGTCACTTTGATATTTAGATGTGAAAATGTAATAATTTTACTTTAATTTTTAAAAGGTGAAACATTGAGAGAAGGTTCTGAGGGCCAAAAGAATAGTGTTGAAGTGGTACTGTGCAACGACCAGTTTGTCATCTTTTGCCTAGACTCCAAATTCAAAACCAGCAATCATAGTCAGCCACTAGAGAATTAAAATGGAAACACCATTTCTGACAGCAAACTACTGAGAACACCATGCTAAGAATATTCAAAGCCCATGCATTCAGACCAGAAATGCAAAATTGCTCGATCAAGACACCTAACCACACAGCTTAAGATGGGTTGAGTTGGCCAATAACAGATTTACTACTCACTTAGTATTCAGTATAATTGCAATAAAAATGAAAATAAACCCTCTCAAGTATATATATTTGTTAGGATCTCTCAAGTAAAGGAAGAGAGAATAGAAAGTACACGGATGGGGAAAAGTCATACATTCAAGTTAGCCTAGGCGCTCCAGACAAGGCGAGTCCACAACACCTTTATTAGCCTCATGCATTGAATTTCAATGAAAAGCTACCTGAGTGAGCGCCTCATGAGTTGGCATTAAAGCAAGTGCCTAGTTGAAATACTTCTTTTTCAGTTGGATTTTTTTTAACTGATTTATGTTTTGACCTATTTGTCCATTTTTTAATTTACCACAAGAAACAACTTAGGGGTATTTTTGTAAAAAACAAATATTAGGGTAAAAAAATTAAAAAATTAATTAAAGCGGGAGACATGCAATCATGTCAAGGAAGGATGCTTGAAGAGAAACACCAGCCAAACTTTGCATTGAACAGAGTCAGAGAAAAACAACACAAGTACATAACAAGAAAGCATGGATGAAGATTTTTTGAAGATTAATGAATAAAAATGATGATATTTAAGTTTGCTTTTTAATCTATTTGGCTACTTACTACTTTAAATTATCTTATTTTGTTTTAAGGGTGAAAA
>Ga0325411_1000760_pt1 | contig 34524 bp, 10 predicted proteins | sample PopdelMetagenome_13_FD_206181 | JGI IMG/M metagenome (GOLD analysis project Ga0325411, IMG submission 206181) | Populus deltoides microbial communities from Bellville, Georgia, United States - Xylem-PdIQD-R4 | ecosystem: Host-associated > Plants > Phyllosphere > Stem > Wood/Secondary xylem...
TTAATTATTTCAAAACAACACATGTAATTCGGTAATTCAATAAAGTTTCAACAATTTACAAACAAATACAATCTTACAAAATCTAAAACAAACCATAACAAGTATAAAATTATACATTCATATACTATAAGTTTGTTTGAGAAATAACAATAAAACATGTACATCTACTAACAAAATACATATGCTAAAAAAAAACAATAAAAACCATGATATTTATATGTTAAAATTTTAAAAGATAGAATTAGTTACAAAAATTGATAAAAATCCGTCGGTAAATCAGAACACGGATGTTATGACAAGAAGACTTCAAGATATATGACTTGTTGTGCTGAGAAGAGGGAGATTTTTTTTGGGTGGGCGCTGGTTGCTTGCAGTTGGGGAGAGTTAAGATGAGGAAGAAGAATGAGAAATAGGGGAGGATAGGGTCAATACGAGGGGATATATTAACTTTTGCCGACAACTTCACCGATGGACTATTTCGTTTGTGATTCCGTCGATAAACAGGGCACGTCACCGTACAGTGCTGCCATATTAAATCCGTCGGTGATTCCGTCGGCATTTTCATCGGTGAATCGGTCATGTCACCGTACGGAGCTGGTGTTTTGAATCCTTCGGTAATTCCGTCGGCATTTTCATCGATGAATCGGTCACATTACCGTACGGAGCTAACGTTTTGAATCCATCGGTAAAAAAATACCTGCAATAACCTCCACTTCAGCGAACCACCCTCTTTTTTTAAATTCTCAACATTCCGTCTGTAATTTCATCGGTATATACCGACAAATTTTTGCCGTCGATATCTACCGATGAAATTACCGACTGAGAAAATTCTATTGGTAATGGCGACCTCAAATTACCAACAGAATTATTCTGTCTGCAATTCTGTTGGTATTAAACGAATTTCTGATAGTGAATTTTTTTTTTATCAAAATAAGCATGCATTAATAGAAAAATAAATTACTAAAATATCGACAAAATTAGCAACCAAGATAAAACTTTTGTCAGTGATTGTGTTGGTAATGTACACTCATTTTTCTCATAAAATTATATAGAATTGTTAACTTTTTATATATATAGACCGATGAATTTACCATTAGAACTTTATTAATTGTCGGTGATTATGTTGGTTAATCTGTTGGTGATACACATTATATTACTAACAATTAGTTCATCAGTGATTCGTTAATAAATATTATTGATAGATTGGTCAACAGGAAAATGGTCAGCACCATTTTTGTGTGTGAATATTTTATCTGTGATTATGTCAATATATAAATCATGAATGAACAACTGACGAACTTGAAATCCTTGACGAGACATTCAATGACGATAAGTTTTCATTGGGAAATCCATTGATGATTTATTATTCGATGGAATTACAACTCATACACCGATGAAAAAGACGTTAATGTGGAAGTGTCACAGAATCACTCACTCTAAAAGTTAAAAGATTAAGTTCATCAATAAAGGTTAATATATGTTACATTCTTTAGTATAACCCTAAAAACTGAAAGTCTTACAACGCAAGTTTATTAAGATCCATAATGTGTTAGAACTTTTTTATCTAATTAAATTAAAGAAGACTTGAAGTTTAGAGTTTATTCCAACAGAATTATTCTTTCCCTAAAATTGAAAAACAAAATTAAGAGTGAAAAAATGGGTCTAGAACCTAGCTACTTACTCGTAACTTCTGAAGAGTATTACTGCATTTTGCTTCTTCTTCTTCTTTTTTTTTTAAAAAAGATTACTGCATTTTGTTATTGCCGCATAAATATTCGGTCTCTTACCATAAAGATTCACAGATACTAAGCAAAATGAATACATTGAACCAATTATATAAAAACAAGAACTTGGATCCTCCTCCACTATATATATAAAGGATGGAATATGTTTTCATGTAGATGCGGCTAGCGTGGTTTTAACGCCTATCCAAGCTCCTGGAGCATAAACAGTCACCAAGTCTTTAAAGTGAGTCAGTCTGTTTTCTTTCCTTTTTCTTTGATAGGAAGATACTTTCTCTGAGAAGACATACTTACTACCCTGTTTACACCATATCTGGTATTCCACCCAAAAGGGGAAAGCACAAAATTCCAACGGCCCAAAAATGGCATGAGTGGGATATATGCCAAAGCCATCCAATCCCTTCATTGTTTTCCCTCCTTTTCCTCCTTTAATCTTAGGTTTCGAGCCTCAAAGCAATTGGAAAAACTACTTCAAACAATAATGCTATTGAATTAGCTAGCATAGGAAATAGAGATGGACATCGATGTACCAGTTGTTTTAGATTTTTTCCAAATAAACCCAATCCCATATTACAGATGAGGAAAGGATTATCTGGGGTGTTGACACGTACTATAGGATCTTTATTTATTTGTTCTTGTTCATGAATAGTTAAAAAATATTGTTTTGAAAGTATAGCAACCCGCACCACCCCATCTTAATAGTTGTATGTTGACAGGTGATGGGATTGGGAAGGGGAACTAGTAATAATATTGATGATAAGGGTATGAGATTTCTGTTGAGGGATGCTTTAAATCTCTACTTTCCTCTCCCCCTCCGTGTTTCTTGGCAAGTTCCAAATGGAGGATGATAATTCCTGACGTTAAAGCCAAAATATTCTGTCTTTATGTCTCTTTGGAAACTTGTGGGCAAGGGAAGATGCTAGCTAGGAGGATAATTATTGCAGTTACATAGTAATATAACTTATTTATTTCTTATCCTTTACTAATTGGTTTCTGAGAGTAACACTGACGGTTCCTATTAAAAAAAATAAAGAAAGAATAAAGCTGATGACATGTATAGTTAGTTTGAATTGGACCAGCACTAGATTATATATATTCACAGATATAAATTTTGCAACTTGGAAGAAGAAATGAATAATCACCTCCCTGATGGGTCATTCTCAGAAGTTTATCCAGGTGATCACAGCATCAAATATACATGTATTGAAATTCTGGCTCAATTTCAGCCATTATAAACATCAAGAGCATGCTCCACAGTGTCACGTGCCCTAATAAGTTGTCATTGGACCACACTGTGGTCCAAAGTCTGATTTTTTTTTTTGTTTCTCCCCATCCTGACTGGGAAGTGGCTTTGTATAAACCAAGTGTAACTTCAATACCAATCTGAATTTAGCTTAATAAAGATTCACTCTCCAACAAAAGGTGATAAAGATGATTTGTTCTTAGATTTTACCTTTAACATACTAAAAAAAACAACCAAAAAGGATAAAAAGACAAAAACTACATTACTGCTACTATTGTGAGTTAAGTGAATTTGGAGTTAAGCTAGCGCGGATTACATCAAGCTAAGGTGATTCACATTCACTCTTTCTATTTGATATAACAGCAAGGAGATTGTCAAACTTATTTAAAGAGCATCCACATCAGTTATGTCAAGGGTATTGATTATGGAAATAGAAATAATCTCACTTATATGCAATACCTAGATGATACTCTCAATTTTGTTCCAACTGACTACAAATCCCTAATCCATTTAAACAGGATTTTGAGATGGTTTGAGCTAGTTGCAAGTAAACTTCTACAAAAGTTCTTTGATAGAAATAAATATGGGTGATGGATTTACAACCAGTATGGCAAGTGCAATCTTTTGTAGCTGGGATACACTTCTTGTCAGGTATCTAGGCCTTTCTTTGGAAGCCAAACAATATCAACCTAGAAACCAGTGATTTCTCGAATCTGTGCAAGGCTAGGATTGTAGAGAGGAAGGTTATTAAGCATTGGTCGTGCATGTTTGATTAAAATTATAGTGAACTCACCGTCCATATTATATATATCCATCTTTCTTATGCCAAGGGTATAGTTCAAATGATAACTTCCATCCAAAGAATATTTCTATGGGTTGGAGTCACTAATGCAAAGAAAATTTATAAGGTATCATAGAGTGTAGTTGTGAGAGAAAAAAGAATAGGAGTCTTAGATGTGGGATTTTTAAAGTAAAAACAAAGCTTTGTTGTTTAAATGGTTATAGAGACTAGAAGATCAGAATAAAAGAGGATGGAAAAGCTTTATAAATAAAAAGTATTAACATGTGTATACAAGTGGGCTCATAGTTTCCACCCATTATTATCAAATATTTGGAATGATATATACTCCATCATTAATTATGATAATATAATTTCAACAACTTTGACAAATAATTGTCACTACAAAGTAAAAAATAAAAAAGATATTTATTTTTAAACAAATTATTGGTCAACAAATAGTGTTCTAAGATCACTATTTTCTCATTTGTATCCTCTCACAACTATGTCAATATAACGGATAAAAGATAAGGGTGAATTTACAAATTGCTTGTATTGTGGGAAAATAATTCAAATTAATTTATTATTATTATTATTGCTACTAATGTTATTAGTAATATAGTGGATTATTTTTTTCCACTCCTTAGGAAAGCTACGTATGAAAGAAGCAGGTTGAATATTATTACACATCATATAACCATTGTTATTACTCGTGTCTTGGGGTGGACTTCTCTTTAAAGTGATGGCTCTAGATATTTTGACATTTTGCCCTACAAAGACTAATTTGTCCATATCTACTTTAGTTATCTGCGTTCAAGCCACTTGATAAGTTCAAAGACATGTACACATCTCCAGTTCCATTGTAGTGGGTCACACTATATTGACATGATGAGTAAATAAGATATGAATCATAACAACTTGCCTAAATGTTCTAAGCTTTTACAGCCATTCCATGCGGATTTTGACCTGTAAATAATCTTCTAAGATTTGCTGAAAATCCCAGCGCACATGGTATCTCAAAATAAAGCTGAGTGGGTGTGAAATTAGTTAGGTAGATAGATATCGCAGTACAATGATATTCTGAATCATTCAACCCATGTACTTGTTAACTACACTAGTTGCTATGCATTAATTCTGATTTTATTTATATTTTTCTTGCAATTATGGGATGGTAATGATCAACTTTTTGTTCTTAAGATAGTAATGGACAAAAAGACTCGAATCCAAGTGTTGATTCTGAACTCATTTTGTATAGGTCTAAAATGAAGTGCCATTAGGGTTTTCTTCCTCTTATAATTATAACATAAGTACGATTAGGGTTGTTAGGAGGTGAGCATGGCTTGTCGTATCAAATATTGAGCTCGTGAGAGACGGTTACTTGAATAGAGTACAAGAGACAGGCAGTCTATCTACCCATTGTAATTCTTTCAGAGGGCACGGTCCCTTTTCTTCCTATAAATTGAGGCTACTGGTGGTCTATGATAGGTCATCCCCAAAGCTCTCTCTCTCTCTCTCACTCCCTCTAGACCATTATACACCTTTCCTTTTAAAGAAACTTTCTTTATGAATATTATAATCTCTTCTTAGCAAGTCTATTTTCATCTACTCGGGGGTAAAATCAAATTATAAATATATAAAAAAATAGTTCAGAATCCAATAGAATTGGGAGTTGTGTGGAGAGGAGGCACTTGTGATGTTGTTGACAGAAGATAGAGAGCACAGATGATGTTTTGCAGTAGACTCTGCATCTCACTCCTTTGTGCTCTCTATGCTTCTGCCATCACCTTCAGCCCCGACCCCCAGCCCCCCCCCACCCCCCCACCCCCTTCCTTCTCCTCCTAGTCTTCCTTGATTTCTTTGCTTGGTAGTTTTATTTTGCTTTGTTTCATTGATATTTTCTCTAGTATGTTTGCAGCTAGGAAATCTGCAAGAGTAACGCAAGTGATACAGATCATGGAAAAGGGTTCTTGAGAATGTTCGAAGTAATTTCTCAGAGTAAGCACAATTGCTAGGGACAACTAATTAATAGACCATAAAAGAGGTATTTCTCATTTCTTTCATCCATTTTTTTTTCTCCTCGTTTTTTCTTTGATTTCTCCTCGTTTTTTCTTTGATAAAGAAATTTCTTAAATCATCTTCGTCAAAGGAATTAGCTAGTTTAGGCATATGCACTCAGCCTTTGTGTTTGTTTTTACACTTTGCTGTACTGATGCAATTCAATGTTATAGTGGACTTCGGTTCATTATGTATTACAAATAATCTCTTGCTGTATAAATCTTTATGACAATTCTATATATAATTTAATTATTTTTAATTTTCATAATGAGTTCTCTGATGTTATAATTAAAGTGATTCCTAAATTATTGACATATGTTCAATAGCTAGGCAACACGTACTAGCTTTGTGGAAGAAGGGCCATCCAAATTATTGGTGGTTTTCTTTTCTTTCCTTTTCTTTTTCTTTTTTTGGGATATTATTGTTTTTCGTCAAGGAATGTATAAGAAACCAGAACAAAGGATATTAATTCCTGCGAAAACAGCACAAATTGGGCTGAAGCTTTTTTTAAGTGAGTTTGATATAAATTGTTTTGATCTTCAACCTCAAATTTTCTTTCTTGCTTAGAACTTGAATCAGTTTTTTTACTAAAGTTTTCGGTTGGAGGAATCTGATCACTAATCTATATAAGACTGTGACCGGATCCCTTCTTACATGCTATTGATATTACATATTTACACTTAAATCTGTTAAATTAATTCTGTTTATCAGGAGTATGAGCAAGCCTAAGAGCATGATTCTAAATAGTTAATATTCTCCATATTGATATAGTTAACTTTATTTTATTTGTGATTCTTATGGTATGGCATATATATATATATATATATATTAACGTAGGTGTTCGGGATATCTTGCGTGTATCTCAACTAATTCTACGGACCCTAAAGTTAATGATAATGTAAGCCTCCAATAGCCCTGAAGTTTGTGAGATTCGAACAGATGATTTCTAGAAAGCATATATAAAACCTGACCAATTATGCTATACCCCTCAGGATTGGTATGGTATATTTTTGATAAGGTTCTAGAAGCTAATTTTCAACTTTCAGGAATGCTAGCTAGTATTTTTTTATAAATGGGGGAATAATTATCATAAATTTTAGAAGATGTTCAACAATTTAGTTGCGTTAATTATTCAATAAATCAAGTTTGTGTACTTTGGTTTGAATATTTCATTATAGTTTACTGGTTGCGGACCTTCCACTAAATTTTCTTTGATTTCTGTTCAATCTTTTGGCAGTCAAATTTACTGATAATGGAAGATGCCTATCCAAGTTCTTATTTTGCAAGCAAAATGGAAATTGTTCACAAATTTTCTTCATTATTTTCTTTAGAAACCCCCAAGATTATTGAAGAATTAAGAAGAGAAGAATCAAGCATAGATACCTAAGTGTGTGTGTGTGTGTGTGTGTGTGTGTGTGTGAGTATTGTCATTCTGTCCAAACATATGTCTGATCTTCATAGATACACCATGCATGTATCGAATCATCATGCTGTAGGAGCACACAAAAGCTTATAACGAAGTTTTGGTTGCAAGGTTATATTGTCATTAAATTGAAATAACACAAATCGTTCATATTTCATTCGTCAAGAGTAATGTATAGCTATATATCTATTAAATTGAAATATAATAATAAATGCTTGTTATAATGATTTTCTTATAGCATAGATACCTATCTTTTAAGTTTTATTAATATTCATTATTTTTTTTATATCATAGACATACTTTGAACATGACTCAAGGGTAAACAATCGCTCCCAAGAGCAAAACCAAAGGGGAGAACTCACCAACTCAAGATTGCTAGTTGATTACTTATTTACATTTGAATTGAAGAGAAATACAAGTGGTATGATTTGAACTAGAAATATCCTTTTTTTTACCGTTAAATTATCTCCTCACTTTCATTTCATTATATTTTTAATCTGATAAAATGCTCAAATTGCATAATTAGTATGTGCATTGCAATTTTATATTTTTATTGTTTTCTAATGGTCATTTTATTCATTAAATGTTAATGTGCTTCATTCAATCTTGATGAGAAAAATAATTAATAAGAACATTTTTCAGTCATATGCTTTATTGTTCATTCTCCTCTACCCTAGCCATCCATTTCTCATCTATATTAGCCACCCTATTTCTGGAACTGGAACTACCTCTGCACAATATATAGTTTACATTCACAAATCAGGGGGAAAACAAAAACTGGCAAGTGCTATTTTATCTCCCCAATGGAACTCAGTGCTTTGAGAACATGCATGCCTTGAGTTAAATAGGAGAAATCATAATCCTTTTTGTTTTGCATTGAATTACCAGATGAAACTGGAGCTGCTGATTGAGTGTTACTGGCTCCAATGGTTGTTCCACCATTGGCAGGGGTAACTTGTCCCATGTCATGAGAGCTGGAAAAAACAAATGGTAGGAATTTATGCCACCCTCTTCTCTTATACAAATGCAAAAATCAATCACCACCACAAAAAACCACATAGAAGTTATCTTAGTTAGAAACCTCTCTACTTCAAAATCACAACTCAAGCCTCTCTGCTCTTTATTTTCGTGCTCAATCACTTTTAACACCATTAAAACCCATAATTTCTATTGTAATTTGTATACCTAAAACCCCATAATACCATTTTTCAATATTTTTTTCTCTTCAAAAGCAATTAATCCTAACCCATCAAAGCACTAAGCTTTCATGATTTTCAAGACCCCACATAGTATTCATTTCAATAGAGTCTAGAATATCCAAGTTCTCTTAAAAAAAAATTTATTATTCACACTCTGTAACCGAAACTCAAAACTTGATTTAGCTAAAAATATATCTAACCTTGTAAAAAAATAACTTTTTTTTTATTCTCTTTTATATTTCTAAATTAAACACACCTTCCATCAAGAATCTAAAGACTAGAGAACCCAAATTAAAAAAAAAAAAAAAAACCTCACATTCTCCATGTATCCTTAAATAAATAATAATAAAAAAACCCAAATGAAAAAGCCATTTCACAAATTAATCTTGAGGCTAAACAACTAACCTAGATTTGAACAAAGAGAGCTATCTTTCTCTTACCGTTTGATTTATAAGGAAACAAGAAAAATTAAAAAATTAAAAATTAAAAAAAATTAAAAATATAAATAAAGAGTTTCAGCTACACAGATCAAAAGTATATACTAATAATAATAATAATAATAAACAAAGATGAGAAATGGATTTCAATCCATAATTTTTAATCAACTTATGTTGATTATAATATATACAAAGGTAGTTTGGTTATTTTCTCAGTTTTGAATTTTTTTTTAATCAAGACGCATACTGGAATTATTCAAAACTCCATAAAAAAATATAATTTTGACTAAATTATAGAATGTTAGGGGTAAATTTTCCAAAATAAAAAAGAAATAGAATATTTAAAAAATCTTTTTTCCTTTTGTGATGATATGATTGAAAATGAACTCCTTCCAAGCATTGCGAGATGGTGCCATCTAATTGAACCAAGGTTACATCTATAAAAGTTTTATTTCATTTTCCCCCGTCTAGTTAAATACATCAATTGAATCCGACTCCGACACCCATGCACAGCTCAGACTAATGTACAAAAATAAAAGACACCAAAAGGAGATGAAAAGATGCATAAAGAATGAACCCATAGGCAAAGTCTTAGCCATTGGATTGAACCCACTTTTGATCCCCTTCAAGCCACAAAAAAGATCCACATCAGAACAAAAAATGTTCATCAAAAGCTTTCACCCACAATACAACACGGTAAAACTATACAGAGAAAATATCATCTCAAACCGGCCGGCATCTTACCATTAATCGCCGCAATTATTCCTCCCAATTAAGTCAAATTGACCAAAAGAAGGCAGCAAAGGAAATCAAGCACAAGCCTTTCTTTACATCCTTTCTTTGGCACTACTGAAATAGAGAATCCACCATATTTTTCACTACTCAGTTATGACACTTCCATCAATCCATATTTCTCAACTAAACCCATACATATTCAAGTACATTATCGCTTTATTCATAATGGTAGCTAATTTCTCAGCCAATCTACTAAGTTGATTACTACACTTAGTGTGTGTGTATGTTACATTTGCGGGCGCGTTATAACTATAATCAAGCTATCAAAATATTGAATTTTTTCGCCTTTATTTTCTCTAATAAATTAATAAAATTAACTACAAAGTTGTTTATAGATATATGAAAGTTTTAAGTTTACAATGTTTTTATTTATAAAAGTATGTTAAATAATAATATAAAATTATTTCTATTTCACCTATAGCTTTAAATTTTAAGTTGAAATTACTCTTTTGACATTATTTCTTATAAAATATTTTACATAAAAATCGATGATATCAAATATTATTTTGCCAACTTTTATTTAAACTTAGTTAATTTCTTGAAAAATATTTTTATGTAAAATATTTTGTGGAGCTGAAAATATTTCGAACACAATAATTCAATCATGTTATGATTCGAAAGTCTCAATCATATCACCCTACCACCACTTCGTTACCACGTCGACCTCCAACGTTATTTTTACTTGCTTTGAGGGCTTGTTTGAAATTGTTGTGCTTTAGTTGTTGTGTTGTGACGTTCGGTGTTGTGTTATGAAGCAGAAGTACGTAGTGTATGGTAATTAATTGCTAGGTTGTGCGTATATACAAACGTATTAAACCAAAAAAATAGTACTGGCCAATAAGGAAAGGCCATACGTCCTTACAATGGGGTGAGTTTCTAATAAGTCCTTAAATCTTTAATTGTATCAATTTAATCCCTAAATACAGCATTTGTCTCCGGTATTTTTTTCTTACAAACTAACAGAATTGCATACTTTTTTTTTTTTAGCTTTGTTGTGTTTTTTTTTTTCTTTTAATGTTTTGACATGAAACAAATATTTCCATTAAATCACTCTGATTGTATTAGCAGGGCCACGGGATGCCAATAATGGAGGTGCTAATTGTCAATTGATGCTGCTCAAGGTAATTAATTAGCCGTTGATGGAAGTGGTTGAAGCTGCAGACGATAAAAATTGAAGGTTATAGTGGCTGTGACAAATGTTGGCAGTGATTGATCAACCATGGAGGACTACAATTAGGAATGAATTTTCATAAAGAAAATTTCAATAAATGAACACTTTTATATATATATATATATATATATATATATATATAAACTGGCAAATAATTATTGGGTACGTAACTTTTACTTATAAGAAGAAAATGATTGTACAAATTTATATATTTATAAATTTTTAAAAATTAAAACCAAGAAATAATATTCAATGTTATAAACAGAGTCGTTTCTTACAATATTTCTTTTGTGTTTAACATATTTTCAAAATTTTTAAAACATAAACAAAATCCGGTTTATTTGAATGTTTTATTATATATATATATATATATATATATATTGGCTTTAAAAATTCTCAATAATCAGTTGTCTGTCGGTTTATCATATTCATAAATCAAACAAATTTTAATAGCATGTTTAAAATAAAATCATATGTACGTAAACTTAAATTAAATTTCACTTATAATTTCGATTTAATTAATAATTTATTATAATTCTTATATTTTTGTTTTTTAATTTTTCAAAACTATTTAAAGAACTCAGTATCTGGTGTTTATATATATATGGAACTTGTGTTGATGAGCATTAAAAAAGAAAAGAAAACCATTTTTACTCTAGGGTTTTTTCTTCCCCCGACAGTTCCTTGGGCTTCTTGAAGCATGGATGGGGCCGCCTGTAATGTCATTCGTCAACTAAAGAGGCAGTTATATCTCATTGGCTAAGATAAAGAGCGAAGTTATCTTCGTAAGGAAATTATACCAAAGGGGAAAGATTCCCCTAAGATGGAAGTGCTTTCTTCCAATTTCTCCAGTCACAGAGTGAGAGAGAGAGAGAGAGAGAGAGAGAGAGTCCAAACTTTTCCCACTCAGAACCTTTCATCTAAAGGTGGCTGCTGCAGTGTGATGTGAAAGAAAAGAGGATAAAACAAATCAAGTGCCCACCAATGCCGTATCACTTTGTACCATTGCTTACATCTCTACCTTTACATGGTTAGGAAAAAAAAAAAGCAAAAATTAGATGACTCGTGATCCGGATAATCCGGTAAAATCTAGTTAAGATATATATTTTTAAATATATATATATTTAATTAATATTAATTTGTTCTTGAAATCTTACAGTTTTGTGGGCATAATATTTTAAAGTCAACAAGCATTATTTTTTATAGAGTAGCGGGCAGGATTGATGTATGAATTTAATTATAACTCATTGTCCTCGTGAACTGCTATCTAGACCTCTATTTGGAGCAATAATAAACGCAAATATTCCTATTGACAAGTACTTGCAAATTATCAATTATCATTATTTTTCACTTTGGTTGAAACACTATATCATTAAACAGTTTTACTGACAGATTAACACATTATTTGTCGTTAAAATTTTTACTGATGGCGAAGCGCATCAAAAAATAAAAATTTCTCGTGAGAACTTTACCGACAAAATATATCTATTTGTATTTTCAATGGTAATCACCGACAGAATGGCCGTCGGTGATTGTGGCATGGGCGATAAATATTTTAGAGCTTTCTGTAAACTACCGACGGAATATATCCATCGGTGATTGTGGCATGAATGGTAATATTTTTGCAACTCTCGGTAAAATACTGATGGCTTGGTTCCGTCTGTAAGGCCGTTGGTATTTATTTAAAATATTTTTAAAAAAATTATTTATTAATAGTAAAAAAAACTAATTAACCAAATAAATAGCCAAATAAAATTGTATTAAACATTAAAAATATAAAAATAATGTTAAATAATATTCATCCAAATATTCATTACAAATTTAATGTGTTTTAAAAACAAAATTAAACTAGAATAACGACGGAGATGGAGGAGGAGGAGGAGGCTAGTTGTTCCTGGGACCGTACGGCCAAGAATGGGCTGCACATATTCATCACCCATCCTTGATCTCATCTCCATGACCTTTGACGGAGCTGATCATAATCCATCGAGAGTCGTTCATATTGTTGTTTCAAGGCCACGAACTCCTCAGACTGGGTGCTTGATATTGATGGAGAGCTCCCAACGGTTGAGATACTATAGGCCGACTGCAAGTTTTCGGTTGTAGTGTTGGAGAGCCCATAAACCCGATTTTTATCAGATCCACCAGACAATCCTACCTCCATCCACAAATCCGGATCAAAATCTAGATTTCGGATGAGTCGAAGGATCGTCCCCATATCTCCCCCTCAACCGGCTATTATAGGTCTCCTAATTTTTTTTTAAATCATCATATTTAAGTCAAGAAAATAATAACTTACGAAATAAAATGATTGAACGAACATACCATGAAGTGTTGAGCACAGTTGTTCATGAAATGATGCACCCCCTTTTAGCGATGTTGACTCCGCACGTGTGCCTCTACATTGGGCTCGGCTCACGTCCAAGAGACATAGCCTGTAAGGAAAAAAAAAGGTTGCAAATTAAATATATTTATAAGCAACAAAAAATTAATTAACGATATATTTCATTTAAATTAATCTTACCATCTGCTTCGCATGTGCAATGAACGGAACGGAGCCGCCGGTGTGCGTGATCACCGAACCATGAATTTACTGGTTCTGATTGTTGGCACCAGACTGTGAATGTTGTGTGAACCGCTTAGATATCACGTGCTCAATATATGTCATCCATATATCCCCCAAGATGAATGGCAGTTTGAATTCCTGTCAAACCGCCACCTCATTCCATCCTTCAAGACCGTTATCTCTTGCATATCTTTTTGCTTTTTTTTTTGTGTGTCATACCAAAAATCACGCAACCTACTTCCATAGTAACAAATAAGAATTTAGAACATAAAATTATAAAACAAAAATAAATATTATTTTTGATATTACCTAGTTGCAGCGTAATTCTCCTATACCCTCCTCACAACATTGTTATCCGCCCTATCCCACTCAAATTTATGTTGTGTATATAAATAATTCATTTAAAATAAAAATAGTACAAGATATAAAATTATAAAATTAATTTATTAAAAATAAGCTGGAAATTAAAACTTAACACCTACCTGAAATCGTCTAAACCATGCATCGATATTAAGTCTACATTCAGGATGTTTGGAAACTTGACACGATTGAAACAATGAAATCTCCATCAACGATTTAAACGCCGATGTTATTGTTTGGGTAGCCTCAATGTTTGTAAACCTGAAATTAAATAAAATTAATAAAATATTAATTAGTTGTTCATAAATTATGTTATAAGTGTATAAAATAAAAACTCAAACCTAAACAAACTGACATTTAAAGGTTATCTTTCCATTGTGCCTGGTACTTGCAGGTGAAGTGACCCTGCTGTGAAGGCACACCGCCTCTACACTGTGAAACCGTGCTAGAAGAGACAGCATCATAAATTGGCACAACTGTCTCGCTGTGATTAGCACCTAAGGATATGTCCTCCTCGCTATTAGAGAACTAGCTGCAACCGTCTGCTAACGACATGCTGTAGATTTCATTCTACGCATCTACACAAATTTATACGAATAATTACATAATTAACTTCAGTTATTTAAAAATAATTTGGCAGCACCTCCCCCATACTAGAGACTACTCACAGTTTTCAAACCTGCAAATCTTTACAATAACTACAAACCAATTGACTTTATTGGAAAATCTTATATACAACGTAACATCTATAGAAAGTCAACATCTATATATTTTCAACTAACATCTATAGAAATACATAAATAACAGTTAAAATTAATGGAAATAATAAAAAACATTACAATCACTAATAAAATAAAATTGAGATAAAATAATGAAATTTAATTCTTCATTTCCAATTACCATGTCCATGGAAAATTCAATAATAACAATTAAAAGAAATTAAATTATCAAATAATTATTATAATACAAACAATAAAATAATTAAATTTTCATTCAACACATCTACAAAAATTTATACGAATAATTAAATAATTGAATTCAATTATTTAAAAAAAATTCACCAGCACCTCCCCTATATTAGAGATTACCTACAGTTTTTCATACCTACAAATATTACAAAATTATTTTTATACAACCTAACATCTATAAAAATTCAAAACTTTTATATATTTTCAATTAACATCTATATAAATTCATAAAAAACAATAAAGAGCGAAGTTATCTTCGTAAGGAAATTATACCAAAGGGGAAAGATTCCCCTAAGATGGAAGTGCTTTCTTCCAATTTCTCCTGTCACAGAGTGAGAGAGAGAGAGAGAGAGAGAGAGAGAGTCCAAACTTTTCCCACTCAGAACCTTTCATCTAAAGGTGGCTGCTGCAGTGTGATGTGAAAGAAAAGAGGATAAAACAAATCAAGTGCCCACCAATGCCGTATCACTTTGTACCATTGCTTACATCTCTACCTTTACATGGTTAGGAAAAAAAAAAAGCAAAAATTAGGATGACTCGTGATCCGGATAATCCGGTAAAATCTAGTTAAGATTTATTTTTTTTTAAATATATATATTTTAATTAATATTAATTTGCTCTTGAAATCTTACAGTTTTGTGGGCATAATATTTTAAAGTCAACAAGCATTATTTTTTATAGAGTAGCGGGCAAGATTGATGTATGAATTTAATTATAACTCATTGTCCTCATGAACTGCTTTCTAGACCTCTATTTGAAGCAATAATAAACGCAAATATTCCTATTGACAATTACTTGCAAATTATCAATTATCATTATTTTTCACTTCGGTTGAAAACCCATTTTCTTATAGAATATTAAATATGACAGAATATAATGGGTCAATGCATGTATATAATGCAACAAAATAATGCAGCATTAAAACCTAAGAAAAAACATTTCCTTATCTTTTATATATATGTCCATCTGATCTGTGTATATAGCAGAATAAATTAAATTTTTTGTGAGGAAAAAAAATAATTTCTATTTAGTTGTATTTCCACCATACCTTTCATTTTTAAAAAAATTGAGTGGTATACATGCAATAAAAATTAATAATTTATAATATATACAAGTTATATTAACATGAATTATTTTTAAATTTTTTGATGTGAAATATTAAAACTTTAGTTTTTTTAAAAAAAATTTAGGTTAATTCATGTTAATCCAGGTTAGCCCATGCAACCCAGAATCCATCTTCTTAACCGAGTTAACCCCTGGATCGGATCAGATACCAATGAATATTAGCCATCAACAAAACAATATGCTGTAAAAATGGTAGCTCATTCTGGACTTGGTTTGCAGAAAATATTCGACAGCATTCAATAAAGGTTATATATTGTAGATCTAAAACCAATCACGTTACTCTGACAATCAATATATATGTGTGTGTGTGTGTGTGTGTGTGTATGTATATATATATATATATATATCAGAGTAACGTGATTGATAGCAGTGAGATTCACAACAACCAATTAGATAATTTTGATCCACAGTTTGAGGGGCTGTTTGGAGTTGAAATCGAAGAGGATATACACACTTATTAGCGGTCCCCTCGAGAATGGTTTTTTTAGTGCTGTTTTCTTCGAAACTAGTTCCGAAGCTGTAAATCTCTTAAAGTACTTGTTTCGTTAATCTTTTCAAAAGGTAAAACCAAAAGCTATATAATTAAACATTTATGACTTTTCTACATTATTTTATCCAAACAAGTATTCATAACATGTATTACTTATTCACGATTACAACTTGAATATTTCCATGGTCTAGTTTAGGAAGAAGGCTAAGATTGCGAACATGCTTCGCAGTATGGTAACAATTGCTTTTCAAATAATTTTTTATATCAAAATACATGTCAATGATTTTTTTTATTTTTTAAAAATTATTTTTGATATCAGCACATCAAAATGATCCGAAACATACAAATCATATTAAATTTTAATAAAAAATAAAAAAATTAAATGTTTTTGAAACGCGGTTTCTGCATTTTATGTACCTTGATTTCCTTGTTTAATCGGTATAGGGTTTGGTGTTTCGATAAAAAAAAATGAATAATCATATTTATTGTTGGGATGGGGTTGCACTAATGCTATTTTTTTTTTAATTTTTTATGTTTTTTATTATTTTATCTATTTATATCAAAAATAAATTTTAAAAATTAAAAAATATATTTAATATATTTCTAAAAAAAAAAACTTTAAAAAACATACCATTAGCTCAATCATCCCTTAATTCTCCTTCTGTCAACAACAGGACAATTTGAGCATTCTTTTAGCGGCAAGAAATTGAGTGTTGATGGACTTCATGGAGGGAATAGCTCCTTTTGGCTAGTGGTTAGCATAACTCTATGGCCCACCGTCATGTGCGTGTCCTTGCGAGGTTTGCTGGGCAGCGTGCAAGTATCGGAAGAGGGGGCAACGGATCCTAAAAATTTTCCAAGAGACTTTAATCCCTAAACTTTAGGTGTATTTTCATATTAGACCCTTAAAATTCTTAATGGACCTCCATAATTTCAATATAATTAATTCAAAATATTCCCTTAAGCCCAGCCCCCTGCCCTAGTGTGACTGACACAATCTTGAAAACTAGTATTGGTGGTAGAGTTTTGCTGTTGAGCTGAACTATTTTATTTAAAAATAATAATAATATTTATTTATTGCAAATGTATTTAAAAAAATTTTTAATAAATGATTCGGATTATAAATTCAACCTGGGTTTAATAAATTGACTTTAATTTCATTACATAAAAAAATAGAAAATGATAGTAGATAGATACACAACTCATTAAATAGAGAAGAACAAAACAAGATAAAAAAATGACATAAAAAACTTATATTAGTCAACCTGAGTTAACATAACAAACACGTAATCCTAGTAATTAGGGTCGAGCCAACTTGAGATATCTTGTTAAACATAAGTTAACTTTTCAAACTCTTGACTCGAGTCATTGAACCCAAAACACCAAATCTGAAAAAAATAAAAAAGTTGAATCATCAATCAATCAAATATTGAAGGATAAAATTGAAAAAAAAAAGAATTTCAATTATTTAAAAAGATAAAAAATAATAGAAATTAAAAGAATGAGGATAAAAATAAAAAACAAAATAATTTTTTTTATTTGATTGAAGGGCAAAATTAAAAAGAAAAAAAAATCAAAGAAATGAGAATCAAAATTGGCATAAAAAACAATGTTCTGATTGAAGGGTGAAATTGGAAAGAATAATAACTTTTACGAAAGAGCTAAGAAAAAAATTAGAAATCAAAACAATGAAGACCAAATTGAAAAACATAATATCGTCAATTTGAATTCGAAGATGAAATTGAAAACCAATAAAATGTTTTCAAAAGGGCAAAGGAAAAAAAATAGAAATCAAAATAATAAGAACTAAATTGAAGAATATAATATTTAGTAAATTGGGATTGAATGATGATATTGAAAACAAATAAAATTCTGCAAAAAAAAAAGAGAGATAAAAAATTATAAATCAAAAGAATAATGACTGAAGTTAACATGCCAATAAAAAAAGGGTCAAATTGTAATTATCAAGGGATGAGAGAAAAAAGAAGAAAAAATAGAAAGGTTCACTGACGACAAACCAAACCACCACCAGAGACACGCTTCGTACCAACAAGAAAAGACGCGACTGAGCTTCTAACGACGCGGCGTAAGTGCATTTTTTGGACACTAAGAGGCACTGCACGTGCTACCAAAGTGTGCGAGCACCTCCCACGCGCCTCTGGGTGTCATACATGCATGCCCACCTTTTTTTCTTCCAAATACAAAATTGCTCCTGAGCTGATTTATAATTACAAAAAAAAAACTATTATGAAAAGACTAAAAAACCCTTGACCTAAGGTTTAATTGGTTTTTATTTTAAGGGTATTTTTATGTATTTTATTTTATTTTATATTTTATCAAATACCAAATTTCCCCTCAGCTAACATTATAATAACGAAAATATCATTGTAAGAATACAAAATATCACTTGACATCAATTTGAAAATTTTTACTTCTAAAGGTATTTTGATTATTTCACTATGCACTTAATATAGGAAAAGATATATTTGTCCTGGTTCAATTTGAAATTGATAAATAGACCATGTGAAAAGACTTTAATACTCTTGGAAGCTGGTGTTAAGCTTTATGAGTGGAGGTGCAACACAACCATTACACTGATCTAGTGAATAATGCTAATGAGTTTAAAGCTACAATATTTTTCCAATGCCAATTACGTTTTGTTAGTATTAAAGTATAAAATTTACACTTTATTTTCAATTTTCAATTTTATTTATCTTAAAAAATGAAGATAATACAAAAAATTAAAGGTTATGGCCAAACAACAGTACAAATGTATTGTTTTACTATGAATTGGAATAGTAAAATTATGGTTTTTTCCTTGACAAAAAAAATAAAATGAATTGTCCTTGGAGGGTAAAATGGTCTTTTCACGGGGTCCATTTATCATTTTATATTTGTTAAAGGGCACCTCAATCTTTTCTCAATTTTCTTTGCATAGTGAAATTACTTAAATAGTCGTAAAAGCAAAAAAAAAAAAAAAAAACTTTGTTTATGGCCTAGGGCATTTTTGGTTTTATACTTTTTAGGTACATTGTAATGGCCCAATTGTGATTATAATCACAATTATCAAGGGATGGATTTCAGAGCTTTTGTGTAATTTCATAAAGGTTTTTTCATTGTAATTATATAGCCATAGGGGCAATGTGACAATTTAATAAATAAAATATAAGATATAAAAAAGTTGATGATTCATAAATTGCACACGTCAATCACTCTATTGCCTTCTGGTTGGTTGTGTGATTGACTTTGGTAGTGAAAACCTTAGTGTCATTGGATTACTCGCAACATCCTTTTTCTCAAGAGACGGCATGACACGATCAAAGAGTTGATGTCTTATCCCAAGTGCAGGAGTGTCAAAGTAATAAATAATCTGGCAAGACTGGGGTCGAACCACAAGGAGGTCAATTATATAAATTATAAATAATATATATTTTTTAACAAAGAGTTAAAGAGATCTTTAAGTTGTGAGATTAATGTGAGGATTAAATAATAATAAAAACATATGTCAAGGTTAGAGGATCCACTAATAGTATTAGAAATAAGTATAGTATAAACTCTTTTTATTACTCAACTGGAAACCACACACAAAGAAGGTTCCAATCGGATGATTTATCCTTAATAGTTCATTATAAATTTTTAACATGATCATATTAATTATCTTATTTTAGTAACACCATATTTTTAAATATTGTCAGGAATTCATGATGCTAACTTATGTTAACAACAAATTAAGTTCCTCTCATAACAACGATGTCGGCCGAAGACTATGAATGATCAAGCATTTATTGTACCAAGTGTTATACAACACAAATCTAGATTAATCATTTAACAAGCAAGGTATTAAGAATTAGTAAGATAAAAAGATAAGACATATAAATAACAAACTTTCTTGGATATAAACATTGAAGTCCAAGTTGAGTTTATATTATACATATTCAACACCATTACTGAAACCTTTTCACCTTGACATAATTAACTTAGCTAGACATAATGAAGAAGAAGAACATAAATAAACAAGATAAGAACATGATTATGATAGAAGTTAACTAAGAGTGGTAAAAGAAATGAAAAGTATAAACAAGAGATTAATGAAAATAGAACATGAAATAGAACTTGAATATTACAAAAAGAGAAAGCAAGAAAATGATATTGATCAGAAAACCAAGATGTCTAAATATATGGCAAATATCTCCTTTTATAGGCTAAAAAGAACTATTCATTTTGTAATTAACTATTGAATTAGTGATCAACTATTGGCTTAGTGGACTTGGTGGTTTAGGTATGGATTTGTTTTCTGGACGAAATGGCATTGTTCCAATCAGAATTTGTCACAGTGGTCTTCATGAAAGGTGTAGGAATCTGTCTTAGCTTTCCACTAAAAGAAGAATGAGCATATTTGGACTTCTAGAACCCGAGATATGGACTGAAAACTAAACAGTATCTGGGCTGTAGGACAGATTCATACTTCTCTTTTGATGCTAAGATTTGGACTCCAAAACGGCATAATTGAGTTTTGGACTCTCATCAATATTTTAGGCCTATGTCTCAGCTTTCTAGCCATATAAACCAGACTAAAATCTAAGATCTATAGCTCCAGATATGACCCAATGACTGAATGGTGTTCTAGTTTGAATTGAACCAGCATCTCTTTTCTAAGCTTAGCCTTTTTTTTGTTCTTTCACTTTCAATAGTTAATCACATCAATCAATCCTTTGAATTGTGAGATATGTCTGCATAAAATGAGCATTTACCATACATAAAAGCTATCTTATATTATCAGACTTGTTATTATAAAACATGCTTAAGTTAGGAAATTTAATGATACTTTAAGTGCAATATGATGATATAAAGCTTAATAAGAATGCACTTTTAAGTACTAATCACGACAGATGATGGTTTTTTTGTGGCGGATTGTCACTAGCAATGTTTTTCTTTTCTTTTCTCTCTTCTCCCTTAAAATTATCATTGGCCATTAAAAAGTTTAGGGTAGTCCCCTTAATTACGTGTATTTAAGTGTTGGTCCTTATTCTTTTTACTTGTAATTTTTATGCTTGGCCTTTTTGTAATTTTTCATATATATATTTTTTAATTTCATTCTTCAATCCAAATTTATCGTGTTTTTGTTTTCAATTTTGGTCCTGATTCTTTAATTTTATTTCTTACCCTTTTTGTAAAGTTCCAATTGTTTTTCAATTTTATCATTTGATAAAAAATATATATTATTTTTTTTAATATAGTCCTCACAATTTTGGTGGTTTTTTTTTCTTTTAATTATTTTATGAATTTAATTTTTCTTTTGAATTTAACTCTTCAATCTGAAATTATCGATGCTCTCCTTTTAGTTTTTTCAAATTTAATCCTTACTCTTTAATTGCTATTTTTTTCTTTTGAATCCTTTTTTGTAATTGATTTTTTTAAATTTTATCATTTGATATTTGATTTATTAAAAATTATGCTTCATGGTTTTTTCGTGTTTGATACTTTTAATCAAATGGCTTGAGACATGGTTTTATAAGTTAAGATGGGACAACATCATTTTTTTTTCTTATTTTCTTTTTTGATCTTAATACTCGACATTGATTTTTTTTACAAAATAGGCTTCATGGTTTTTTTAATTTTCATTTATATCAGGTTATCCTGATCTCATAACTTGGCTCGTGAATTTAGCGGGTTAGCATAGGTAGACTCACACTTTTTTTTTGTTTTTATTTACTCTTTTTTCTTCTGGTTCCTTTTGTAGGGTTCAATTTGTTTTTAATTTCATTCTTTAATTTTTGGTTTGTTGAGGATTGAATTTCATGGTTTTTTCATATTTTGTTTTTTGGTCAAATGGCTCGAGTCACAAGTTTTATATGCTAACAATAGTTTTTTAAATGTTGAGTTTCGTGATTTTCTTCATTTTCCTTTCTATCAGGTTACTTGATCTCCTAACCTGAGTAATCTTGGGTTTGGCAGATTGATCCAGGTGGGATCTAGCCTTTTTTTGTCTTACAATAGTAGATTTTTTTTTATTCTTTTGTATGATTATTTTTTTTTAATTTCATCCTTTAATATTTGATTAGTTAAAAATTGGGCTTCAAGCTTTTCTAAATTTGGTGTTTCTAGTTAAATAACTCGGGTTACAAGCTTAATAGGTTAATACGAGTTGACATCATTTTTGTTCTGCTTATTTTCTGGTACATAATTGAATTTCTTAATTAAGCTTAGGTCTGAGATATCACAAGTTATGATTTTGAAAGATTAACCTGGATATAGGAGATTCATCTTGATTTCTTGGTTTTTAATGTTATTAAATTAGGGTTTTCTTTTTATGTTATTAAATTAACCGAACTTATTATGCTTAGTTGACTCAAATTTCTTTTACTTCTTTATAAATCCTAGCGCCTCCTTAACTTTTTACTTTTTATGTCCAAAAACATTTGGCCTAACCAGTGGCGTTACACCAACTACCGATATAAGTTTGCTTGGGTCACTTCTTTTTCTTTTTTAAATTAATTATTTTTTGTTTTCAGCCTTTGATATTTGGTTCATTATAATTAGGGTTTTCAATTTGTTTCGATGTGGGTTTCATGGTTTTAACACTATCTCAAACCTAGATTGTAGGTTTCACAAGTTGACTACTGTTGGCCTAGATCAATTCAATGTTCCACCATCTTAATATTTTTTTAAAAAAAAAACTATGTTGCCCAATATGTCACTATTTAAGTATTTTAGAAGTGTTTCAGCCATTATACATTAAATTTTTAACTTCCTAACATTTTGATATTTTTTTAGGCTAAAAAAATGAACTGATCCACACCGTAGTGCGAGCCAGAAAGCTAGTGGAACACTACTCTCTATAAGTGCTCTCTTCTCTTCATTTATGACTTGAGATTTTTAAATTTGAAATTTTAACATATTGAATTATTTCTTATAGATGTATCATACTTTTTTTAATCCCTATTATCATACATGTACAGCGTCGCAATGATTATCCTCTCGGATCAGGATATTCATATATGTAGATGGAAAGAATAAGGAATTTTTTTATCAGTTAAAAAGGTTTGGATTCACCATCTATTGTTTTGATCACTAGGAACCCTAACTGGTCTTCAAAGTCTAGATAAGGGTACTGGTTGTGTATTGGGAGGACAATATCACCCATAATATATCCTACCTAAGGTAAGCTGCATTGCTATTTGTTTAATTACTAAGGTATTGTTGTGTTTTTCTAATCATTGGTTTATCTATTGGTTAAAACAGGTCCACCCCTAATAGCATGGACCATGACTTTATGGGTAGAGCCTAGCCATTCTAAAGTCCAAACATATTTTTTTTGTATTTTTATTTCTTTTAATATTCAGGAATGCGTTTTATGTATAAGTTTATAATTCTTGATATTTAAAATTTAAAATTGATTTTTTGATGTTTTTTTTTTAAATGTAGATCAAGTTCTTATAGATTTAATATACTTGTTATTAAATCCAAAAATGCATGCAAAGACATAAACAAAACTATTTTTCTTGAATGTTTTGTATTAAAAAATGTTAAATCGTATCATATATTTTTTATGGAAATATAATTTTTATTTGAGAGCTTGGCCATATGCAATTAAAATATTCAGAAATATGTAAAAAAAAAAGCAAACACACATACATATTTCCTTTTACTAATTAACTCACACATCGATACAATTACAAATATTTACACAATCATCACAATTAAACACAAATCGACAAAACACATTAAAAATCATATGAATCCTAAAATGGACCTTTCAGAGGTTGAGGAAAGCTTGGAGAGGCTATTACACAGTGCTGGAAATGGAAGAACAATAGCTACGCATGGGCTCTACACACCATCGTCACTGCTAGTGCGTGGAATCATGCACCACCATGTTTGAAATGGAAAAATCTAGTGGATCTGTGGCAATTTCCTTTCTTCTTTCTCCCAATGCTAGTGATGAAGATCATTATTACCTACAAACAAAGATTATCATGCACAAGTAGTTGACTTTTTTATCCTTCTCGGTTTAACTCTTTTTTCTTTATTGTTTCTTGTTTTCTTCTTCTTTCTAGTTGCTTCAACAATCAACAGTGAAGGGAATTTGATCTGTTATGACTAGTAGAGGTATGTTGGTTGATGGTTGAAATCAAGAAAGGGATTAATTATTATTTTTTTTATTATAGTGGGAGGGAGAAATGAGATTATTTGGTTTTGACTTTAAAAGAGATGGTCTACATTAATGATTGAAGGGCTTGAATGGATCGTCTACTAGAGGTTGCTACTAGCGCTGATTGGTGGGTCTTGTTTGATGGTTTTGGAAAGAGCTTTTGTTGTCAACAATGAGCATGGATTATAACATCCTAAAAATTTCAAACAATATCAAGTCTAATATTACGTCATGGTTAACAAAAAACTAAGGAATTATTTTTTTTATTATCTCTACCAAAACTTTAGCAATGTTCCATTTGAAAACTCAATATCCCTAATGTTGGCATCATATCTCAATCATTGTTTAATCCATTCAAGATCCATTCAACTTGATTGTTTCCACAAGAGTCATTAACGATGATGCTTTATCACATTTCATATCAAAAAAATTAATGAACAATTACACTACTTATCACAATAACTAAGAGTTTATGATTACAACTTAATTTATACATTATAATAATATGAAGTTTATATATGCGATACATAATATTTATGGAAAGATTACCCATAAATATTATATCATTCATATTTACAAAAAGTTCATACTTTAAAACTATCCGATATTAGTTATAATTACATACTTTAATAGTCTATGATTTTGTCACTTACAAACATAAATAACCAAAATACATTATATAAATGGGTCCTTAATAGAGAATCTAAACCAGCACAAAGGCACCAAAGTAACTAATCGTGGTGATCTTGAGATGTACCAGAAATATCCACACAAAATAATAATGAATACTTCATAATTAAACTCCACCATTTAAACCAAGTAACTTAATTTTGGCACAAAATGTAAATGTCAAACATAATATCCTCTACATGTGATTCATACTCCATTTCCATGTTACAATATACCAACCATCTAGTATTTTCGATTTAAATTCGACAATACATGTTGGAGAACCTATAATTTGGCTTTCCTTCTCGGAAACTATTCATTATGATAATTTCTTCAACGAAATTCAACACCACACATCAATTGCTTCAATGAAATTCCACGCTACATGACATTTCTTTCATTTGAATTCCACACTATACGACAATTCCTTCAATAGAATTCCACATCAAATGACAATTCCTTCAATAGAATTCCCCATCACACGACAATTCCTTTAAAAACATTCCACAACACTTGGTAATTCTTTTATCAGAATACCATATCAATTACAACCTCTTTTAGGAAGTTTTAGTTCAACATTTAATCAAACTCCTTTTTCTTTTATATGTTCAACGGTATTACCATGTACTCTTACATTTAAGGAATTCACAAATTGAATAAAAATGCATAAAACAAAAAGTCAAGGTGCAAGGACTTGCTACTATCAATTTAAATTGTCCTAACTAAGAAAGGAAACAAAATGACAACAATTTTAGATCTGATTCTCCTAATTTATATGAAATTTATATAAGGTAGCAATTGTTATCCTGGCCTGTCTAGGATATAATTTCAGCTATAAGACTATTTAAGCTAGGGAATTATATTATCTTAGGTTATTTTATTCCTATATGTGCGACAATATTGGCATAAGGGTCAAACTTTTTTATATTTATCATTATAATAGTTTTTAGGCTTATTTGATTTATTTTGAGTTTAATGCCTGTCTAGGATATAATTTCAGCTATAAGACTATTTAAGCTAGGGAATTATATTATCTTAGGTTATTTTATTCCTATATGTGCGGCAATATTGGCATAAGGGTCAAACTTTTTTATATTTATCATTATAATAGTTTTTAGGCTTATTTGATTTATTTTGAGTTTAATTGTAAATGAATCTATAGCAACCCTCAAGTTTTGGGTCCGTTAGTCATTTTTTATAGTTTATTACATATGTTAAGCTTTAGTTTTAGTTGGGTTTTGTTTTGTTTTAGGTCTTTAGTCTATGATCCATTAGAGTCAGTAAGGTTGTTTGTTGAGTCTATTGAAGTTGTTTATAGTTATCAAATTTTAGTAGCCATGGATTATTGAATAAAATTAGTGTTTTGCTTAGAGCAACACACTAATTTTTAATGTTCTTTCTATATATACTTTAGGTTCTTGATTCTTTATAATCAACAGATCCAAGTCAATTCCAATACCTTTAGTAATCTTTGAATCAAGGTTCGATCTCAAATATGATTTTTGGCTTTCTAGAATTGTCTCATTCTTGCTTGTGGATTTCTGAATCTTTATATCCATGAGGTTCAAATCCAAGGATGTGTTTGAATAAGCATAAACAATGGGTTGGAATTATTTAGGTACTAGTTAAGGGTGTTTCCTTGAAAATTTGGAGGGATATTTAAGGTTGGACCAGTAGTGGATAAAGCACATACCATTGAAGTACTAGGTAGGTGCCTGTCACCTCACCTTTTTAGTTATAGAAATGTTGTTAAAATTTATCTATATATGTGAAATGAGTATTGAGATAAATTATGGAAAATTATGTTAAAAGAATTTAAGTTGGTTGCATGAACGAGAGCTATTTTTTGAAAGCATTAAGCTGGTTGCATAAGCGGGGACTATGTTTTGCAAAGAATTAAGCCATCTACATGTGCAGGAGTTATGTTTAAGAAAATTATATCGCCCGCATAAGCTGGGAATTTTTTGCATGCATGTTTTTTTGGAACTTTTATTAAATGTATGTCGTCATTTATATCTTCTGGATGGCTACTATTCAATGAACCTTGATATGAGTTCTGTCAATATTGTAAAATATCAAAAATTAAATTCCTTTTTATTCACTTATAATGTTTAGGGTAAATAAACTTATAGCAAGCTATTATCTTTGGTTTTGATGAGGAGTGGCGCCTTAGTTCTTTTAGTTTTTAAGACTTCAAAATGTTTTCTTTTAAAAACACATGATCCTCTCGGTCTAGTGTTCATCAAGGTTTCCTTATTGTAAATGAACCTTAACTAGTCATTGCATTTTCAAAGGTCAATCAAGAGCACTAAGTTAATCAACCTGGTATTGTAAATACCCATTAATGGCTCCTAAATGTCAAATAGGGGTATTAGGTTCCATAGTTAGTCATCCCAACGATGCATGCCATATGTTATTAAAAAAAAAAGTTGAATAAGTTGTCTACTTATAGTGGTTGTGCATACCCCCTATATATTGTTATATTTAACAATTACATTAGTGCACTAAGTTCACTTTTGAGGCCTACAACCCTCTTATGGAAGATTCAAATGGCTAAAAAGGGTGAGATTCCATGGTAGGTGTTCTTTCTCACTCAGGTTATTTTCCATTCCCTTCTTTCTTTATTCTCTAATCTTTCTATTTATTTCTTCCTTCCTCTCAAAATGGTCTTTCTTTTCCCTTATCTTTTCGTTTCTCTCCTTATTTTTTACTTAATTTTTCTCTTTTTATATTTCCACTCTTCTCTCTCAAGTCTTTCCTTGTTTTGCCCTCTCTGAGTAGGGTTTGAGAGGGGTATTTATAAGAAAATGAGGGAGGGTTTAGGGTCTTTTATTGGCTAGATCAACACCCTTGATATTCAGGAAGACATCCTAGCCCTTAATCTCTCTAGAACTTGTCTAATTTTCTACTACAAATCTAGCTTAAAGGGTACTGGAACATTGTAATATTTTGAAGGCTTGTTTACATGTCATATAGGGTTTTTGGTTGGCTTGACATGACATTTATTGGCTAGAGACAAACTAGAAAAATAGAGATGCAGGGGAGAAGAAACTAGATGACGTGTCGGCTCTCTTCTTGCTGAATGAAGCGTCACTTGTTTTTGGGATTAAGATTCTTAATTACCTGAAATGACATCAATTCCATTAATCTATTTTAAGTCTATCACTTTGGTTTCTTTTTCATTTCAGCCTGCCTTTAGAAACTCGCAATTCAGCCCAATATTGGTTTTATTTTAGAAACCCTTTCAATTTGGCCCTCGATCACTCTTAATTTGTCCCTATATATTAGCGTTGTTAATATATGTTCTTTAGTTCCTCAAATTATGTAATTACAACCTAAGTTACATTTTATCTCTAAAATACTATTCAATTAAGTCCCTAATTAAAACAAAAAATGCCCTTCTTATTCCAAGACCTTTTCACTTTAGTCCATGAACCTTTAATTCTTTTATTTTTGGTTGAATTGACTCTAAATTTCAACAATTTTCTTCAACTAACCCTCCAATTGAATTATTTGGAATTTTAAACTTTCTATCCCTTTCATTTTAGTCTTTGGCTTATTTATCCAATTTTTCCCTTAATTCAATTTTTTTTCCGCAACTAAACCCTAATTGAATGAACTTTCAAACTTTTCCATCTTTCCATTTTGACCTTTGATCTTTCAATTCTTCCAATTATGACAAATTCCATCCCTTTTTCCAAATTTGTTTAATTAAACCCAAAATTACAGTCCCACATTTAATTCTAACTAGTTGCAAATTAATTCTTGCTTGTTTACAACCCAAAACCTTTTTTTTGAAAGATAATTTTTTTAAAAAAAGAAATTAAAAAAAAAATTTATGGAGAGTAAAAATTAGGTTATGACAATTTGCATGAATGGACCAAATCCCCATTCCCCTAAAACCACTATGAGAATTGCCTAGATTGTTCTAAATTGTAATTGCAAATGAATGCACAAAGTTCAAAACAAGATTTTTTAAGCTTACATTAGAATTTTTTTTTCCCAAAAGACAAGATAGTTAAATTTTGAAAAATCATCATGAGTAAAGAATTCCTAATGAAATCAAAGATAAATGTTATGAGGAAAGGATACGGTCAAAAAAATGTTGATTTAGGCCATGAATAAGCTAACTTAAAGGGCACAATCAAGTTGAGTGGACAACATCATAGTTGAGAAATAGTTTGTCACTCCTAATAGAATAATTGATAAAGTAGAATTTTTTGTGAGTGCACGTAAAAGGGCAATAATTATGGTGGAAGGGCAAGGCTAAATGACACAGAGGTGATCATATGAATGGTCTATATGGGTGAACTCAAGTAAGTTGGTAAGACGAGTGACTAGTAGAGCCAACCCTGAATAGAAGTAGTAGGTCCTACTATAAAATTTGAAGTTGGATTATAAAAGGTGAAAACCTATATTTCTAACTAGATAAAGATACTTACATGTCATCTATTATATAATGTTAGCAATGTGCAATGTTTTGTAGAAATCCCTCATATATGTCAAAAATATGCTTTAATAAATTTAAAAAGCCAATAACGATCTCACAAGGTTTCTTCCAACGAGGCAGATCCCTCCCCTCTCTTGAAAGGACCATGAAATGGGCCACTCTCTTGAAAGGACCACGAGGTAGGTTGCCTCTTGAAATGACTAGAAGGTAGGTCCCCCCTCAAAAGGACCACAAGATAAGTCACCTCTTAAAATTCTCAGATAAAAAAGCACTCAGTGAGGTTGGTTACCTCTTAATTTAGCCAAAACTCAATATTCTCCAGTGGAGTTACCTTTTGACTTTCATATATTTTCCAAAATTTTCATATACACCATCTTTTATTTACAAGTTTACGACATAGAGCCTATGAAAAATCATTTCTATAAGATTTTGTATTGTTAGCATTGTAAAAAGAGGGCAACAATTGTAACCCATTTTTATTCCTAATGTTTTTTCTAAAAAATAGCTAAAACCATATTCAAAATAATTTAGAATTTTTTTCAAATAAGCTTTACAAAACTTTCTCGCGTTAAAATAGACAAGAAAACTCTTTTAAAAAAATTTCTATTTAAGAGGCATTCTAGGAGTTAAATGAAATTTGGCTATGATTTAAGGAATTAAAGGATCAAGGACCAAAATATCAATTTGACATGGCTTGGGAGGTTCTATTAATTCAATATGGATAGCCAATTTTGTCTTTAACTCAAGAAATTTGAAAATTCAGATGGCATTTTGAAAAAAACACAAAAATGAGAGGACTTATCCAATTTTGATAGGGGATCCAATTGCAATATATTTTCTTGGTAGGGACTTTGTCAACACCACCTCACCATCATCATTTTTGCCAATTTAGGAGTTGGTTGACTTAATTGGAGTGTCGATTTCCCTAATTTTAAGGTTGTTATGTGTTTATTGTTATCCTTTATATCATAACCCAAATTTTGACTTCCTTTGTCAGATATTTTAAAATAATCCAAAAATAGCAAAAATAAAAAATAAAAAAAATAGCAAAACAAATAAAAAAATTCCAAAAAATATATTTTTGATGTATTTACGTCATTTTCAACATTGTTTCAAAAGAATTTAAAATTAAAAAAAAATTAACGCATCCATTTTAAAATCATTGATTAATTTTTCTTATCGAATCGACATTGCTAGAAAATATCGAATCGACATCTCATCAGTACAACATCAGCATTACAAAAAGCCAAAGAACTTACATGGGGTTCTTTCTTTGTTAAAACCCCTATGTTTATCGAATGCCTCTTGTTCCATTGTTTTTCACTATGATCCATACTTCCATGAAATTACTTTCTCTATCAATGCAGGTCATGGCGAGCTTTTCTTCGTATTCAACAAGTCCAATTTCTTTGTTATCATTGCCCTTAGAGGCTAGTAGGGGAAGTGGAAACAAATAATGACTCTCCATTTTCACATCAAATGTAAAGACGTTTTTCTTCCAAGTGAGCCATTCACGGATACTTTTGTCATGCGATGAAGGGACTCTTCATGAGGTAACTTCACTTTATCCAACAACTTTCATTTTCAAGTTGCTAATTCAAACAACTCGACTCTAATACAGTGGTACATATAGAATTTTTTTTATCATATAAGCGAAACTTGAGATTCAAGAATTTCACAATCTTGTAATGTAAAGGTTTTGACCTTTTAATCATTAGGCCAGATTTTATAGTATCATATCGTGTTTTTGGAATCAGGATCTTTTACCATTGTTTGATAGAAGGGTTACACATATAATAACAAGGTCCATTGCGTGTATAGCAAAGTAAAACTCTTTGATTTGTCGATGACACAATTTCTATGTGGCCAGGAAGAAAATCAAATGATATTTTAGGATGGTTCTTCAAAGTGTCAGTCCAAACAAAGGAAACATGATATTGATTATACTTTGGATAAGGAAACCAAAGACAATGTTAGTCATTTACCTGTGTAACTTTGTGAAAGTAGACTCATAGGTTAACTTGTTGTATTCCTTATAAAGAAGACTACATTTCCCCACACTCTTTTAATGAATGTGTCAAAACTTCATAGATTACGTCCCGGTATAGGTCTCAAGCTGAGTCCATGGTAAAGTAGAGACTTTTAATACTACAAGCTATGTTTCTTGATTGGAAGTTTGAGCGAATCCTTCTTAATACCATCAGATGTCGGCAACTCTAGACTTTGGAGAGGAAAACAGAATTAGGGGAATTTTATTTCAAACTACAAGCATGCATGTTTAAACATATGAGCATGTTTTATATGATGAACTCGTCTTTCAAGGGGTGACATATGGTCGTAACTCTTGCATGATGAAACAAGAATTATGATTCTTGCTCAAACTCTACAATAAAAATTTCTTGAGTAATGACCATTGTGTCACTTATAAGTCTTGATTTCAAGATGCCTCAAGGAGGACTTGCCTTAATGCAAAATAAAGATAGCACATACAACCTAAGGACAAGTTTTATTCATTAAGTGAGCATGGGTAGGTGATGATGTGCATCATGGGAATTATAATCCATCTCGTAAAGTTAAATCTAATATGCAAGAGGATTCAGATGGTCCAATGACAAGAACGAGAGCGAAACAACTACAAAAGGCCTTGACGAGTCAAATTGAAATGATTGAAGTTGCGTCGGAGTTAAAAATTAGCAATCAGTTTGAAATTAGTTCAAGGGTGCTTATTTACCTACAATTAGAACTTAGAGATGGGAAAAGCCCTTAATAGTTCTTTTGATGCTGGAGTACTTGAATTTGGGTTAATAATGCAAATAAGTGAAGGAATTAATGTTGTTTACGGTCAGAACAGTAAATGAATTTGAACCTGAATTTGAAGTCATCCATTGCATGTGAAAAAAAGACTAATCTAGGTGGATTTCAAGTTCAGAATGTGATTTTTTTAGATTGTCTAACCATGATTGCATTGGACTTTTGTGCAAGAAGTTATAGCCATTTTAAATTTGGTCTGTTTATATTTCAATTAAAGTCAGAAAATATGTGCTAGTTAAATTTGTCTAGTTACTTTGTCAAAGTCTAATATTTGGGCTTGACTTCTATCATGTTGAATTTGTCCTAACTTTAGAGGGATGTTCCAATTATAAATATAGTATCAGAATATGTAATAAAGGACTTTTGGCCAAGATTTGAAACTTAATTCATAGAATTAAGAGCTGTTCTTTCAAATTGATTTTGTGAAGAACCCTACCTGACTTATCACTCTTCAATCACAAAGAGTGTGGCGTCAAAATCCTAGATTGATCTTTATGGCGTTCAGATCGACTTATCAAAGTATCATTCTAGTCTATTCTCCATCTTATTTACCTTAAAATCACTATAATCCAACCTAAACACCAAAAGAAAGACAACATAACCAAACTCATCCTTCATCCATTTTCGTCAGATTCATTGTTGCTGATTTTCGAATCATTCAAGGCACATCAATAGGTTTTCTACCTGGTTTCAAAAGGATCTCATATTTGCCTAGTGATAATCTTTGTAAAGACAGTACAGGGGCGTTGCAAGAAATGATTAAGGCACGTATGCCCACCATTACCAAGCAGACACTCAGTTATGAATTGGGTGTTTAACGCATCTGAACCCTGACTAATAGTCATAGGAAAAATTGCTAATCTCCCACCAAACTTTGAAGCTTATGTGTGCTTGAAAATTTAAGATATGTGATGCATGAGGCAATTTTATACAATGCATGAATAATATGTATAAAAAGTTAAGGCGTAGATGCAAATAATAAAAGGAATGCATATTAATAATAAACACATAAATCAAACAATAAAACATGATAATCAAACATTAAAAAAAAGCTTAATCCACAAAGGGTCCCCAATGGAGTCGTCTTTCTATCGCACATGTGTGGCGTTGCAATGAACGTTCTCCTGGTATAATCTAAGTGTATATGGTGTGTATGGAATGGACAGGACAATGAATTCTTGTTTTTTATCAGTAGAAAGAGGGAATAAGAGTCACCACCTAGTATTTGGTCACTATTAACACCCCTAATACATCTTACCTGAGGTAAACCACATTGTTTAATTGTCTAATTAAACTACTTGTCTGATTGTTGGGTTATCTAAGGTTGAAGACAAATCCTCCTCGATAAGAAGATCTTTATCTTATTAGGTAAAAACCTAACCGTTCTAATGTCAATAAAAAAAAACAGCTTTTTTAATATTGAAAATAGTCTTACATATAAGTTCGTAATCTACTAAAAGAAAACAAAATATTTTTTTTGTATTTTTGAAATATGGGCCTAATTCTTAAAGTTTTAATAAACTGGTTATTAAAACCCAAAATGCATGCTAACACATATTTGTTTTTGAATTTTTATTTTGTATGAAAATATGATATGAAATTTCATATATTCTTAAGAAACTTGGTCGTATACATGAAAACAAGATATTTTTTTGTTGTTTTTTCTATATAATGTTTTTGCAACATTTCGGAGAAAACCGAGTATTTTAATACTGAATTTGTATCTTTATAGTATAAAAATATAAACCAATATTAATAAAAATAGATAGAAAAATACACGAGAAAATCACAAATTTTTTGAAAGGATTTTTGGAATTTGTTTTTTTGTTTTTTTATATATAATGTTATATATAATTATAATTATATATTAAAATATATTAGGATGGGTGCGTCCCAGTTATATGGGTTGAGCCCACCCTAGCTAGGTCGAGACTGGCCTAATAGTAATTGGGTCGAGGTCAGCCCAAAAAAACCAATATCGACCCAACATACTCTATACGAAGGGGGGCGGGGTCAGGCCTAGCCTAGACGTTTTGGTTTGGGCCAACACTAGTCTGGTCCAGGAACAATGGTTCTCCACTGTTCACGTG
>Ga0325411_1000761_pt1 | contig 34520 bp, 21 predicted proteins | sample PopdelMetagenome_13_FD_206181 | JGI IMG/M metagenome (GOLD analysis project Ga0325411, IMG submission 206181) | Populus deltoides microbial communities from Bellville, Georgia, United States - Xylem-PdIQD-R4 | ecosystem: Host-associated > Plants > Phyllosphere > Stem > Wood/Secondary xylem...
ATATATATATATATAATGATAATTTAAAATTAAGAAATAAAATTTAAAAGTATTTAAAAACATGGTTGGATAACAGTGAAAAACCAAACCTAAATCTATATTTTAAAATTTTTAAAATTAATTAACTTTTTTACTGAATAAGTAAAAAGATAACAAGTTATAATTAACGTTATCATTACTGTTTTTTTTTTTAAAGAAGAAAATCCACACCCCATGCTTTATTTGGAGGACAATTCTGTTCAAGCAAAAAACATGTAGTGCTTGCAGAGTCTAGGGTTTTAGTCATCGCATCAATTTCTTTTTGATTTGTTATTTTTTCTAAGAGGATACTCAACTGAGATGCTATTTTTTGAAGAGCTAATTTAATAAAATAATATTTTAAATGGTACAAATATAATTTTTTTATTATAAATATTTTAATAGAAACAAATCATTTAAATTAATAAAATAACATTTTAAATAGTATAAATATGATTTTTTTATTATATATATTTAATATTTTAATAGGAAAAAATCATTTGAAAATTCAATTATTTTAAAGGGGAGAAAAATAAATGCTTTATTTTTTCTTCAATGAATTTAATGTTATTTTTTTTTCACATAACTATTCTTAATTGGTTTTTTTTTTTCTGACCCTACTTTATTAGTTTTGGTTTTTTTAAGAAATATGTAAAAATAGTATTTTTAAAAGAAAAAAGACATTTTAATATTTTGTTTAGCATTTCCTTTAAAAAGATATATATTAAAAAACTAAAATAATATATATTTTTATTTTTACCTTTTATTTAGCACTGACTTTGAAGTTGCTGTGAGAGGGCTGAGGCCGAAGGGGGGAGCAAGATATATCGATCAATGGCTCTCAAAGACCGGTAGGTTCACTGCTGGATGCCCAGTCTTTATTACAGCCCTCAAAATCAAAATCCAATGGCATCATAGTACGGGTCTTGTGCTTGGAAGGGTTGTTCATGAAAGTGATTCGAGTTCACAGTTTTTTGGACCAAACTTCTCTTCTTGCATAACCCATCTTTCCGTCTTCAGAAACCCGCCTCCAAACGCCATCACATAGCCCACTCCATTGCATATGTCAATTCTGTTCTTTTTCTTTTTTAATTTGTGAACTAATAATGAAAACACGTTTGGGCTGGTGCTTGCAACAACAATATTTTGCGCACCATGCATACTGTTCTTGCTACATGGGTGGTTGTTTGCAATGAGGAATTTGCCCAAATGCTAATCTGAGGTCTTCGTAAATTCGCTTCTGCAGTAATCTTTTTAGGGCTTAGGGTGTAAGATATACCTATGATTTGAATTTTGCAGAGTGAATGTGACGAGGGATTCGACCAAGGAATCCCTAACTTGATTGATTGGAACAAAAAAGTTCAATGTTTGCATAGTCCAAAGTAAACGTTGCAGATAAATGCCCGGACACGTTGAGGTCCTCCTTCGGGAGCTCCTCCGTTAAAGGGTGGTCTCATATTCCATTGCCTTGTGTAGCAGCGTCACTGCCTTTACAATTTGGGACTGGCCATGAGACATACATTCCAGTTTCTTTTCAATTTTTATCCCGTGTTTACTCAATTACTGTTTGTTTTTTGGGCCTTCAACTTTCAGTTGCTTGATGGAGAAGAGTTACGTTCGGCATTGTTAAATAAGACCATGGATTGATTGCCCCCTGCCTGGATATTCTTTCCACTTACCAGTGAAAGGGAAATGTTGCACAAGCAGTAGGGACTTTGGATGAAATGATTAAGTCATGGAATGATTTGAAGTCTAAAAATAGAGTTGCAAAATTGTCTCGAGGTTAAAAATATTCGGTGGATGGATCTTGCCTGTAAAACTATAAAAATTAAGTGTTTTCAAAATCAATATGCTACTGAGCGATGCTATAGAGATACCAGTTACATGCATGGTGAATTTCCCAGGAACCTTGATTTCATATGGTAAAAGGTGAAGTGTGTCTGATGACAATCTGTCGCGTCTACAGCAGCATCTATGGATGGTAGAATGGATAGAGGAAATTGGATAAGATGTTATTTCAGTTTTATCTCCTCTGAATAACGTGTTAATTCAAATAAAAACAAGATCCAGCAGATACAATCCCATCATGTTGTTCAAATAAAAACATCACTTGGATGGTGCGTGATAGATGAAAACGAAGCGTGGGATTTGTTCATTGCAATGTCTGACACGAAACCCTCTCCTTGCAACAGTAACAGTAGTAGTAGCAGCTACTGATTTCAGAGTGCCCCTCTGAAATCTGACACGGAATCCTCCCCTTCCACATTAGCAAAGACCCCCCTTTCCAGGACCCAATCCTCTATCATAGCCTGAGAATTCGCTGCTTGATCAGTAGGCACAAGATGCCCAGCCCCTAACACCACAGCATTGCTAAGACGACTCCACTTCTGCACATACCCAGCAAGCACACCATTTACTTTCCACACCTTCCTCTCAGCCATCAAATACTTCCCTATCCCTTCCCATTTCATTGTCTTGACCCAAGCCTCTGTTGAAACCACTCCATCTCTCAAATCAAAATGCCCCTGATACAACAACACGTTACTCTTCTTAACCAAGAATTCCACCATATACTTAACGCTCTTCATTACATCTGCATGCAATGCTTTCCCCACCGTGTCACTACATTCCTCAAAAACTATAGATTCATTTGCCTTCAATGCATTCTTCACTTCGGCTAGTTGCATCACTTTAGTTACCAATTCTGTTTCGTAGGGCACTTTCCTAGTGAAGTCATACAAAGTGGCTAGTCCTGTCATGTTTTGCAACAAATCCAAGACCCTACTTCTTGCATCTGTTGCCTCACTCCAATTTCCCATTCTAACCAACTTAACTGCCTCCCTTTGAGCTTCTTCCAGTTCACCCTTTTGTCTCTCATTGATCAATCCAGAAAAGTAAGCATTCAGGGCATGAGTTTTGACTTGTGTCAGCGGATCCGTTAACCCATTACCTATAGCAACGCCTTTCAGATTCACTTGTTTCGCCACAGGCAGCTTCGTATTCTTCTTCAAAATGTAATACCCAATTGCAGGAACATACTTTCCTGCATAACTCTCTCCGGTTATATAAAGCGGGCGAGTCTTGAACACTGGGTCTAGTTTAATAAACTCAGAGATGGCGGCGAAGAGATGCTCAGCAACAGTGTGTTGATCTCTTGGTATCTCTTCAGGGCTCGAAGCGATACTAAATCCGGTCCCTATTGGGTTATCGATGAAAATGAGGCCAAAAATACGGTTCCAGGAGCCTAAATTGGGCTGAAGAGCTGGGTGTTCGTTGTCTTGCGAATCGACAACGCGATAAGGGCCAAGTTCAAGGAAGTTTCCAATCATGGAGGAGCAGCCAGGGCCACCTTGGAGCCAGATGAGAAGTGGGGTTTGGGAAAGAGGTGAAGTTGGTTTTTGAGCCTCGTAAAACGTGTAGAAAATAGCTGAGTTGGTTTTGGGTTTGACAGGGATATAACCTGATTTTGTGGGGAGAGCTTCGTTTGGAAAAATAGAGGTGGGTGTTGATGATGTAGCTGAAGGATGGTGGAGGAAGAGGAGGAAGAGGAAGATGACTGTTGTTGACTCCATTAGCGAAGGAGGACTGAGTTAGCGGAGAATTGTTGATCTTTTGCTGTTTAGGTTTGTCTGATCTGGTGGCTTTGATACATGTGGTGACCAAAGAATCTTAAGTACCACGTGGAGGAGAAGTACGATGACAATAATGTCTTGAACAAAGCTGATTAACTGTAAAGAGCATCTCCGAGGGAAAGACGCTATTTTGAAGAGTAAAATAGTATTTTGAATTCAATAGATATGGTTTTTTTTTAGAAAAAAACTATTTTAAAAAATAATTGTATTAAAATGAAAGAAATAAATATTTTATTTTTTTAATGAGTTTGTTGTAATTTTTTTTATATATAGTTATATTTAATTGGTTTATTTTTTGTTGGCTTTAATTTGTTGGTTTTGGTTTTTTTAAGAAATATATAAAAATAACATTTTTAAAAGAGAAAAAGCATTTTAACATTTTATTTAGTAATTTTTTTTGGAGCATGTAAAATTATTATTAAAGAATTAAAAAAATATTTTTTATTTATTATTTTTTATTTAGCACACCCCTTGTACTTGCTCAAGGAGGGATTAGCTTTTGCTTTTAAAATGCTAGAGATTTATATGTTAACACCAAATATATTGGACTGAGATATCAACGATTTTTTTATGATCATTATTAAATATTTTTTCATAGAATTGTAAGAATGCATATCTGGTATATTAGAGTAAATACATCCCACTAATACTTTTTTTCGAAATAATTTTAAAAGCCAGCTGTATTGCCTTATACAACTTTTTTATGCATACTAATTTCTATGATGTATTTCGCAAATTATTTTAGAGACTTGATCGAAATCAAGTACATAGTTAGAAGACTTATTTGTAGTCTCTATTTTCCAACTTTAGTACCCAATTTATCAATATTATTGTCCATGCTTTCACATTTTACTCTGAATTTATTATCCTAATTTTTTCTTTTCATCTTGGTAGTCGAACTTCTTTTTTTATCAATTGCATCTTTTGTGGCCTGCTTTATATCTGAGCTCTTTTTTTTATATCTATATTTTTTTGTTTTTTTAATTTTATTATTCAATATTAGGTTTTTATTGATTTCTTGTATTGTCATTTTTTTTTTATGGTTTAGTATATTTTTAACAATTCTTTATGATTTTTTTAATGTAACATAAATTAATTTTTTCTTAGTTTACAAATAAGATTTTAATTTTTTTTTAATATTGGGAGGCATTTTTTTTTGTGTAGGCCTACTCAAAAAATAAAAATTCTTTGATTCTGGTCAATCACTTTTCTAAAGTATTTTATTATTGTTTCATTAAATAAAATTTTAGTTTTAATAAACAAATTTATTACATAGAATTGAGTTTATGAACCATGTTTAAAGATCAAATATTTATTTTTAAAAATTTTTAATTTGGTTAAATATTATATAATTTTTACTTGATTTTCTCTTAAAATGATAATATTTTTTCCTAATAATGTGCATTCTTACATGATATTTTTTTATTTGATTTTATCCAATTACTTTTCATGTATGTATTTATTTCTATTATCATTTTATTAGGTAAAAAATTAATCTTAATAAATAAAGTTATTAAACACAATTAGTAATATGTTTTATGTTGCAAGATCAAATATTTTAAATTATATATATCTTTTAATTTTTCTAGTCTAGATTTAAGTTATCATCAACAATTTTTTTGAAAACCAAATCTAATTTTATAAAAATTGAAATTTTAAGTGAATTAACTAGTTTTATTGAACAAATAAAAAAGAAAATAAATTATAATTAACGTTTTGAAACTCGCGTTTTGCTGTTCAAGAAAAAAAAAATCCACCCCCCCCCTGCTTTTTACATAAACACCACGCATCTCGACTAGGGTTTGGAGGGCAATTCTGTTCAAGCAAAAACGTGGGTAGTGCTAGCGGCGTCTAGGGATTGAGACATCGCATCAATTTCTTTTCGATTTGATATTTTTTCTAAGAGGGCTAAGGCAAAGGGGGGGAGCAAGATATATCTATCAATTTTAGAATTGGATGTTGCTATGAGGAACGTTGGGGAAATATTTGGTCATGTGGGGGAAACTTAGATTTGGGATGAAATGAGCGTGTAGATTTCTCAGGTCTCTGTATAATGCCAGCTAAGAAGGGAGCATGGAATGTAAATGATGAAACCGTGATTGCAAATGGAGTTATAGCCAGCTACCTTCAACTTTCAGTTGCTTGATGGAGAAGAGATACATTCGGCATTGTTAAATGAGATCATCGATTGATTGCCCCCTGGCTGGATATTCTTTCCACTTACCAGTGAAAGGGAAATGTTGCACAAGCAGTAGGGACTTGGGATGAAATGATTGAGTCATGGAATGATTTGAAGTCTACAAATGGAGTTGCAAAATAGTCTTGAGGTTAAAAATATTCGGTGGATGGATCTTGCCTCTGAAACTATAAAAATGAAGTGGTTTTCAAAATCAATATGCTACTGAGCGATGCTATAGAGATACCATACCAGTTCCATGTATGGTGAATTTCCCAGGAACCTTGAGATTTCATATGGTAAAAGGTGAAGTGTGTCTGATGACAATCTGTTGCGTCTACAGAAGCATCTATGGATGGTAGAATGGATAGAGGAAATTGGATAAGATGTTATTTCAGTTTTATCTCCTCTGAATAACATGTTTATTTAAATAAAAACAAGATCCAGCAGGTACAATCCCATCATGTTGTTCAAATAAAAACATCATTTGGATGGTGCGTGATAGATGAAAACGAAGCGTGGGATTTGTTCATTGCAATGTCTGACACGAAATCCTCCCCTTGCAACAGTAGCAGTAGTAGCAGCTTACTGATTTCAGAGCTCCCCTTCCGCATTAGCAAAGACCCCCCTTTCCAGGACCCAATCCTCTATCATAGTCTGAGAATTCACTGCTTGGTCATTAGGCACAAGATGCCCAGCCCCTAACACCACAGCATTGCTAAGACTCCTCCACTTCTGCACATACCCAGCAAGCACACCATTTACTTTCCACACCTTCCTCTCAGCCATCAAATATTCCCCTATCCCTTCCCATTTCATTGTCTTGACCCAAGCTTCTGTTGAAAACACTCCATCTCTCAAATCAAGATGCCCTTGATACAACAACACGTTACTCTTCTTAACCAAGAATTCCACCATATACTTAACGCTCTTCATTACATCTCCATGCAATGCTTCCCCCACCGTGTCACTACAATCCTCAAAAACTATAGATTCATTTGCCTTCAATGCATTCTTCACTTCGGCTAGTTGCATCAATTTAGTTACCAATTTTGTTTCGTAGGGCACTTTCCTAGTGAAGTCATTCAAAGTGGCTAGTCCTGTCATGTGTCGCAACAATTTCAAGACCCTACTTCTTGCATCTGTTGCCTCACTCCAATTTCCCATTCTAACCAACTTAACTGCCTCCCTTTGAGCTTCTTCCAGTTCACCCTTTTGTCTCTCATTGATCAATCCAGAAAAGTAAGCATTCAGGGCATGAGTTTTGACTTGTGTCAGCGGATCCGTTAACCCATTACCTATAGCAACGCCTTTCAGATTCACTTGTTTCGCCACAGGCAGCTTCGTATTCTTCTTCAAAATGTAATACCCAATTGCAGGAACATACTTTCCTGCATAACTCTCTCCGGTTATATAAAGCGGGCGAGTCTTGAACACTGGGTCTAGTTTAATAAACTCAGAGATGGCGGCGAAGAGATGCTCAGCAACAGTGTGTTGATCTCTTGGTATCTCTTCAGGGCTCGAAGCGATACTAAATCCGGTCCCTATTGGGTTATCGATGAAAATGAGGCCAAAAATACGGTTCCAGGAGCCTAAATTGGGCTGAAGAGCTGGGTGTTCGTTGTCTTGCGAATCGACAACGCGATAAGGGCCAAGTTCAAGGAAGTTTCCAATCATGGAGGAGCAGCCAGGGCCACCTTGGAGCCAGATGAGAAGTGGGGTTTGGGAAAGAGGTGAAGTTGGTTTTTGAGCCTCGTAAAACGTGTAGAAAATAGCTGAGTTGGTTTTGGGTTTGACAGGGATATAACCTGATTTTGTGGGGAGAGCTTCGTTTGGAAAAATAGAGGGGGGTGTTGATGATATGGCTGAAGGATGGTGGAGGAAGAGGAGGAAGAGGAGAATGACTGTTGTTGACTCCATTAGTGAAGGAGGACTTAGTTACCGGAGAATTGTTGTTATTTTGTTGTTTAGGTTTGTCTGATCTGGCGGCTTTGATACATGTGGTGACAAAAAAAGTGCCGTGTGGAGGGAGAAGAACGATGACAGTAATGTCTTGAACAAAGCTGATTAACTTTAAGGAGGGATTAGCTTTTGCTTTTTAAATGCTCGAGATTTATGTTGACACACGAGCTGATAAATATATTGGTTTGAGACATGCACTTTAAAAGTAACATATAATGTTTTTTTTTTATTTTTAAATTAATGTGGTTGTCCGGGTCAGCTTGTGCGTACTTCAACTAATTCAACGGGCCCTGAAGTTAACGACCATATAAACCTTTAGTGACCATCATATAAGCAATCACATGGCTTAAACCTGAGACCACAAAGGGAGAACATATAATGTTAATTTTATAGCTCATGGCTACCATGTATTCTTTTATTTGTATTGTTATTATTCTACTATTCAAGATTTCTTGACCCATTTTTTTCTTTACTTTTCACCATGACAGTTTCAACAATTCAAAAATTATGAAATTCCTGTGAAAAAATTGCAATATATATTGAAATCATCTATATAACAAAAATAATTGAACTACAATTTACACCTCACAAAATAAACACAATTTTAGGATAAGAACTCCAACAATAACTGCACCAAAAAGAGTATGTATTCCAATTGAATCGATGACAAATCCAGCAGCTAAAATAGTAGTTAGAGTAGCACATACATATATTTCATACACTGGCTCCCATACACACAGTAGCTGAAACAATATTCACAACTCAAATGCACACAGTAGCTGAAACAAGCATTTTAACAGCAATGAATAGCATTGACAAACAAGGCAGTAACTTCTATTAATCCTCACGACAGAAAAGAAAACAAATGCAGATTTCACACCTCACAAGCACACGGTAGCTGCACATGGTATATCAATGAATACAACTGGACAAACAAGGCAGCAACTCCCATCACCTCACAGTAGAAAAGAAAACAAATCAATATTCACACAGTAGCTGCACATGATATATTACAATTACAGCTGGACACACAAGGCAGCAGCTCCCATCACCTCACGGAAACAAACCAATATTCACGCAGTAGCTAAACATGGCATATTACAATTACAACTGGACACACAAGGTTGCACTTGGTATATTACAATAAAACAAGCATTTTAAAAGCAACACTCAAGATTCAAGACCTTCAAGGAACAACACAATGAAGGTAAATTACCAACCAATTCCATCCAAGGGTCAACCATTTAACATTAATAAAAATCGAAGTTACAGTTTTAATTCATCGATAAAATACAACATTAAAAACCAGCAATATTCTCGTACAAGTATATTAACTTCTGAAAAGCAGTTTAATATAAATACAACAATAAACAAATTACTGCAAATGGAAATGCCCATATATCTCAACACAAAATGTGGAAGAATACAATGACTCGGATAAACTTCGACAATTGGAAAATACTCTTTTTTTAAAATCGGCATCCCATTATTCTGCAACAATAAAATAAACATGTATAAATACAGTAAGCAAGTGAACATAGTTAATTGATTAATAGTTAAGAAAATGAAATAATACCATGTTAGCTAAGCATGTTTAGTGCATGCATACATTCGTTGCAACCATCTCAACTCCTGCTATTTGTCACCCATACTAGCCCACATTTCTCTTTTCCTTCTTAAACTCAGATACTCCGTAGCAAAGTCGTTGAAATCATCTTCAATTGAAACTCTAGGAATTGAAACTACAACCTTTGCGATCCATATTAACAGACGTGAAATCACTCTTAGTCGACATACTCTTAAGTAGTTGATTGCACCTTGACAGCAGCTGAACACCAATTCCAGACATTTTCTTCTTTCTACCTCATACCTTATAAGGATCTCGTTCTTTTCTTTTTCCACCGCTTTTTGTGATGCTGCTGCTAGATATATTTATCCCTCCAACCATTCGAGCTATGTTAGTTTGGAAATCTGGAATCACATCTTCCTCCAAATCACTGTTTCCTTCTTCCAAACCATCACGATCAATGTTGGCATTGCTTGTACCAAGATCAACATCACTGCCAGCAGGTACTCCCGATAAAGGAGTCCATGCAAACGCTCCAATTACGACAATGTTGGAATATATTATGTCAAATTTATTCTTCAAAGATGACTTAATACCAACATGTCTGAATTTTTTGGCTCCTCTAATTTCCTACATATAAATAAAATCAAGTATTAAAGGATCAAGACTAGTAAAATTTTGGTGTTGGAATTTGACAACAATAAAAAAAAAATTATTAGGATGACAAGGAATGTACTTGAATTTTTTGTTTCCACCACTCATCACTAGCTGAAATTGTGCCTAATTCACTATTCCATCCAACACCAGTTTCAAAAACCAGCTTATTCCATATCCTCCAATCCTTTTTGCATCCATCCCATTTGTTTTTCAATTGTGTTTTAGTGAATGCATGGCCAGTTTGTTCTTTGAATGATGTTATAAGAAATTTCCACCCTGTTTTATCAAAATGAGTATTAAGTCTCATTCCCATATTAATTGCCTTGATGCAATATCACAAAATATATGCAACATTTCCTTTGTCCAAGCAGCCTTATCGAAAGATTCAAGACCTTCCATGATATCTTAACACATTTAACAAAAGTTTAAAATCAATCAATAATATCAATTACATTGTGGTACATATATAACCGTGGACTCAACCAATAATAAAACACTCAATGTTCAGCATTTACAAAAGCTATGTGGTTAGCAATAAACATTGACCATGCATTTAATTTGAATGAGAATGTTCCCATTAATTTGTAATGAAAACTAATTGAAACCCATTAATTTTCAACTGTTCAGAAAACTCAGTTTTAACCATGATATTATTTGAATTATCAAGCAAAACGTCATTGTCATCATGTTGTTTGGATGCTAAAAACATAGGGGGAAAAAAGTCAAGAATTTATTTCTACATTCAAAGTAACACAGCTTTCTTTCGCAGCATGCAAACACACAAATGCAAAATCAAAGTTCTGATTTTGACTTCAAAGTAGAAATCAAAGTAATCCTACACGACATGTTAACAGGTCACTCATTAGGATTACTATAAACACACGCACTGTAAAGAACTCTACGGTTGATCAAGCAGAGACAACATCAATGTGCACAGTGAACATATCAGACCATGAAGAACAACACATAAATGAAATTTGTAGGCATCACATTGTTTTCAGTAAACAAATTTAATCCAGCAGCAACACTGCCAGCTGGTAGTAGACATCAAAAACCAAACCAGATTTAAACGAAGAACAATACTAATTACGCACAGTACACAGACCATGAAGCAACATAGAAATCCAGGTTTAGCTCAAGTAAAAAATATTTAAGAACACATGATACGGGTCATGAAAAGCAGTACAGAGAAGCAATGAAATTTGCTAAATTCAAAATAGTTGACAAAGGCATAGTAAACAGAAGACAAGCAGCAACAACAATGAAATTTGTAGATCAATTCAACAATTGCAGAACACACAGTAATCGATCATGCAGCAGCACAGACATGAAATTTTTCATCTAAAAAAACAAAAATGAAGATGGAGATAAGGCAGGAACTTACCTCAGTCTCTCTTTTTAGGTGTCCAAACCAGCACGGTTCTGCAGCTTTGTTCTGCAAACAGAAACAATGGAGACCCAGAACAGAAATTAGATTTTGAGCTACATTTTAAACAAAATTGACGAGGGTAAGGCAAGTACTTACAGGTCTCTCGCTCGTGGACCTTTCCTAGCACAAATCTATTGGGTTTTTCTGCAATGGTAATAATGGTGGGACAGATCGATGAAGGTTTGGGTTTTTGATCTTCGTTTGGAAAGAAGAAGGGACAGAAGGGAAGAAGCTTGCTCTCGAACTGGTGTCGTCCTGTACGTTGGTGGTTTTTGCAAAAAATAGAAACGGGGTTGTTGTAGCAAGAGACGAGAGAGGGGAACAGTTTGGGGCAGGAAATGGGAGTTTAGATCAATGGTAAGTGGTAACATTGATCTGCAACCGTAACAGAAAAATTTTGGAAGGGTAGAGGACCGTTGAGAAGTAATTAATCGTGTAATGGAAAGGTGTCGATGGTGAGAGAGCGGTAAAACGCATGAAGGAATAGTATGGGGAAGGTAGAAAATGGGAGTTTCGATCAATAGTAACATTGATCTACAACTGTTCTATGAATAATTTTTTGTGAGGGTGACTGTTGGGAAAGTAATTGGGATAGTTGGGAAAGTAATGGAAAAATATCGGTGATGAGAGAGAGAAGAAAATGCATGAAAAGTAATGTGTAATTGCTTTCACAGATTGCAGTTCATACTTAGTTTGGACTAGGATCCATGTAAGAAAAACTTTGGTTGGTGTTAACCAAACATGTATAAACTAATTTTACTTTTAGTTTCAGTCGCAGCTGCAGTCGCACGAGCATATCCGAATACCATCTAACTTTAAGGAGGGATTAGCTTTTGCTTTTTAAATGCTCGAGATTCATGTTAACACACATGCTAATAAATATATTGGTGTGAGACATCCACGATTTGGTGATGATCGTTATTAAATATTTTTTCATATGATTTTAAGAATGCATATCTGGTATATTAGAGTAAATATATTCCACTAACACTTTTTGTCGAAATAATTTTAAAAGCTAGCAGTTTTGCCAGTTTATTTCATTACATTAAATTTTAATAGTTAAGTGGATCAATTATTTATACATTTAATCGATAAGAATATTTTAACAACATGTGTTTTTTTTTATGAATTTTATCCTTATACAACTTTTTTATGTATACTATCTTCTATGATGTATCTCGCAAGTTATTTTAGAGACTTCATCGAAATCAAGTACATAGTTGGAAGACTTATTTGTAGTCTTTATTTTCTAAGTTTAGACCCCAATTCATCAATATTATTGTACATGCTCTAACATTTCACTCTGAATTTATTATCCTATTTTTTTTCTCTTTTCATTTTAGTACTTAATTTTTTTTAATAATTATATTTTTGTGCCAAGATCATGAACTTGGTTTTTTTTTTTGTATTTATATTTTTAGTTTTTTCTTTTAATTTTATCATTTAATATCGAGTTTATGTTGATTTCTTGTATTTTTTTTCATAGTTTAGCATATTTCTAACTATTATTTATGATTTATTTTTAATGTAACATGATTTATTTATTTTTTTAGTTTACAAATAAGGTTTTAACATTTTTTTTCTAATATTGGGAGGTATTTTTTTGTGCAGCCCTGCTAAAAAAAAATATTTGATTTTGTTCAGTCACTTCCCTTCTCTAAAGTTTTTTATTATAGTTTTATTAAATAAAATATTAATTCCAAGAAATAAATTTATTACATAGAATTGAGTTTATCATCCATGTTTAAAGATCAAATATTTACTTTTTACATTCATCTCTTAATTTTTCAATCTAATATTTGGTTAAATAATAATATAATTTCAACATAAAATAATAATATTTTTTTTCTAACATGTGCATTATTGCATGATATTTTTTTATCCAATTCTATCAAATCACTTTTCATGTGTATATTTATTTATTTTATAAAAAAATAATCCTAATAGATAAAGTTATTAAATGACCCTTATTACAAAATAAAACATCTTAAATTATATCTATCTTTTAATTTTTCTATAGTTGTAGTTTAGATTTAAGTTATCATTAATAAATTTTTTTTCATTCATTAGCATATATGGTTTTTTATTTATTTAATTAAATATAAGCATCAATTTTTCAATTTAAAAATAAGATTTTTTTATAAGAAAGAAAGACCAGTAAAAACAGCTGGAAAAGCCTATATATATATATATATATATATATATATATATATATATATATATATATATATATATATATATATAAAACAGTTGGCCACTATGACATGCTATAGTGTTGAACGTCTGATTCAAACACGGTAAAAAAGGAAGAAGAGAACTGGTACTATATGCTAGAGTGTCAAATACCATGAACAAGCACTGCATCCTATTACTTCTACAAATATCGATCAATTCACACTAATTGAAGCTGCCTATCGTTTTCGGGCAACTCGTAAGTCCTCTTGTCTAAAAACTATGATGCCAGACCATGCATGCGAGGTGTTCGATTAAAAGTTTCAATTGGTTATTCCTTGACTACATTTCGTGTCTCAGGTTCGCCTTCCAGTATAACCGATGATGATGATGCTCTATGATGGATTCAAAGAAATAATAAAGATTCAAAAGCTTCGCAGAGTCGTTTCTTATACTGGTTTCTATTGCTTTGTTGCCGTCATGAGCTATGCCTATACAACCAATACGTGAGTCAATTACTCTTTCACTCAAGTCTTAAACGTCTATGTTTTGATTTCTACTTATGTTTTCTGGTTCTTTTTTTCTGGTGGGTTGTTGCATTGAATTTTATTTTTTTGGGTTTCTTGTTTTTCTAATTTCTTCGATGGGTTTATAGTTATGGTTTTTGGTCTTTCTATTTGTCGGGTTTCTTGTTTTTGTAATTGTAATTCTAAAAATTCTATAGTTGGCCCTTGATATTTCAAACTCATTTTGGTTTTCTGTTTTTTATCTGAGATAAATCTGTACATTTTGGTGCTAGAGTAGAGACTAGAGCTTGGCAATCTAGGGCAAGCAACACACACACACACACATATACATATATCAGGACCTTGATTCTAATGCTGTTTCTTCTGGTGGGTTTTTTTTTTTGGGTGTTGTAGAACTAGAGCTGGATATTCTAGAGGTGACCAATTCTATGCAGCTTATCCTGCTGGAACCGAGCTTTTAACCGACGCCACTAAGGTCTGTGATCAACAATTGCTTTTAAGTAACTTTTGTTGTTTTACATGGGCATTTATCCTTGATTCAGATGTAAGAATTTTTAAACATGCTGTTTGATTTTTGTTGGTGGTAGTTATATAAAGCTGCACTTGGCAATTGCTTTGAAGCGGAGGAGTGGGGTCCAATTGAGTTCTCCATCATGGCCAAGCACTTTGAACGTCAGGGGAAATCGCCATATGCTTATCATGCAGTAAGTTTCATGATGCTCGTAATTGAATCTACTTCCCCTCATTTGTATATTCAGTATTGTGTTTGAGAGTTTAATTCCTTATTACATTGATATATTGTACAGTTTCTGCAAATTGATCATCATGAATGACTGTTACAAGATTGGAGTCTCATCAATATGCATTAATTGTGAAATTTTTAGATTGTGTCGTGCTTCCAAAATCCTAAAACTAATTGTGTAATATAAGTTGTGTGATGTGGACTCTTTTACATTCTTCCTTAAAATACTATGCAAAAGAATGCACACCATGACCATGCAATTGTTTGTGGCTGATAAGATTGTCAAGATTTATTCTACAAAGATACTGTATTATATTAGAAGTCTTTGTTTTTGGAATCAGATAGTGCAGAAAGGGCCAAGATAGAGCCTCGTCTACTATACCCTGCACACGTCTTTTGGATAATCATGACTGCATATTCTAATATCAGCAATGCTTAATGGATTAGTGAATTTAGTTTGGCATTCTTGATAATGGCACTTCATTTGGTAGTCAGGAAAGCAGGACAATATGTATCATGATGTTAAAACCCCAAGAAAATACTTATATCCTGGTTGTAAGCCATTTAAGTCTCTTGCCCTTTAATTGGTGATGAAGATAAAGAATGCAATGCTATTGAACAGAATTTCTTTTCTCCAGCATTTATCTTGATTTAGCCTTTAGGTTGCATGAGGGCGAGTGGGAGTGTGAATTAGTCTTACAAATTTGGCATGTTAAATGCTGTGGGAGGGTTAAGGTGCTCTCCTCTCTCTCTCTCTCTCTCTGTATGTGTGTGCGTGTGAGCTACCAATTATGAGAAACTGGGATTAAGCCTGCTGATTATTCATTTACTGAAGTCTGATACCTCTCTCTCTCTAGGTGTGTTTTTTTTTTTTTTTTGTTGAACTGAAGTTCCCGTGCCCTTACTCGATGCATATGTATTTATGTTCTTGCAGCAATATATGGCACACCTTCTTTCCCATGGACAGTTTGATGGAAGTGGCTAGAGTTGGGATCTCTACACTGCTACCAAAATGAGTGAACGACCATTGGAATTTCTGTCATGGGATGCCAGGATAGATAAAAATTTATTTCCTTTTTTTTTTGTGTTAAATGGAGCAATTGTAGAGTTGCTTAAGTGGTCCATGTTTTATTTATTATATGTCACATTCCGAATCAGGTAGCATTTTGTTAAATTTCGAATAGATGCTTCGTCTTGTCTTTTCATTCTCTAGAACTAGCCTCCTGGCACTCATTGGTATGCCTTCGGATGTCATTGTTGCCTTCTCCTTCTCCTTTTGGTGGGGGAGAAAGGATATTTTAATTCAGTTCACAAAGTTTGCGGGAAAGAATCGAATATTCTCCTTTTTCAGCTAGATATATCTGGAAGAATGACAGGTCGCATTGAGATTGCAATTACTAGAGAAATAAATGCTACCCCATTTATACTGCGTAGCACCATCAGCCCTTCGACTGACCCTGACATCAGACCTGGTACTGATTTATAACCAGTATCCACCAAGGTTGCAAGGAAGAATGTGTTTTCTGGATGGCTGCTTAAGGGATTGTAAGGTCTACACGATCACCATCTTGAAAGAGCTTCGTTGGGAAGAAGATTTATGTATTCTTCCAGTTCTTGGTGTTACTTTTCCAACTAGAAAAGGATAATTCATAGTTCACGTGGATTTTGCAACTAAAGACTTTCAGTAGAGGATACGGCCAAATCACCGGTTTTTCCAGTTCCCTAGAAGTGAAACTGTTGTCAGTTATGTGCAGTAATAGAACTACCTTGTGAGTTCAAGGACAAGAAAGGTTAAAAGTCCTCCAGGGATTCTGTCTTCTTAGCAACACAATATGCGAACTCTTCAATGCAATGGTTGATGCTGTTGTGGCACCCAAATAAACTCTACAGGTAAAACTTCATCATTCTCTATTTTTGGAGAACCATCGAGGAAACAACATAAGCTAAGATCAGTCATCTGAGAAGGCCTGTTACCTCTGAGCGACTGGAAAAGAAAGAGTTTGGTGTAATTAGCTTTGCTTGACTAAATCATATGCTTACCACCATTAAAAAAAAAAAAAAGTAGCCCAATATGAAACTGATATCAAGAGATATTTGAGGTAACGATTTAATGGAAGAAAACCAAGGAAAGGAGCACGCACCCTCTGCTAGCTAATCATAAGACTTGAGACCCAGTAAATGTAAGAGTTTTAGTTGAAATTGTTATAATATAATTAATAAAAGTAAAATCAAACAAATGGAACGCCCTTGAGCGATGTAAATGAAGAAAGCACATAAACGACAACTCTGGTCGCATTCCTTTCTTGCAGACAAGGGTAGCAAATTTGACTAGTTCTTGAGCCTGTTGATATTGTCGTGCCATTTTCATGTTGTTTAGCCATGTTTTTACTAACCAAAAAGCTACTTGTCAATGTCACGAAAGTATTGCCATGACCATGATTCTGAAACATTGATCTTTGTATCCTTACAGCAATTTTAGGTTTGCCAAAACCAATCCTTATACATGGTCTTATCCAGGTGTAATGCTAGTAGTTATATTTACTTCCTTGCACTGGGCAAGATAGGCTGTTTCCATGAATAACAGCCAAAAGTTTAATCAATTACAACGCTGTGCTGTGCCAATCACTCGTGCACGACAGCAGTAAACAAACTTCCACTGATAAACAGGGGGCGTGCGGCAAAATGGAGCAATCTTATTTGCAGTTTATCTGATAAAGAAGTAGAACATCAAACATTTGAAATTGCTGCCTTCTAAAATAAACCAATGACCAGCTATTTAATTTCACCTGCACAGTTGGTAACAATTAACCAGAGATGCATAACATGTAGCAGTACATTCTTCGTACCCCACTTTTTGAAGCCTGCTTTTCACGGCGCTTGTAGTTTGTAAATGTTATTACAGAAAGCAAGCAATAAAAGTGTTTACAGCAATACATCATTAGGAACATAGCAGCAGTAACCTATTCTAATACCCCCAACAGTTTGTTAGCTGAATAAATTCATGTTTTCTGAACCACCCTCCTGTAGGAACCCTTCAAGGTTTGCAAGTAGAATCCCAACATTGATCAGAGAGCATGTACCTGGCGATCATTTCCGATGAGTCCCACACACAATGAAGCACAAATGCTGTCACTTTTCAACAGAGTACGTGTGCCACACTTGGGTTTAGTGGAGCTGGTCTGCATAGCTACAGCATTTCGGTTAGCAGATTGCAGTTCTTCTGTAGCTTGCGACTTTGGGGGGCTCTGTACAGTTGCGCGAGAAAGAGAAGATGCATTGCGCTTTAAAGCATTGTCAGTTTCATCAGCTGTGCAGACTCGCTCCCTGCAAAAAAACGAAGGGGCACAAATCAATAGAAATCGTTTGATCAAATAAACCATGTAGGGAAATTAACAGGTTTCCACCACTGCACCACCTTACCTAGGCAAGGAGGTCGCATGCTTCCTATGGTGAGGGCTGTTTCTGTCACTCGTACCATCTCCTTCCTCAAGATGAGCAAATTGTTCCTTAAAGCGATCCACTCCACTGGACAATGACATCCAAAATGAGATAATAATCAATCACCGCGCTTTGAACAAACAAGGAGAAACCATGGTATTGTCACATAATGCATAGTTCTGAATTAATGTGATTAATCAAATCTAACATGCAAATGATATTCCCATTTGGAATAAAGTTTAAAATCCTCTCATGCAAACCTTTTTCTGTATAACACGTGGTGCTGCTTTGTCATGCACAATAGTAACTTGTTGGTACCATAGTTTTTGTAGCAAACTAGCAGTAAAATAGATCTCCCATCTCTATAAAGAAGCATCAACTGGATAATATAGTAGCTAACAGACATGCGCGCATGGGGAAAAGAAACTAACAGACATGCAGCAAGAAAAGAAAGTATCAATGCTGTGATCCCCAAGATGGACCTAATAAGTGTTTATTCCTATGAATAATGATGTTATTGACACCTTAAGGGAATTGATTAACATTTTTCAATGACAGCTACAGTAGTATGCTGGAATGCAGGCTTGGGCATGCATAATTGAGAATAAATAGGCGTTCTATTGTTTTATGCATATGCAATTTCCTTTTTCATATCATGCCATTGGAATAAGATTTTAGTTCCTGACCTTGGATAAACAAAGTGAGTCTGATCTGTGCCCCGAAGGTACTCTTTTAGCATTTCTGGATGATACTCCAAAATCTGCTTTGTAGAAAATAAGACAAATCACAATTAACAACTAAGTAGGCTACCACCAAAAGAAGCAGAAAGCATTACTGAAGCAAGCACCAATACGATCATACCTCTCTGTAAATTAGTTCTCTTACATCATCCCTTGTCAATTTCCTCCTTTCAAATTCGAACTCAAGTTTTGAAATGGGTTTCCTTGAAGGTTCTTCCTCCTTATCTGCTAGTCCGTCAAAATATGGATCAGCTAAAGCCTGGAGAGAAAATAGAAACTAATATCAGGAAGGAAACTGTGTGAATCTGGATATACAAATCACAAATAAAAGGAGTGATATAAAAAATAATGTTAAACTATCGTTTGACTAAATCTTATCTCTTCAGCAGATGGGCGATCTTTAGGATCAAATGCCAGCAACCGCTCAAGTATACGCAAAGCTGATCGGTCTACATCTGGAAATTTTTTTGAGAAAGGAATTGGCCGCTTTTTCCTCATGCTACTCAAATACTTCCTAGCTTTTTCATTACTAATCTGCATGTATCACAAAAAAGAAGTGGTGAGAAAAGAGGAACAATCAGATTTAGGAAAGGCTGAAGTTTCTAAGACAGCAAAAGAAATTGATTGAGAAAGGCAACAAACTCGAGCAATGGATTCAGCCGAAGGAGTGCCAAGCAAATCGGTTATGAGTTCCAATTGATGCACGACATTTTTTCCAGGAAACAAGGGTTTCCCCGTCAACAATTCTGCAAATATACAACCTATGCTCCAAATATCAATAGCAGGAGTGTACTGCAGAGCACAAGTTCAAAAAAAAGTGTCAAACAAAATCTTGAATTCCAACTGAAATATAGCCTGAGCAAAGCAATTTAGGTCACTTCATCCAAAAGAAAATAAACCATTAAAACTTGGTAGTTTGGTGCATGAAACATAATTGAGCATTGGGAAATACTGGATAGCTGATGAAACAAAGCAGCAAATGCACCACCACAGTTGATCAATCTGTCACGTCAAACTATAGCTTTATATGTTTTTCTGACAAGATTTTGTTAAAAAAATTCACATTTCATGAATAACAAGGTGCACATCAATTTAATAGATGATGTTGGAGGGTTGCAGCTTTTGCTGTTCGAACTTCTAGATCAAATGTTTCTCTACTACATCCATTTCTAATTAAAACCAATTCATTGACAGACATGTCAAAATCCACAAATTATACGCAGATAACTAATTAGTAAAGTGAAAATGCATGAGTGTCACATCCAAAATACCAAGCTGGCTTAAAAGAAGAAGAGTCAATGAGTAGACTAAGCAGGAGCTAAAAGATGGCTTCCAAAAGAACACATACAGGCAATCAATCTTCTTTTTCCTTCAAATCATTTTTACATAATAAACGGAATGAGAAGGATTTATTATTTGCATGCCTTAGATGAAAAGGAGCCGCAGAGTTCAGGGGCACGGTACCATCGAGTAGCCACATAATCCTTGACAAAACACAAAAAAAAAAAAAAATGTTTATAAGCCAACACAGACACCATATATAATAATATAATCTAACTAATGTTATGATCCTCTAAAACATTACAATTACATATATAACACAATCAATCACTGAAAGTTACAACCGTGATTCAAGAAGACACATACAGTCCAAAAAATAGCAGAAGGAGCATTACTAAATGACACACGAGCCAGCCCAAAATCACAAAGCTTTAATTTACAGTCGGCATTAGCAAGAATATTTTTGGGCTTCAAGTCTCGATGAAACACATTTCCTGCAAAAAACAACATTTTCCAGCAACAAAAAACACGTTTTGCTTTAGAGCAACTCATGATGGTCATATCGATCTATAATAAAAAAACAAAAAATTAAACTAGAAAGCAGTCCTTTAAGTTCAAGAACCTGCATGTATATATTTGAGAGCTCGAAGAAGCTGGTACAAGAAAAACTGGTGATGTTCAGGAGTGAGGTCATTATTTAACTTGATAACTTGATGAAGGTCAGATTCCATCAACTCAAACACCACATAAATATCTTTAAACTCTCTTGGAGAAGGAGGGAGCATAATATGTCTGATTTCTACAATATCAGGGTGTTTAAGCAGCCTGAGCAGCTTGATCTCACGTAGAATACGTGTAGCATCGGAGACATGCTCAAAGATGTTGGTCATCTTCTTGATAGCGACCCTCTCTCCCGTGTGAGTATCTATGGCGGATGCAACAACGCCATAGCTTCCTTTTCCGACTACTTCTTGAATTTCATACTGGCTTGCTTCTCCATACTCAGTGAAAAATTCTCTATCAAGCATGATCTGAACAATCAAAACAAAATTGAACAGGACCAGCAATTTATATCAGAAATCACAAACCATGTAAGAACTAAAAAAAAAAAAACCATGACAGAAAAACAGGTGCTGTGCTAACTTAATTGCTCGACGGTGAAGGAGATATGGAGAGAAGGAAGCAAGAACATAAATGGGATTTTAATCAAAATCAAGATTCTGTTCTTCGTAACATAAGCCAATGTCTGTGCACGTACTTTATTTTATAGGAAAAGCCGAGTGATGGGAGGTTTTTCAACTAAAGTGCGGTCAGAAAGCATCAATTTTCAGTGAAGTTTTAATTTTATTCACTTTAACCAGTCAAGAAAATACAAAGACGAAAAAATCAAGTTATTAATAAAATTATAATTCTCAAATTTATATATTTACCGAGAGCCTCTTTAGTCGTTATTTGACAAAGGTGGGTAAGAAAACAAAAAAGACGGATGGATTTTAATTGCAAGAAAGAAGCAAAGGAGAGACAGGAGTAGAGACAAAAGAGAGAGTTCCTCAAAATGCGTACCTTATCTTATCCACCCCTATGGTCACGGAGCTTTAAACTATTTTTGAGTATTTTAGCAGACAAGAGACGGCCTCGCAGACAGGCTAGGTAATATATATGGCCGGTTGCTGGCAGTGAGGGGTAGCGTTCCATGAAGGCGTGAAGGCGATTGGACCTCCTCAGGAACCCCGTCTGGATGGATCTAATCTGAAGCATCTCAAAACTTGAATTGAAAGGACATGCATCTATCTCCACTCCAGAGGTTGGTTGTTTGGTTTTATTTGGACTGTCCTCATATTTATTGTGTCTATAATAATTCGTAGGGGTAATAATAATGGAAGTATCTGCTTTTTCTGAAAATTCAGTGGTGGGTGTGTTGCTTCTAATTCTAATCATATATAATGTGGCTTGGCTCCATCTTACTTCTTGTTTTTTAGTATGATTTGGAAATTTTCTTCCTCTATCGCCATTAGTTTATGGATTTCCTTTTCGCGTTATTTTCTTGAATTAGAGCCAGAAGCAGTAACGATAACATCAAACTCAAGGATCACTTCCGTCAACATCTCAGCAACAAAAATATATTGAAATCCATCTATATTAAGTTTTTTTCTACTATCTTTTCTCTAATGACAAAGCATCCTTACCCCCACCACCTTTTAGGGGAGGAGCAAGTCACAAGTGAATTCCTCGTGGCTAATTCAGCCCCCTTGTCGCTATCACGCTCAAAAACTCAAATTCGTGGTTCATAAGATGAGCATGGCCCGTCTAGTTGATTTTTTACAAGCGCAGTTTAAATCAGAATACGAACTTTCTAGGGGGGGAAATATGAATCGAAGTAAATCTTTTTCGAGTGATTTGAACAATCGAGAGAACAAAAAACATAGAAACAGATTTGACTCTTTAAGAACATCAATAAAAATAAAGATAAGCCGAGGAGCCGCTGGAAATTATAGGGACGGTGTCGGTGCCTGTCGGCCCGTTCAAAATACACGACTCTTTCAATAGAGTACTGACCGGAGATGAATAGATCATTGAATGGTATTATAGAATAAATTGATTGAAGAAAATAAACAAATAAAATGGTTTATAGAGTGGCACATCTTAGCCGTTGAAATTGAAATACATAGATGTATAGTGCACACATACGACCAGGTTTCACCTAACATGATAAGAGGCTGATGAAGATAGATCCTAATTTTTATAAATAAATAAAATTGACAAATTCTTTAATTAAACCACGGGTCTGAAAGAATGAATTTTGTTTGAAGAAATCAGACATGGCTCTCTTCGTCACGGTAAGATCATGGGATAGACTTGCAAGAGTTCTACGATTTTATTTGAACTTTAGGGTTACGTCAAGATATTTAATGCGTTTGTTACAGATTGGAGATTGGTCTCAACAATCAATGGAGCCAGTTCATCTTCCAATTTATTCTTCTCTCCACCTACCCGCAGGCCACGCTCTCACAAAAAAAAAAAAGGAGAGAAAAAAATAAAATCTTTCAATCCTTGTCTTGGTGTCACATGCAAATTGTTATCCAAGAACTCAGATTGCGGATATATAAACTGGAATGAAGGACGTTTGATCCATGCCATATGCAATGGCCAAATCCACTGTTATACTACTGACTCTATTTTTTTTTTTTTTTTGATACATTTGAGCAGCAAAATCTGCAAAGATTAGTCTTGGCCACCCAAAAAAAACCTATTCTAGGAAATTCTAAATTAAGGGAGTGGAATGGACTCAAAACGGCGATCTGATGTGCAAGAGCAACAAGCAGTTTTTTTAAAATATGAACGCTCCGGGCATTTTTTTTACCTGGATATTCGAACCATGTTGGTTAAGGAGAAGGCAACCTCCGTCAAATTGGCCGAACCGTAATGGCTACGGAGAGAGCAATCTCCAGGCCAGTCCTTGTGAAGTTTCATTTATAAAATATTATAGTTTACAAGCCCACAAGTATTCAGGTAACGTTGAATTACCCTGTATTATTATTATTAACTGGGATTTAGCAAGTCAAATCTGAAAACTTCCTACCTAACTTGATTATTTTAAAGATAATTTAGGTGATTAATAAAATAAATAATTTAATTTTAAAAAAATTTAAAAATATATTTTTTTAATATTAAAACAACAATACATTGAATCAATCTAACTTTCGTGACTTAACTCTTCAAATTTATAATTTAGAATATAAATTTCATTGAGTTTAACAATTTTATTTTCTTTTTAAATTATTTTTTTATTTAATGATAAGATAATAAAAAAAGACACTTTTAAAATTAAATATTATTTAAAATTAAATAGATTAAATGTTATGATGTATGTTTGGAATTATAATAAATAAAAATTAAAAAAAAATTATGAAGATAAATTAAAAAAAATGAGAGAAAAAAAATAATTTTAAAAAAAATTGGTCTGTCCATGTAAACAATGAAGAAACTTTTTCCTAGCTCTTCTTAGGTAGGTAGGTAGATATATAAACAGGGAAATAGTTGGCTCCAGCTCTTTTAGTTATGTAGATAATATCTTAACAGTGAAGGAGCCCTTCTCTCAGCTCTTTTAATTGTATAGATATTAGATAATGCACGTGCATTTGAGAAAGGCTTCTTGATATTTAGCATGTATTTGTTAATATTATATATGATACTTTTTAATTGAAAATACGTAAAAATAATATTTTTTTTAATTAATACATTAAAATTATAAAAAAAACACTTAAAAATTATTAATTTAATATTTTTAAAACAAAAATATTTTAAAAAACAATTTCAACTATAAAAACAAACAATTATTTACTCTCATTGGTGAAGAAACCTAAGCTTCTTGGGCAGTAATGCCAAAGTATCCCGGGATGGAGTGTAAAGAATTATAAGAAATTTTAAAAGATGTGGAAAACATATTGTGCCTGTTCACATTAAAATTATTTTTTTACCATTCTCAAAATAAACTAAATAACTAGTTATTGGGCAGTACAATATTTTTCACAGAGATTCATCAAACATTAACATATTGATGGGGGTATAAAGATCTTTTTGCATTTATGATTAACACTAAAAATGAATGTGTATTTTGGTATTTTTATTTTTTTATGCATGGTAAATAATTTAAATGCCCTTGGAAGTTGGTTTTTCTTTGACTTGCATTTAAGGTCATCTAGGTATTTTCATTAACCTTTTTTTGGTTATTCTCATGTTGGTTTGGGGGCAATCTTGTGATTTGATAAAAATAAATATTATTTTAAAAAAATTATTGTTACGTGTGTTGCACAGCTCAACATGTGGATGACTTATTGCTCTTCGCATGGTGTTTTAATTGTCTTGGTATCCCCATCATAATGAGGCAATGCATGTACCAAAATTGTCTTGGTATCCCCTTCATAATGAGGCAATGCATGTACCCAACAATTATTTGGTTTAACGCCAATAGTCTTCTCCCCTTTTGTTTCTCTCCCCCTTGCTTTTCATATTTTTTCTTTTGAAATTTCAAAGCACCCCTTCAATTTGTTATTTTTTTATATTTGTTTAATGTATTTTTATTATTTTTATTTTTATTTGGAATAGTTTGTAAATTTTGATTTATTTTACAATTTCACCCCCCTTTAATTTTTTTCATCTTTCAAGTTTGGTCTCCATTATTTTGATCATTATTTGTTTTATTTGAAATAATTTTTAATTTTTTTTTTATTTTGCAATTTCATGCTCCTTGAGTTTTTATGTTAAATTTGATCCTCATTTTTTTAATTTGGTATTTTTTATTTTTATTTTCAATTTCATCATTCAACATTAAATTGGTTGGGAATTTAGCTTCTTAATTGAACCCGAGTCTAAGATTTCATGAGTTGCAAGTTTTAAATATCATCTTAGATTTAGGAGGTTTGTCCGAACTTGCTTGTTTTTTTATTCTTTTTTTAAATTTATTTTTTTTCAATTTTATCTTTTAATATTTATTTAATTTAATATCAGGCTTTGTTAGATTTTTTTATATGCTTCCTATAAGATTTTTTTACTGATTTTGAAAATAACTCAAGTTGTCTTGAATTTTTTTTGTTTGTTGTTTTTGTTAAATTTAGCTTTTTCAAGAGATATTTTTAATTAAATTATATTAATTGATTAAATATAAACATTATATGCTCACTTCATGATATTTTATCAGGTCATGTTCTTTTAATTTTATTATTTAATTGGCGATTGAGCTTCGCTGATTTTTTTTTATTTGCTTCCTATATGATTTTTTATTGATTTTGAAAATGACTCGAGTTATTACGAGTCTTTTTATTTTTTATTTTTTGTTAAATTTAGTTTTTGTGTGCATATGTAATTAAATTAGTTGATTAAATACAAGCATAAAATGTTCACTTCGTTCATTTTTTTTCCAGTCCTGTCCTTTAGCATTTATTTAATTGGAGATTGGGCTCCATTAATTTTTTTTTTAATTGCTTCTTATGGGATTTTTCACTAATTTAAAAAATAACATGAATTATCTTATATTCTTTTATTCATCATTCTTTGTTAAATTCAATTTTTTTAAAAAAATTAAATTACTTAATTAAATACAAGTATAAGATGTTCATTTCTTAAAATTTTATTTGGTTTAATTAAATATAAATAAAGAGACAAGTCATAAAATTTAATGCTGACCCATTTGCTGCCAAAAAAGTTTCTCATAACTTAAACATTTTTTTTTTTCAGTTAAAAAAAAAAGGATATGGGTGTGCCACAGGTACCGTAAATAATTAACCAAAAATAGGAGTGAAAAAACCACTGTTTATCTAGAACCATTGCAACATGGATCAAAGTAGTAATCCACGATTGTTTGGTTTTTTTCTTTTTCTTTTTCTTTTTGCCTTTTGTTTTTTGAATTTTTGTTATATTTTTTTTCAAGTTTGTTTTTGTTTTTTTCATTTTTTAGTGATTGAAAATTAGTTTTTATAATTTAGTAGTTTTTTTTATAGGGTTAATGTGATTTGCGGGTTTGCGAGGATAACCAAAGTTGCCCTAGTTTATGGATTCGGTAAGGTGTCTTTTGTTTATTTATTTTTTAATTGAACTTGATTTTGCTATCATGTATTTTTTTTCTTACATAGTTTTTTTTTAAAATATGTTATTAAACTTTATAAAGTTGATAGACTTGTTCACATGTTTGACTGATACGTGAGTCTTGCAAGTTTAATTTTTTTATGAAGTTATCTCGATATTAAAAAAAACTTTTTGGTGTTGGGTTAGTACTTGATTTTGCAATCATTTATTTTTGTTATCATATAGTTAAATAAAAAATAGTTTTTTAAAAAACAATTACAATCATAGTGGAGTTCATAACCTGGTTCACAAATTTCACGGATTTACCCACTTACCGAATATGCTTTATTTTTTTTAATTTTTTCCTTTAATATTTGATTGGTTAGGAAATAAACTACATAATTTATTTTTGTTTGTTTTTTATATAATTATCACGGTCTCGAATAAAATTATATTTCAGGGTTAATGCTTAATTTTGCGAATATTTATTTTTATCGTGTAATTAAATAAAAAAAGATTTATAAAAAAATTATTAAACTCAATAAAGTCCATTACCCGGGTCGAGGGGGGACCTGGTAGATCTAATTTGTTATTGTCTTAATATTTTTTTAAGAAAATTGTTATCTTGAAATTTTTTAAAAGTTAAGTGTTGTTTTTACGGTCATCTAGATTACATTTAAATTCATGAAATCAATCTATTTAAATCTAGCTAACTTCTATGTTATTTAATTAAAAATTTAAATTAGATAAAAAGTTGGATAGAAAATTTTAAAATTGATTTATTTGGCTAGGTCTAATGATACTGTAAATAAAGTCTACGCACTCTTAATATTCTTAAAAAAGAAGAAGAAGATCCGCAATAGATTAGTGTTATTTTGATCTGTGAATTCCATACTTCTCGTAATTTTATTAGCTGCGATTTGTGTTCATAAAATATGGTAATCGTCTGTGTCCAGGATAAGTTACTAGAAAAGCTTTGAAAAAAAACCTGCATTGGAGCACAGGTTAAAAAACTTGCAAATTGATTTTAATTTTTTGTTCCTTTAGGCCCACAAGTAACATGATAAGAGAAACAAAACTTTATTTTGCTTTGTTCAGAGCATGATTCACCAGAGTTGGGTAACGTTTGTCGTTGCCATTCAGACGCTTTTTTAAGTACTTTTTATCAACAAAAAAAAAATCGATACTCTTTTAAGTGAGTTTAATTGATTTTGATACAGAATCATCAAAAAAATAAATTTAAAAATAAATCAATTCAATACTTTTTAAATTTTTAAATGAAAAACACTGGGAAAAAACATTTTAAATCTCATCACCAAACACACTCGAGCTATTATTTTTTAAGCATACGAAAGCCATGCACATTGCCTATCCAATACTTACCATACCGACATTACAACCACAACTATTATTTTTCTTCTGATTTTAGGTTGTTTTTCCATTTAGAAAGCTTATGCACGTCAGTTCTTCAGTAGGCAAGCTACTTACACAAACTCGAGAGAATTGATTGAACAAGGAGTTTTATTACAGTTAAGCAACCATCTAATTTTGAAACTCTCAACTGCCACATCCATTTACAAAGAACAAAGTCCTACAGAGTCTAGATTTCATGGAGAGAGATCTACAAAAGCACACGCACACCATTTACCACTTCGAAGATTTACATTTAGCAGCTATTCCATTTTCATTCAAGTAAGGCCTAAATGTCCTCATGACTTCTTCATAAGTTGGCCTCTTGTAGTCCACTGCCTGTGAACAATCGCTCGCTTATCTCAGTAAGGAATGAGGATTCAAATGTACATAATATAATGTTATAAATCCTTGCTCTTTTCTGCACCATACCTGTTCGATAACTTCTTCAGGACTTGTCCATTTCCACTCTGCAAATTCAGGATCTGCTTCACCACTTGCTAAGTTGATCTCACTCTCGTCTTTTGTTAATCTCATAAGAAACCTGTCAACCAAAAACCCTGAAATCATATGCAGAAGCAGCAGGATAGTACACAACGTATATCCTTCTCCATTGATCCCGTACCATATCCCTCCAATTATTTCAATACGTCATTATTTCATATGCACAAATAAATTTAATCACAATTAGCTTAACAACACATCGTATGTAATCATAAGAAAGAAATAACTGAGTTTTCTCACTGCATAAGATTCGCAAGATCAAATGAAATTCTCAGTCATTACAACTGTTTAAAAGTCAATTTGAAATTGACGCTAAACTTTGTCCCCTCTTTTGTTTTCCCTGTTCTAAATCTGAATTTTCATAGCCATCGGATAACAAGAAATGCACATCGTGGTTCAAGTTCATTTAAAAATGGACTCAGATACTGCACACAGAAGTGAGGATTTATAATACTGAAAGGGATTGGATTTAGGATCAGAAGACTGAGATGAAAATGTCACAGATGAAATGTCCTGGAATTTTGTAGCATTTTAGTGGCTATTCACGAAAATTCTAATAGTGCAATCATATTAGATACTGCACAGTTAATTTCTCCGATTTAAACCAAATGTTATCTTCTTTCTCGCTATCAGATCGAGTACTCGATCAGAGAGAGACAGGGAGGCTCACCACTTTTGTGCCTGTCCATGCCATTCACCTCCCCAAAGACGATTCACTTTGGCTTTCACGGCAGGGGGGAAGTCATAAGTCAACCAATTTGGAACCTGTGAATACAGAGCCAGCAAAACAGAAAAGGATTGACCATCAATTCAAGATTATATCTTAAAAGATGCTTTCATACGAGTACTTAAGATATTGTTTACTTTCACGGTAGTCATTATAAAATTTAACATGAAATTAACTAGTTACTCAGAGGATATACTTGAGAGATTGTTTATACTAGTCATTCGGTTAGCAAAGTTGATACCCAACCTCGGCAATAATTTCAGCAGAGACTATCCCAGTTTCTTCCAGAAGTTCCCTGATGGCTGCAGACTTAGGCTCCTCACCATCTTCAATGCCCCCCTACCATGGGAAATCACAAAGATGAAACACATAAGCTTAGCTGAAGGGTGGAAACTATGGTCGAACAAGAACTAATGTAAATTCAGAGAAAACTGATATAAGATTTCTTATCAGACATCTGCAAAGGTTGGTCTAAGTGCATCCCACGAATAACCCAAGGCGAACCCACTTAAGTATCATACTACTCATTATCTAAAACTCTAGGAAGCTTCCTGCGGATAGGGGTATCCTAAAGCATCACAAATTATATTCATTGCATTTATCAAATGCCTGGATTTGGGATAAAATGCCAAAGTAAGTAAAAAAGCGGAACAGATGTCCACTACTTGCCCGGCAGCGAAGTTCATCGCATTGAGAATAATTGAAATCTAGTCCGAATGTAAGCCAAAATCTTGATCGGTCCGAAAAATCACCCCAGTGATCGCATTAAAAACTAAGATTGCTTAATACTAGAGATGAACTGGAATCACAGAATTATTATTCTCTGCACTAGAATAGTAGATGATAAGCTCGAGCAAGCAGAAATAATAAGAAGGTGAACGATTTCAGCACATTTGTTAGGAATTAATTACTTTTTCAGAAAGATCAAATCCAATGCGGCATTACCTGAGGCATCTGCCATGCTCCTGGAACATTTAATCTTGATGCCACAAAAACCTGCAAGGAGTATTATCATGTCTTCCCGTTAAATATGATTTTAAGAAGTGCAGGAATATTCTAACAAACTTCAACGAAGAAAAAAGGGGGGGGGGGGGGGAAGCGATCGGTTGTATAGAAATTGAACTAAAATTCCATCAATTAATTAAAAGATAACTGCACAGGTAATCAGCTAATGTAATAAAATCAGAAGAAAGATAAGCAAAAGGAGGTGATGAGCAGACCAGGTTATCAGAGTTGATGAGACAGACACCAACGTTGGGGCGATATCCAGAGGGCAGACCATCCATTTTCTGCCTGCCTTGTCTTGCCTTCCGTTTTCTTTTCTGATTGATGAAAGTTACTGTTAATTATATAAGAGAAACACAAAGGCAAACAGCAATTAAACGCTTTCTTTGCTCAGTGTGATGGGGAGAGATTTTTCAGAAAGATTGAAATAAAGAAGCAGGTGGGTTTTGTGGGAATAAGTGACCCTGACCATGAAAAGTGGCTGACTCTCTTTTTTAAATGAAAAGAATTATAGACAGGCTGATCGAGAGAAGTTTGAGATTTTGTCCACTCTTCCATTTTATCCTGCGCACCCCACTTCTCTCCACTCAGGCCATCGTTAATTCATTATTTAAATCAGCTTCGTGTCATTCTGCCATTTACAAGTGCCTCTGATCTCATATTCTTTGTGGTGAGCTCGCGCTTTGATTCTTTGACGTCTGTCTTCGAAATGATTCTGCCATTACATTCATATAGCATTTTTTTTTCTTTAGTAGCAATTAATATAACATAGTATATTAGTTAGTAACTTTAATTTATGACTCAATGATTTACTGGTTGAGTTGATAAATGCATGATAATAGTTAAATATTTTTTAATTAATGTGAATGTCCAAATCAATTTGCGTATACCTCGACTAATTTTATGGATCCTGAAATTAACGAACTAAAAGCATGCTTGACCCTGTACTTTTCTATTTTTTATTGTTTTATTTAAAACAAAACATGTTTTAGAATTTTAAAAATTAGTTGCTTGGATTTTGAGAGTTGGAGGTGATTCCTATAAAAACAATTTAAAGATATATTAAACCTTACTTGAAAATCATGAAAATAATGTTGGTGTTGTTGATATGAAAAGTTGTTTATTTTATTTTTAAAACAATAATAACCTTTAATATTTGAATGGTTTGATATGTTTAATTTAGCAGGGCATGACATATCATATATAACAAAAACCATATAAATTAAAAATTAATCAAAGTTCAAATCATTTATTCACTTATTAAATTTATTTTTATCGTTACCTTCGACTAATTATGAATTTATATTTTATTATTAAATAAATTTATAATAAATAAAATGACTCTGACTATTATATTTTTTACTCGTGAAGAATCATCGACCAAGACTCGTGAATAATTTATCGAAAATGATTTTAATACCGATGCATAGTAGATAGAGAGATTGTATATCTTAGCTTGGTGATTTTGTAGATACTCTTTGAATACTGAAGAATGGCATTAGAGAATTAAAACTACTAAAATTTGTAAAGAATTCTATTGCATTCTGGATTTTAAGACTTCTCTCTAAAAAATACTTTGATAAAGAAATTTGTTTTTGAACTAGCCATTATTCATCTTGTGTTTACGTGTGTCCACGAGACGTGTTTAATAGTAATTAAACTACTAAATTATTGAAATAAAAATAAAGAAAAATATGGCGGCCTTGTTTTTACCATCCAAGCTCCAAAATAAATAAAAAGAAAAAGGACCGGGCTCATGGTGATTATTGTGCGGGCTGCCACTCCTCGTGGAAACTCACAGAGGCGACGGAGGCGCACGATAGGAAGTAGATAAAGAGGGGCGATGTGTTCAATGAATGAACACGCGGAGATGAAAACTTGTGAGAAAGCACTAATTGACAAAACGCATAACAAAAGGGAGTGGGAGAGAGAAGGCGTTGACTTTCAGTAGAGAGAGAATCGCAATTAGGACTTATACTAAACTATATTAGTGGAAGCAGCATCTTTCAGCCATGTTGCACATTTATCATTATCATCGCAAAAGAAAATGAAAAATTAAATTAATTAAAATAAACTAGAAGCGGAGGACTCTTGCTGTGGTATTTTTTTATTGCAGCTCTAAATTTATTGACACTTAAGATTCATTGTGGCCGTGAATTGTATCAGTAAAATTATGATTTTTGATATCAGAGCCGACCTTACTGGTTGTCTGGTTGTACCGATAAGATCGTGAAAGGGATGAATTGTAATATTCTATATCAACGGGTGAGGAAGTGGTAAATAACCTTATTAAGAGTGTTGGTTGTTGGCTTCTCATACGTATTTTAGGACGTCAAGTTCAAAAATGGGTTCACGTCACCAGAAACAAAACCGTGAGGATGATAAGGCTCAAAGCGGACAATATATGACAAGTTGGGCCGCTCTATTACAATTATACTAACATGGATTGATTTTAATTTTTTTGAAGTCATTACTCGCAATTGATTTTTTTATTACATAATTCGTCGAGGTTATCCTAATCTTATATACCAAGTCAAGAATTTCATATATTAACTTGAATCAATTTTATTTTTTTAATTTATTTGTTGTTGTTGTTGTTTTTTTATTATATTAGTAAATCAAATAATATTACTAAATGCGACAAAGTTAATGGACAGACTCTCATATTTCTCTCAGTTTTTTTTTCAAACACTATTGTTGCCTGGGTATCTTTACATTGAAAAAAAATATAGCATGCGAGCCAACAAATCTATCTGCTTTCTATTTGAGATCCTAAAACGTTCCTGCTCTGAACATTAGCATAATAAATACCGCGATCCTTTAAATAAGACAAAATTACTACACGTCATTCATAACTGAAAGAGATTGATGAATAACTATAGAAATATAAAATTTCAATATTTACTATGCCATTCAATTACTGAAAATTTAACTATAATAAATACTTAATATTTTAATTTCTGTAACAATGACTTGCAATCTTGAAACGATGCACAAAAACATAATATTAATTGCACTGGAAATTTCCTAATAATCATATTGCTATTTGGGCCATTGGATTCGAGTAGAGACGACGAAAATAAATGTCCAGAATCCAAATCGCAAACATTTCCGTGATAATCAAATTATCGTTTTTTTAACAACCTTATACAGAGAATTCCTCCGCCAACAAATCCCACGTGCCATCCGGTTTTCCTCGATGGAGCACGCACGCTGATTTAAAGAGCCTGGCAGAGTTCTGAGAATAGACGGTGAAGAAGCGTTAACCGTCGTGATTTAAATATATTTTGGTAAACCCCGAGACTTCCATTCTTTTCAGGTTTTAGACGATGGCCCGACAGGTGAAAGAAGATTGACTTCTATTTCACGACTGAGTAAAAACAAGAGCGCTGGTGCTAATGCTGGTGCATTTGAGGACGTGAAGAAAATAGTAACTTCAACGTGTACTTTCTGAGCTAGTCAAAAGTTCCATTGGATTTATCTCTCCCACAAATCCAACTGAGGAGACAAGCACATCATTTTAATTTTTTTATGTAATTATTTGAACGGACGCTCGGGAAGAACATGGCAAACATAAAAACAAGCACCGTGCAGCTATCAGAACGTGCACTTCAAAAAACCGAGATAATCGGACTGATTTTTTTTTAAAAAAAAACGAGAGAGAAATGTTGAAATTACAAAATTATGATTAATTGTTGAAAGTTAAAAAGGATTATGATGAAATTAAAAAAAATAAAAAATGACAGGATTTATGATGTAATTATTCTACCGATCAAATTGATAGAAAAAAGAAACTCTTGGATGCAAGGCTTCAAGATATGAGTCAATTATGAGCTAAAGTTTAAATAGCTTGATGGAGAGTCTATTTGAACTCCTTTTTTATGGTTTTTATTGATGTGCTAAAGCAAAGAAATTAAGAATATTAAAAAATACTTAATGATTTTAAAAATTAGTTGTTTAACTCTTCAGGGT
>Ga0325411_1000762_pt1 | contig 34520 bp, 18 predicted proteins | sample PopdelMetagenome_13_FD_206181 | JGI IMG/M metagenome (GOLD analysis project Ga0325411, IMG submission 206181) | Populus deltoides microbial communities from Bellville, Georgia, United States - Xylem-PdIQD-R4 | ecosystem: Host-associated > Plants > Phyllosphere > Stem > Wood/Secondary xylem...
CGGGGAAACGCAGACTCTTAAGCCATTTATAGACTAGTAGTTGTGCGTTTTTCTCTAGCACGAAGCTTGCTCTTGGTTTTGCGACCCGTGACCCATCACAAACCAACTCCATATTTTTACGGTTACAAAACAGCGCTACATCCAATCTAGCCTTGATGTTGTCCTTTGTCTTCCCCTTCACATCCATGACGGTGTTGAAAATGTTCTCAAACACGTTCTTTTCAATGTGCATGACGTCAAGGTTATGGCGAAGAAGATTGGTCTTCCAATAAGGAAGCTCCCAAAACATACTTCGCTTCACCCAATTATGGGTTAAACCAAAACCAGGAAACTTCTGCTTACCTGATTGGAGACCAAACATAATTTCACCGTACTCTAACACAACATCAAACAATTCTTCACCGGAAAGACGCGGGGATGCAACATCATTTTCAACTCTGCCAATAAAGAAATCCTTTCTGTTCTTTCTGTACCTGTGGTTATGTGGCAAGAAACGACGGTGACAGTCAAAAAAAGAAGCTTTACCCCCGTTTGTTAGCATGAATGCCTTGTTGTTCTCCATACAGTATGGACATGCTAGCTTTCCATGTGTGCTCCAACCAGAAACCATTCCATAAGCTGGGAAATCATTGATAGTCCACATCAAAGCTGCTCTCATAATAAAATTTTGTTTCCTCGAGATGTCATATGTCAAAGCTCCAGAGGACCACAACTGCGTCAACTCATCAATCAACGGATGAAGAAACATCTATATTCCATCCTGGACTGCTCGGACCTGGTATGACCATAGATAAAAACATGAACTCCGGCCTTATACACATCCCCGGTGGCAAGTTATAAACCGTCAGTATGACCGGCCAACAAGAATAAGGAGCAGCAAATGACCCGAATGGGTTGAATCCGTCTGTACACAACCCAAGACGCACGTTCCTTGATTCAGCTGAAAAGGGAGGATGCATACTGTTAAAGTGTTTCCAGGCTTCACCGTCAGAAGGATGAACCATCACTCCATCAACCGCATGGTGTGATTGGTGCCATGTCATGTGCTCAGCAGTCCTTGGTGACATGAATAACCTCTGCAGTCTAGGTGTGATTGGGAAGTATCTAAGTTTTTTATATGCCACGAGAGTCTTCCCTCTACCAGTTTTGGGTTTGTAACGGGAATGCCCGCATGTCATGCACTCGGTCATCTCAGCATTTTCAAGGTAGTATAACATGCAGAAGTTAGGGCATATATCAATTTTCTAGTATCCTAAACCGAGGGGTTTCATCATGGACTTGACAGCATAGAAGTTCTCTTTCAGCCTGTTCCCTTCAGGTAAAATGCTTCTCGTCCATTCAATAATCTTTTCATAACCGGCCTCACTCAACCTGTGATCTGACTTGATAGTGAACACCTGTGCTACAGCTGATAATTTATTGTGGTTTGTATAGCCATCCCATAATGGTTCGTTAGAATCTCTCAACAGATCAAAAAACCTTGCTGCATCTGCATTAGGTTCTTCTTCTACAATTGGACATTCCCTGACATTACCTTTACTCATTCTCATTGCATCCATAACCATATTCTTGTAAGGATTACTGTTCTCATTTCCAACTTCATGCATGTTGCTAGCACTAGAAGTTGACCCAACCACTTGTTCTTCACCAATTAAACAAGACTCGTTAAACAAGTTATTAATTATTTATTTCATCAAAATGACACATTTAATTCGGTGTAATTCAAACAAAATTTCAACAATTTAATTACAAAAAAATATAATTTGATAAAATCTAAAACAAACTATAACAACTACAAAATTATACATTTATACTACAAGTTTCTTTGACAAATAACAATTAAACAAGCACAAACGTTAACAAAATACATATAGTAAAACAATAAAATTCACAATTAAATATTAAAACTAAAAAGGATAGATTTACTTATAAAAAAATGATAAAATCTACAAGAAACGGATATTGTGACCACGTACAAGATATAAGAAACTTGAGTGCTCGTGTTGAGAATAGTGGAGAGTTGGGATGGGAGTTTGGCTGTAGTTTGGGAGGGGAGGTGCAGTTTGGGAGGGGAGAGGTGGGATGGAAAAGAAGAAGAAGGAGAAACAGAGGAAGAGAGTGTTGGCAGATAGGTGGGCATATAATGGGTTTTTCTGATGGAATCACCGACGAATTACTTCCGTCGGTGATTCCATCGGAGATTCCGTCGGTGAAAGTGCCACGTCACTGTACAGCTATCTCAGTTTGAATCTCTCGGTAATTCCGTCGGTAAAATCGTCTGACGTCACCACGCCATTGCATATTTCCAGACAAACTGTATACCCCATCGACGAAACCGTCGGTATATACCGACGGTTTCGCCAACGAGTTTATGCCATTGGTATATACCGACAAATTTTGAGACAGAATTATTTCCATCGGTAATAATTACCGACGGAAAAATTCCGTCGGTAATTCCGTTGGTTTTCTCCGGTTTTCTAGTAGTGTTCTATCAACTTTTCTTAATATTGGTTTGTATTTTTATACTCTAATATACGAATTCAGTATTAAAATACTCAGTTTTCTCTTAAATATTGTGAAAACTTAAAAAAAAATGTCTTGCTTACATGAATATGGCCAAGTCTTTCAAAGATAAAAAATCATATCATATTTTCATACAACAAAAATTCAAAAATATATCTTAGCATATATTTTTTGCTTTAATAAACAGTTTATTAAATCCATAAGAACTAGGCCAATATTTTAAAAAATTTAAAAATTATTTTGTTTTCTTTTAATATCAGGGATTACGAATTTATACGTAAGACGTATTCCTAATATTAAATAAGCGTTTTTTTTTTACATAGAATGGTTATATTTTACCTGATAAGACAAGGATCTCCTTACCGATGATAACTTTTCTTAAACGTTAGTCAAACCAACAATTAGAAATATAATAACACCTTAGCATATATCAGACAATTAAACAATGCAACCTACCTTAGGTAGGACGTATTTGGGATGCTAATATCTTCCATTTATGCAACCAATTCTCGTGCCCGATCTCTGAAACCAATTAGGGTTCCTGTGATCAAAATATTAGATGGCAACTTTCATTCCCGCTTTCCACAGATAAAAGACAAGAATTTGTCTACCATATTTTCCTGATTACTCGACATATACTTGAGAGTAGATGATTGCTGCAATGCCATACACATGCGACAGTTTATATGTATTATTATTGAAAGTCGGTCAATTAGGTGACTTGTGACAATTCAGCCTTAAAAAGTTTTGGAAAACTTTTAAAAAAATTGATTTTCATGTGATATTTGTTCAAATCCTAAACAACCCTGAATTGTACAATAGCATTCTTGAGACTTGAAAAAAAAATTAAATTATTATTTTATTGTATTTATGTGTTTCAAGAAACCTAACAGGCAAAGGGATTGATTAATCGGTTAGAAGTTGGTCTAATCAATTTCTTCTTTGAGGACTAGTACTCCTAGTATGATGAGTTCCTAAACTACCCCTCAACATCATTTGGACAGAATTCTCCGCCTCTTAATGAGGAACCAATTTCACCTACCACTCAAGGCCATGAAAAAACTTCACAAAAAATATTTCTCTAGAAGTTGAAGGTTTAAGATTTCTAACCTCACGATAGTGCAAGAAAATGAAGAAAAAATCATCTCTCTATCAAGGGAAGCAAGATCAATGACAATAAGATAAGCAGGAATGAATGAAAAAATGAATGAGAAAGATGAACAATGACAGGAAGACTAACGAAAAAATAAATGAGAAAGATGAACAATGACAGGAAGACTCCTAGACTTTCAGATGAACAATGTGACTAATGGATGGGAAAGATGACAGAAAAGCTACTATATATGGTGATGAATTGATTGACCCTGCTGCCGCGCTATCTCCCATGCACCTGCTATGATAAATACTCTTAATGGCAAGTCAAAATTGTACAACTAAGTTACCTTTGCAGAAATAAATGAATAATAACAACAATTCAAGTCTCAAACTACTCCACTTCATCCTATAAAGTCATAGGAAGCACGAACAAAGACAGAAACAAAGTCATGATGACAAGTCACGAGAAACACGAACAAAACCAACTACTCACAAGAACAAAATGTCATTCTGCAACTCACGAGAACAAAGATGTGCAGAAGCAATGAAACAAAGCAAGTCGTGACAAGGAAATAAAGCAAGCCCTAGAAAATAAATAAACAAAGAAATCCATGTCAAGGAAACAAAGAAAGTCATAGGAACCGTGTATAAATAAAGAATGACAAGATGCGGGAAAACAAAGATGTCGAGGAAGGAATAACAAGTCACAAGAGCTTCTCTACAAACAAAAGCTGCAAGTCTTTCTTTTCACCACTCTCCCTTCTAACATTTGCATGACAATTTAAGCTGTAAAGTGTTACTATGCGTTACCTGAATTTCTTGTTTTAGAAGTCTTCAATGTGATACTAATGGAGTACCTTGTTTCGCAAGTTATCACCTTTGTAAACAATTCATTTTATTGGTGAGCTACATGGTCTTCATAGTGAAGCAAATGTTCTTCATTATTTTTCCTAATCCTTGCCAGAAAAATCCATGTGGCCTCGAGTGACCCGAGGGTGTATAAAACTGTCCTATTTCCTTTCATTAACTTAGCATCAAATAATATAAACCCTAAAAGTAATTCAATTAAACAGCCATGAGAAACTCAAATCCATCAAAAGTTTTCACGAAATCAGATGGGTTAAGGGTTCGGAGCAGAATCGTTGAATGATCTCAAAAACAATTATTGGCTCTTTTTCTTGACTCGTAATCTGTTATCGCGTAAATTTTTTTTATATAAATCATAACATGTAATTATATTGATCATGTTGTAGCAACATGTCATGCCAGTATTTCAAAATCATGACTTCAATCCCCATTGCAGAAGGAAATCTCTTCATCTCACCCTAACATAAAACAAAATAAGGTCCCAATTTAAAACATTGGAGATCCTCAGCTTCCTTCATTAGTCTCCCACATTAACTACCTAACACCAGCCGAAATTAACTTTGTGCAAAATGCCCGCATTTAAGAGAGCATTGAAAAATAACAGGACGCACCAGTTCTTGTCATGGTGAGAATATTGATAAGCATGAAGAATATGGATACAAAACATAGAAAAGAACTGCTCTGAAAACCAAACATGGAAGATAGATAAACAAGACAAAAGAGGGGAAAAAGAAAAATCAAAATTAATGATTGCAAGCCTAAAGGAGAGTGAACCAAGCCAGCATGATGAGCCAGCCGAGAGCACTGACCAGTTTGCAACGTAATTGGCCTCACAGGGAGGGAAGCAAAATCTTTTAATATGAGGCCAAGAAGTCCTATCAGCAGAATTTAACCATTTAATATGGTCTCAGGATTCGGAAGTATTTTTCCCATCTCAAAATCTGGTTTCAACATGCAACAAGCAGTGTCCATTACTTTCAAGAAAGATTGGAGCTTTCATCAGATCCCTTTGTTGTTTCAATAAAAAATCGACCAAGACGCTCTGATGCCTTGTTTACCTGCGTTACACGAATAAAATGTTGTTTGCTTATGGTGATATAGCTCTGAGTTGACTATGATTTTTAGAATATTCTAACATAATAATTTCATGACATCTTTTCAAACCTGTTCATTCCAATCAATCTTCCATATAAGGTAGGATAGCACAAGTGTTTGGACTACGACTCCACTCAACAATCCAATCCACAAACCCTGTATTTGCAGAGAAGAAACTACTGGTAAATAAAAATGCTTCTTTTATAAAGTTCAATTTTAACTAGATCCACTCACTTGGCCGATTAGCAAAGAGTGAATGGTCAATACTAGACAATCAAATTCATGGCTTTAGCTTGACTCTCCATTCATAATTTGAATGTTAAGCAGTAGCTATCTTATGATATCTTGACAATATTGTTCTTACGTACCGTGACCTGAAGATGTGCTACATAGCCAAGCAGAATTCCTACCGGCAACCCAATAGCATAATAGCTCCCCAAGTTGACAAATGCAACCATACTTTGCACACCAGCACCTACAGCTACACCTGGAGAGGGAATTTTAATGGTTAAGATTTACATTACCACATGTGCGCGTGCCCTTTTATATATATATATATTGCTGGAAACACCAGCACTTGACTTACTTTTGTCATTGTGAGCGATCGATCGTATAATTGCATAAAATAAATTCTAAGATACTTAGAATTAAAGCTATGCAAAAAATTAACGGACCAGAAAATGTTCATATAGTATTTGCATATAATAATAGAATTAGAATGAAATACTTGCCTGTGAGTACTGGATAAATACTATTCAGCAGCATTGAGAATGCTAGTAGAACATGAAGCCTGGACACAGATTCTGCTATTTCCTCACTACTCGTAAACAAGTATGAAATTTCCCGACTAAAGACCATGCACAAAACCCAGAAGATAATTCCGATAATTATCGAAGTACCAAGGGCAACCTTGATAGAAAATTTTGCAGCTTTGGCATTGCCCCTTCCCAATTCATTTGATATGCGCACACTGTACGAAATGCACATACATGACATTTTATAAAAGAGATCACCAGCTTCAGAAACAGAGATATAGAGAGGCAAAACTGAACCGAGTAGCATATCTAATGGTTAAAGCAAATACCATGAAGAACCTAAAAACCCAAGGCAGACCATGAATTCCCATCCGTTAATGTTGAGGCTGCAACAAGAAATTAGCATAAATCATCTTCTTTTCAACAGTTAGAACTATATATATAGTGCCGAGCAACTGTATTGAGATTTGCATAACAAATTCTTACCAAATGGAGAAAGCAGATATTGCAATAGTTGCATTCTTCATATATCCAGCTAACACGACAAGAATAGAGGAGTACCATAATTCTAAGCTGTAAGGTTATAGCAAACACAATTAGAAAGCAAGTGGTGGCTATCGAAATCAATGAACCATAAAGCATTAGTAATCTTAAAATGATGCGAGAAATGGAATAAAAAGACTAAATGGTCAAAATTGGAACTTGCCAAATCATGACTCCGGAGGATATTGAGAGCTTAATTAGAGGTAACATATCAGCAAATGCAGCTTTAGTAAAGCCTTTCCATGTATTAGGACACCAACCTCCAAAGATGTACACAAACTCTCCAATAACGAGCAACCAAGATGATATGATGAATGAACTCATGGCACCAGCAAGACCAAAACCAAGTTTGATCACAAATAACCAGGACAAAAGCACATGAAGCAGAAAGGAGGAAGCAGAAAACCACCCGACAATCTTGTTTTTTTGTTGTGCTTGCAAGTACATTTGGATGGTCAAGCCAAAGACAAAATAGTAGAGGATGGGAATGAACCAAAGGGAGATTTTTCCAGCTTCTATTGCTATATTCTCCTCTTGCCCAATCAGTCTTAATATCGGTGTTGTAAAAATGAAGAGGGGAAGCAAGATGGTTGCAGTTACACCATCAATGATCCATGATCTCTGCAAGTAAACACCCATCATGTGGTATTGTTCAGCTCCATACGCTTGCCCGCATAAGGTCTCAGTCGCACTTGACATGCCAATCTTCCATGAGAAAGGAAAAACTTCGGTAAGTAAATTATTGAAATAATTGTCTTTACCTTATATATATTTGGAAGATCACACAGGTGGCAAGACATGTAAAAGAGGAAGGAGACATCGATTCATTCCTCAATTCCATGGCTACAAAGGGGCTAATACCTCTCTCTCTGTAATATTTTCAAGTTAGTGAATGCTAATCTTGGTGTGGCTCCAAATTGTTTCTTATGCTGATCTTATGCGAATGAGCACAATATGTTAAGAGGATACGTACCAATATGCCATTCACAAACCGTACCAAAATGCTCTGCTGTAGGCCAAACGCTGCAAGATCCAATTCGCTAATGTGCCCCATGAATAACTGTGTCACCACAATCATCCCAAATGAAGTCACTCGTGCTATTATTCCAGGAAATGCAATCCTCCATAGCTTCTTGGATTCATTCCAAACCCTCTTCTTCAGGTCCTCCCTGTCAAATTCTTCCAGCAAAAGAAGCCTCTCTTCCGTTGAGTTATCCATGATTCTGTAAGAAGGAATGCTAAACTTGTTGATTTTTCAAGTTTTCTTTGTTGAATATAAACTTGACATTGAACACCTTTGTGATATGCATGTACAGTTGAGATGTGACCATATATTCATCAAGACCACATGAATCTTTCATTTCAAGTGGATTTCCCCAAGATTCATGCAATACTGATTGTAATAAACAGGAGCATGCCTTTTCAATCAGAAAATTTTGCTATCAGAAGCATGAATCAAGCTAGTCGTCACAAGTTTCTATCCCACATTGCTTGCCTCAAGCGAAGCTCATATTTGTAGGGTATGTACTGGAATGTTGGAGTAGTCTATTTTTAACTCCCCAAGGTCTTACCACCTTTAGAGTTTTAGAACGATGGCTCCATGTAGTTAAGAAACCAGCATCGAAATCATTATGAGTTGCCTTTTAGTTACCAACTAGATTATGTTGCCATGAAAAGGGATATGTGTGATAAATAAATCAACTCAAATTTTCAAATGTGGTGAAGCAATATTTATTAATGGCTAATGGGGCAATATGTACATGTGCGTGAAAAATTTAAAAGAATAAGTCAAGAAAAGGATAAAAAAAAAAATATTTAAAGAATGAGGACCAAAACTAGATAAAAAATCAAATAAAATTAAATATTAAGGGACAAAATTGAAAAAAAAATATCAAGAAAAGAATAAGAATATAGCAATCAAAAGAATGGAGACAAAAAAATAAATTAAACAAACAAATGCAATAAAATTAAAATGGATGAAATTGCAAAAAAAAATAGTCAAGAAAAGTATAAAGCACATAAATAGAACAATTAAAAGTAGAGGGATCAAATCAAATAAAAAAATCAAATTGAAAAAAATACCCAAAGATGAAATTGAAAAAAATTCAAACTTCAAAAGGCATCAAAAGCCAAACAAACAGTAATTAAAATGAAGATCAAAATCAATTTAAAAACTTAAATTACCAAGATACCTTTAACAAAACCTAAAAATAATAACAAAACCAATCGAAAAAAACGAAAACAATCTCGCAAATAGCCATTGTTTTTTCAATCTGCAAGGTTAATTCCATCATTTTACTGTTTAAAAACTGGAAAAGTCCCTCTCACAAATAGCCTCAACTGTTCATTTTTTTTTAAATGACACAAGAGCCCTTCATCTAAAGATTTCTTTTTTTTCCTTAAAAGAGTAAAATAATCAATACACTATAACAAAAATGAAGGAAAAAGGACGATGGACCACTACAGGACTTTGGCCACCACATGGTCCCTTAGGCGCCACTTGAATAGCGCGTAGACCATGCTCTTGTCAATAGTTTTTTCTTTAATAATATTCAAAAATTTAAAATTATCAAGTCGTCCATAACAAAACCTAAAACTAATAATAAAACCAGTTCAAAAAACCCAAAACACCCTCATAAATAGCTTTTTTTTTCAAAATTTCAAGATTAATTCTGCCATTTTATTGTTTCAAATTGCAAGACGAACATGAGAATATTAGCTAGCCTTTTTCTTCTTGTTTTGGTAGGAAACAGATGCGCTGCCATTTTTGAATTGTATCAGCTTGCTTGGGTGAGCTCTTGAGTTTATTTAATTTTTTTTTGTTGGCTATTGATCTATTCTGAGACGTGATAGAGACTTGTGTGGTTGAGTTGAGAGTTAAATGAAAAATGAAAACCTATGGAAAGAATAGTTTTGTATGTGGGCTTGACTGGTAGTTGCCAACTTTTTTGTATTTTTGAGACTGGTAGTTGCAGAGAATTAATTGCAGCCAGACTGGGATCTCAAATTCCGAATTTGTGGATGACTCGGGTAATAAACTGGACTAGTTCACATGCTAAGAACTTGTTAAACCTAACTAAAATAAAATAAAGGGAACAAAACAAAATAATTAATGGGCTTCGAAGGAGATTATTTTGAATGAAAAAATAAAAATATCCAAGAACATCTAGATTTGTCTAATGAACTTCCATTATATATCAAGATGTCTGTCATGATACAAACCATTGCAAATATAAATAAAAACCCAACAGGCTTGTGTGTGCATGTGTACAGAGGGATTTATGCTCCGTTACTCGCCAGATGTGATACAAACCATTGCAAATATAAATAAAAGTTTTGTATTATAGGCGCTGATTTGACCAAGATGTGAAACTTGAGGGGCCATGAAATCTAATATACCCTCAAAAAATCACACCGATGAAGAAGAATGAAGCACGCAGGACACCATTGTCACTACTCCTTTACTTGCACTATAGAAGGACCCCATTTGCATGAATGAGATGAAATAATCAAGGAAAAGCAGAAATCACGCAGAGCAACATTATCACTACTGGTTTATATATGTGCACTATAAAAAGAGCATATTTGTATTAATGAGATGGGATAATCAAGGAAAAGCAGAACAAGAACATGAAATGTTAATCAAATAAAAACAGTAAAGGGAAAGAAAGCATATAGTACTCTTTATAATTTGCATGCGTACCTGTTAGGTACCCTTAAGACTGAAACAGGTTGAAATGCGCTTCAGCGTTGGATTATTGTCGACTCGAGAAATGGAAAGCGAGAAGGGAAGGGGTCTTTGTTAACAAGGCAGTATAGCGACTAGCTAGCAAGCAGAACGAGAACATGAAATGTTAAATTAAAACAAAAAACAGGAAAGGGAGAGAAGAATGGTAGCGTAGGAGCAACGAAATCAAGCATTTACTCCTCAACATTTGCCTGCGTACCTTTCAGGAGTTCTTCGAGGCTGAAACCGATTGAAGCTCGCTTCGAAGTCAGAGTAATATTGTCCACAGGGAGAAAAAGAGAGAGAGAGAGAGAGGTTATATAGTTTCTCTCTGTGCTTTCCACGGGTGAATGTTTATAAGAAAAACAAAATTGGTGAATAGAAAAAGAAAAGGGAGAAACGAAGAATGGTTGGTCGCTTGTTCAGTGACGGAAGAAGGCGTGCGAACCGCCGAATCAACAACTTATAGGCGCACCATTCAAGGGATCGTCAAGGTAAGGTTTTAGTTACTTTAGCTAGCTGCCGTCTATTAAATGGCGCATTAAAAAAAAAAAGATTTGAGATGTGCCATCGACGCTCCTTGATTGTAACAAACAAGAGCAAGCCTTTTCAATCAGCAAAGGGATATGTGTGATAAATAAATCAGCTCAAATTTTCGAATGCGGTGAAGAATTTTTGTTAATGGCTAATGGGGTCAACATGTACACGTACGTGAAAGATTTGCCGGTCGTTCTTCATTGAATTATTTTATGAGAAAAGCAATATTTATTAATGGCTAATAGGGCAACATGTACACGTCTATGAAAGATTTGCCGATCGTTCTTGATTGAATTATTTTATGAGAAAATCACTTGAATATGGTTATGACACATTTTTTTTAATAATATTTAAAATTTTAAAATTACCAAGTTATCCCTGGTGAAACCTAAAAATAACAACAAACTGGTCGAATAAGACCAAAACATCCTCACAAATAGCATTTGTGTTTTTTAAATTGCAAGATTAATTCTGTTACATTACTACTCTAGCTCGGTGAAAAAAAAATTAAAAAATTAAACACTATGAAAATATCAAACACTACTTTAGCTCGGTCAACTTAAAATCTCAATCTGGTGATCCCCTTTAACCAGAATCAAAATGTTGCCTTCGGCTCAATTAACCTGAAATCTTAATCTAGAGACCCTCTTTAACCAGAACATTGGTATTTGTCTTTCGCTCAGTCAATTTGAAATCTCAATCTAGAAACCCCATTTAACTGGAACAAAAATGTTGTCTTCAACTCGGTTAACCTGAAATCTCAATCTAGAAACCCCTTTTAACCAGAACCTTGGTATGTGTCTTTAGCTCGATCAACCTAAAATTTCAATTCGACGATTCCTTTTAACCAGAACCAATAGTTTGGTCTCCTTGGGATCTTAATTAGGCGATATCCTTTAACCAGAAACCAAAATCTAAAAAGCAGCTCGGCTAACTTGAAATCTCAATTTGATGATTCATTTTAACCTGAATCAAAATCTAAAAAATAGCTCGGTTAGCCTGAAATCTCAATCTAGTAATTCTCTTTAACCAGAACCAAAATCTTTATTACTTCCTAATCACAAGATTTAAAAGCTCAATGCTTCCTGATTATAGCGTTGACCTAAAAAATTTTCCTGATAACAGAGTTGATTTTCTTCTTTTCTTGAAAATTTTCTAAAAAAACTGATATTTCCTGATAACATGATTCTAAAACTTGGTTTTTCTTAATATTTTTGTATTTTTTTATTATTTTGATATACTGATATAAAAATAAATTTTAAAATATAAAACAATATTATTTTAGTATATTTTTAAATTAAAAATAAAACTTTAAAAAACAATACAACCGGTGTCTTTGTTCCTTGGGCCTTCCGTCCTTTCATTTCTCTCTATTAAAAAAAGAAAAACACATACACAACTAACATGCTGCTTTTGGACTGCATTTTGCAGATTCTGTATTTCAGATGAACATCGACGCTGCAAAACTTGCTTTCGAAGTCATTTTATTTACCGCATCATGCTTTGAAGTGCTGTTTTCGGTTTGTGTTTTTGTCAATAGTTACAAATATTTGGTTGAACATAATGGACATCATTTCAGTTATGCGAGAATGTGGTGATTGCAGTTATTTTTTAAAATATTTTTTATTTAAAAATATATTAAAATAATATTTTTTATTTTTAAAAATTATTTTTTAGTATTAAAATAATTTAAAAACTTTAATTTAATTTGAAGTAAATAAAAAATAAAAAAAAATAAATTTTTTAAAAACACTTTTAAATCATAAAAACAAATAAGATATTGCTAGATTACAAAGAAAAACATCTCATTGTAAGCAATTAATTAGAACACCAGAGCATCTGAATCGATGGCTTAGGAAACAACTTTGGAGCTTCAGCATCTTTTACTTCTGAAGATCTAAAATTGGCCTTCAAAAATCACAACTACCTAGTTCAGAATATGGGCACCGATTGATGCTTTGTCAAAAAAAAATATACACAACATAAATCAAGGACAGCCAACTTCATGCAACTTGGGTGCTTGTTTCTTCAGAATCAGCTACAAACCACTTGTTGATCTGGTTATGGGCAACAATTACCTGCAGATGCATTTGTTTTTATATGAAGACACTTGGGTTTCTGGTTGAAGTGATAGTATAGAAAGAAAGCTGAAGGCAAAACCAAAATACCTGTTTTTCCCAGTCAGTTCTGTAGGTGACTATAAGTAGAACAACAGTTTGAATAAATGTCCCAATCAACATCCCAATCCAAACACCCTACAAAACAGATTTCTGGGAAAGTAAAACAAAGGAAATAGCGAGTGATGAAACATTAGGTGGGCTGCAGAAGGTGTACGAGCCACATGCTTAACTAAAATCACAAGAAACCAGCGCAGGATCCATCCTAGGTAGAGATTCTCCGGTATCAATACTGTGCTGGTCATATCAATTATGTGAAAGCATACTAAAGAATTAGACTTTCTATATGATTCTTTCCCATTATCCTGTAAGGTTGTAGAGACTTTGAAATATATCATGAAAGAAAGGAAGCGATGAGAATGACTCACTTTGACTTGCATATCCATGACATAACCAAGCACAACTCCAATAGGAATTCCGACCAAGTAGTAGCACGCTATATTAATGTACGCTACAATGCTCTGCCACCCAGCCCCAACAGCAACTCCTGTTAAAGAAAATAAGTGGATAGTGTATTAATAAATGTAGATGTTCTGGTGCTTCGCCGAAGGTTTCTTACAAATTGCACATGTTTCCTTTTTCATGTCCTGGTTACAACATCAGTTATGGTATGTATATACAAGAAAAGAAGCGCCAAGAAAATGGTAAGTTACCGGAAAGCACTGGTTGTACACTGTTCAGAAGTATGGAGAAAGCCAGTAGAGGTGAAAGATTTGCGACAGCACTGGCCACCTCGTGACTTGTAGTAAAGATGTAAGCAAGATTTCCTCTGGCGAATAAGAATAACAAAAACAGTAGAAAGCCGATTGAAAATGATGTAAGAACTATCACCACGATCGAGAACTTTGCAGCTTTTGAGCTCCCTCTCCCAAGTTCATTTGACACTCGAACACTGGAGTTTCCAACAAAAACATGAAACAAGAAATAAATCAGCTGTCTGAAAGATACACACTCACACGTACATATTCTAAGCATCTCTGCTTTTTTTTAATGTGGTTAACTGACTTTATCGCAATAAATATGAATTCCAAAAGAAGATAATGTCCATGATTGAGATGATAATACACCTTGCAGCAGCCAAGAAACCGAGAGATATCATCATTTCCCATCCATTGATGTTGAGGCTGCAAACAGGAACATCTTTAAAGAACTTTCCTAATAAAGAAGAATTAAGAATAGGAAAAGAAAAACATTTGCCAAGGAATGATTACCAGATAGAAAGAGCGTCGATAGCAACCTCCGCATTTTTCATGTTTCCTGTTAAAAGAACCAGCACTGTGTTGTACCAGAGCTCGAGGCTGTAATGTACCATGAATTTAACTCAACCTCCAGGTGAATATGTTGTGGACGTCACAAGTGAAGAAATCGACCCAACAGAACAGTGGTTAAAAGTTCAACATTTTTTACTCCCCTTTCTTATTCAAAAAAAAAAAACTCTAATCTATGCCCTACATCAAAGATAAACTAAAAAATATGCAGGCCTTAGTTAAAAACTTAACAACGTCCTATAGCTCCAAAACTGTTGAAACCGATTAATCCTGTCCATTACAGCTACTTAAGGTGTCAAAGTTATACTTCTATTATACCTACATTGGTACTCCTGGTAAATACAATGACCATTTTGATGCCAAAAGAATGTTTGCGCCAATATTTCATAATTTCAGTCATTACTTAATTAAGGCGTCCTTGTCAATTCTGAACCATCATAAAATAACTCAAGCGCTCACAAATAGCTTTAAATTTTGGTCACTGGGCTCATAACCATAGCACCACAAGCATGCCGATCCCATATTGAGTTTCTTTTACGACCCCATATAGCAACTACGTAGTGATTTCGTTACTAAATTGACCAACCACTATCGTGTTGAAAGTAAACCATATTTCGATTTTGAAAAACAGAGAATCGATTGTGAAAAACAGAGAAACCGGTGCAACGTGTGGTGATAGAAGGGTGAAAGATGAATAAGTGTAGGAAAAAGTGGAAGAATGCGCTTTTCCTTAATTTACTCATCTTCACAGTGGCATTCTAATGTTTTAACAGTTGTAATTTAAAGCATGCCACAATCCGGAATGGTAAACTGAATACTCCAGCATATTAAGCTGTGATGTATCCATACCAAATTCCAGGTAATTCATGATTCGAACAAAATCAGAAGGTGATAAAAAGCCTTACCAAAGCATAACACCAGATGACAAAGAAAGCTTGATGACAGGCCAGAGATCTTGGAAAGCTAAGGTCGAGAATCCTTTCCATGTCTCACGGCAACCTCCACAGGTAACAAACATAAGCTGACCAATATTTGGTATCCAATATGCCAAAATTGTCGACATCATTGCTCCCGGGATACCAAACTTGTATTTGACCGTTAATAGCCATGAAAGGAAGACGTGGATTGCTAATGTAAGTGCTGCCAAGTATGCAATAATCATGTTCTTGCTCTGCGCTTGTAGGAACATTTGGCAGGTGAAGGACGGAATGAAGGAAAACATCACAGGGATTAACCACAGGGAGATATTTCCAGACACTTCCGCAATATAATCCTCCTGGCCCAGAGCCTTCAAAAGTGAAGATGTAAAGAAAAATAGAGGAAGAAGTAGCATAGCTGATAATATTAAAACTATCCATGATCTTTGGAGATATACTCCAAGCATATGATATTGCTTTGCACCAAAGGCTTGCCCGCAGAGAGTTTCCAACGCACTAGCCATGCCAAGCTGCAAATTCAAACGACACATTTATAATAAAGGAAATGCATGGATACAGGCAGCCATACAACCAATTGCATGTCTTCTAGCACTTAAAATGGGAGTACTTTCAAAACTTGAGAAAAATAACACCATTCCAGTAAATATTTTCCTGTCTTCTAGTTTCCAGATTATATGTCACATACTGCAGGCATTAAACATCAAATTTCATTTTCCACTTTTTAATGGCCTTTAAAACAAGTTTTCATTTTCCTGATTCAGAAATTGGCTGACTTATGGTTTGACAGCACCGTGCATCAGACCTTCAGCTGTAGAACAAGAGAGAGTTTTCCCCTCCCCATTCAACCATGCACCTATCCGAAATTTAAACTTAAGAACTACAGGCGTACCATAGGCTAGAAGTCTGCATCTAAGCATTGAACATAAGAAACTAAAGGGATGTGCTATGTTGATGCCAACACTAACTGCTTCACTACATTAGAGTCATCATAAGGACTCACAACATCTGAGAATCAATCTTTAAAGGATGCCATGCTAGAAACTAGTTCCAACAAAGAATAGAAACACAAAATGAAATGAGTCAAACTACTTTCCAGGATCCCATTGGAAAACCTCAAAAGGACTGTGAACACAAGCGAGTATGCAGCTAGTTCTGTGGAGCCGATATGCCCAATAAATGCTTGACTGACTACATTTATCCCGAAAGTAGAGAATCTGGTGAAAATGGCAGGACCAGCAACAACCCATATCTTCTTGGTCTCAGTCCATAACTTGTCCTTGAACCTCAATTCCTCAGCATCTACCTCTCCTCCTTTTCTCAAAAGCTTTTCGTTGATCTTCCCCTCCATTTCCGCAGCAAGCCTGTACTAACCCCCAAAACTTTAGCTATCAATGAATAGAGAATGATAGCTTTTCGTTGATCTTCGATTGCGACACAACACCTGCTAAAGATTCTTGGTTAAAGAGCAAAAAGGAACGGAAAAAAATACTCGAAGAAAAGAAAAGAGAATCTATAATGCAATCATAGAAGTGGGCCAATTTAAGCACTTTGACACCTCTGCGAGCAACACGAGCGGTTTACTTGTTACTAGTGTGGCATGATCGAAGAGACAACTTGCTCAGGGCAAAAGAAAAATAAAGGCTATTGTTCATAATAAAGTTCAACGCGAGAACTTCCAAATCATTTCCTACCAATTACTTTTGCCAAATGTAAAATCAACAAAGAATATCTTCAGCAAATCCGTATTAACATATTCTGATGCACCAATAGATTGACATTATCATAAAATCGAAAAATAAAACATTTTATGGGTGCAAAAAAAAAAAAGAGCATCTCTTGCATGATATATACAAATTCTTGTACGGAAATGAAGAGAAAGTGAACCTCATGAAATTTTGCATTCCCTTCATTTTTTTTATCAAACTGTATATAATTTGTTGAAAAACTAAAGGAAAAGACGGAGGATAAACGTATGATATTCAATAAAAGAAGATTTCGAGTACCTGCGTGTGTAGAGAGAGATGAGGCATATACCATAAAAAAAATATGTATACTTACAAAAGTACCTGTATATATATTTGAAAGAAGGGAAGAGGATGATGAGCTACAAGGAAGAGAGAAAAGCAAGTGCAAGGCCAAGGAGATTCAGCTAGCAGAAGAGAGGCTTCTATCTTGATGCCAGTAGACTAATTTTTAGTATTTCTTTTATTATGGTTATAAATTCGATACATATTTCCTAAAAGTTTCAAGCTTTCTTGGATGCATTCTAGTAATTTTCTTTTATTACAAATGGTCAGCGCAAGCCTACTTGTGTTTTTTTTTTGTTTCTTCTCTCACATTCATTAATTAAAATCTGAAAAATATTCTTTTCGATTCAAATTATTATTTTTTTTTATATTTTTAAGTTATTTTAATGTATTGATATTTAAAATAAATATTATTTTAACATATTTCTAAATAAAAAAACTTCAAAAATCAATATTTATCTCTCCGAGTCTAGTTGTTTGACGCTGGACCATATCTTTAAAAGCTGTGTGATCGGCATGTGCCACCACCGCCATCCACTGGTCGAGGAACGAGTGCATGCACAAACTAGAGGTGAAGACTAGAGAGAGTGAGGTGGGTACGGTGTGTTTTTTTTATGACTCCTGTCTTTTTAGTTGACAAATAATGCTTTTTTCAACGGTGGGATTAGGCGACACGTTTCAGAAAACCTCTCTCTCTATATTTACAAGTGTGTGAACCAGATTGAATGAATTGAAAATATTTTTTCACGTTATTATCGTCTAAAATATGCCTCTATTCGTTCAATGAAGGGTTTACAGCTAAAATGATTGATGCTCAAGGAAGCTTTTCTATGGAGCATGTCCTACCAAATGGCATCTCCTATGTGGCACGTTGTATTAAAAAATGGTGGATTTTTTATGTCCCAGAGGCAGCTCCACTGTATTGAGAGAGGAGGAGATATATGCATGGTTTTATTAGGTAAAAAATTTAAAAAAATACCATGTAATGTTTTGTTTTTGTGTTTTAAAGATATTATTAAAAATTTAAAAATAAAAAAAATTTCTTTAAATGGATATTTTTTTTGTTTTTATATCATTTTGATGCGCTGATGTCAAAAAATAATTTTTAAAAAATAAAAAAAATATTATTTTAATATATTCATGGTTTTATTAGGTAAAAATTTTAAAAAATACCATGTAATGGTTTGTTTTTGTATTTTAAAAATATTGTTAAAAATTTTGAAAATTTTTTATTTTTTTCTTAAAATGGATATTTTTTTGTGTTTTTATATTATTTTGATGCGTTGATATCAAAAAATAATTTTTTAAAAATAAAAAATATATTATTTTAATATATTTTTAAATAAAAAACACTTAAAAAACAAGTATTTTCAAAAACGCTTAAAATCTTATTTTTAGATGAATAATGCTGATTTTTTCTTTTTTAAAAAAAATCCACCTCCAAGAAGGAAAAGTTTACAGGGGTAACTGTCGCAGACGTCCATCGGTATCCCAAGAGGCCAGGAAAATGTATCTGTGCCCTTGAGGTCTACATACACTGTACAGATCTCTCTCTCTCTCTCTCTCTCTCTCTCTCTCTCGCCCCCAAATATTACAAGATCTGGTAGCGGATTTGGTCACCATTTTGCCACGCATAACCAAGTTTAATCACAATTGTTTTTAGTAAACGAACCGATGGATTAAATGGAATATAGTTTGACCAGAACTGCCTTGGGAATGATTGTTTCAGCCACTCATTTCAAATACTTTAATTTTATAATATCCTTTCTGGTTAATCGTAATATAATTTAATACTTTCAATTTTATCTGTAAATATTAACTTGATTTAGAAATTATGATTTGTATTTTTTTATTGAGCTATGTATTAATTTTGTAAATTTAGTTTTTTTATTTCAATTTTTAATATTGAATCTATTAGAAGAAATGGTGTTTTATAATTTTTTTATTTATTTTATATGAAATTATCATGATTTTATTAACTAAGTCACAGGTGTAATATGTTAATTCAAGTTGTTTTTTCTATTTTTTAATTGATTTTTTTTAATTTTATCTTTTCAAATTGCATTAGTTGGAAATTGAACTTTGTAATTTTTCTCGATTTACTTTATATGAGATTACCTTGATCTCATGACTAAGATCACAAGTTTGTCAAGTTGACTTGAATTGATTCTGGTTATTTTTTATTTTAGTTCCTTTTCAATTAAGTATTTCTTTTAACTAGGCTTTGTAATTTTTTTTATTTTCTTTTCATGAAGTTATCATGATCTTAGAACCCGCATCACGAGTTTGAAATATTAACCTTATTTGACTATGTTCATATTTTTTATGTCATTTTTTAATTGAATAAATATTTCTTTTTTAATTTTATATTCAAACAACTGAATCTTTTTTTATTTTTCTGTTTTATCTTTTAATATTAGAATATTTGGGAATTAGACTCCATAATTTTTTTCAATTTGCTTTTTGAGTAGTTATCTTGATCTCATGGGTTTATTTTTTTCTCTCGATTTCAACCTTCATTATTAGATTTGTTGGAAATTGAGCTTCGTAAATTTTTTTGTGCATTTATGAAGTTATTTCAATCATATGACTCAGATTACAAGTTTAACAAGTTAGTCTAGGTTGGCTTGAGTTGTTTTTTTTATTATTTTTTTATTTTATCATTCAATATTGGATTAATGAGAAATTAAACTTTATAATTTTTTTTATTTGCTTTTATGGGGTTATCCTGATATCATGACATGAGTTGTGAGTTTGGCATGTTAACATAGGTTGATTCAGGTAGGTTTTTTCTGTCCTTTTTTTTAATTTAATATTTTTATTTTTAATTTCATCTTTCAATATTAGATTAATCAGGAATTGATTTCCATAATTTATTTTTATTTACTTTCTATATAGTTATCACAATTTCATGACCTGATCATAAATTTGACAAGTTAATATAGCTCGATTTAATATGTCGCAGTATTCATATTTTAAAAAACAATATTATCCAATATTATTGTATCAGTATTTGAAAAGATATGATACATATTTTGAGTTTATAAATATTTTGTTGATTAAAAAACACATTATTAACACTTGGAAAAATTGTTTGCGTAAAAAATATTAATTCAATGATTTAGTCTCTAGCTAAAGTTGATCATGCTTAATTAATGATTTCTTACTCTAAAAAATATTTGTTTTTCTTTTTTCTATTTATTAAAATAAAAATCGAGAAAATATATGATATATAAAAAGGATTAAGTTATAAATGGATTTAAGAACACAGGGATTTAATATATAGTTTTTAAAACTATGAGACTAATTAATTAGTTTTGCCAATTATAATTAACTATAATCCTTTTTTTATTAATACTAGTTTCTGGGCATATCCTTCTCATGTTTATGAATGAACTAATTTATAATATTTTTTTTCTATATTCTAATAGATTGATTACAACTATTTATAAAGGAGTATATTTGGATGTTTATTAAATAAACATATTTTATTTTTAAATAAATTTATATAAATTTTGATAATGATAAAATAATTATTTTTAAATTTTCAAACCATATTAAATATTATTTTCATGGAATTAAATAAAAATGAGATATAAAAAATGAATTATCTCTTAAGTTTTAACAATTAATAGTTAGGAAAAATATATAACTTTTAAAAATATTACTTACTTCTATTTTCGCCTAAGATTATATTATTATGAACAATTCTTAATTTAAATAATTATTTTGAATTATATATGATGCAATACAACCATGAATAAAAAGTTATATAAATCAATTTTTAATAAGTCTTGTCTTTTTTATATTATTAATTTTTTTTCAATGGAGTAAAAAATAGCATAAGACAATAATAAAAAATTTCCTATCAAACATTATCCAAGGATTCAATTTAATAACTTGATGAACTTTGATGTTATTTAATTAGCTTTATATTATAATATTTTAATATTTTTATTGGCTTGTTCTGGAATATCTTTAAAGGAGTCTTGAAAGTTAAAATAACAAATAGCTAGGATAAAAATATGTAACTTTGAAAAATAATAATTACTAACAATTTTAAATTGAAATTATATGATCTTGAATTTCTTTTTATCTTACACGTTTTATTCAAATTATATATGCGACATGAAAGAACAATTAACACAATATATATTATGAATTTCTATAAATTTTAATAAATATTCTTCCAATAACCAGTATTTATCCAAAAAAAGTAAACGGTAACATAAACCAATAAAACAATAATCCATAAAATATTAACTAAAGATTTAATTTAATAATTTGGTAAATTTTTTTACCTCAAGTCTTTCTAGAGTTTTATAGTCAACATAAAGTCCCGATATTGTACTATATAATTTATGAGTGAGTTATGTAGTTTATTTTATGTTATTTAGGATTTTATTTTGTGGTGTATAAAAAAGAAAATAATGAAAAAATAGGATTACTTATATTTTAGTATTCATTCTAAAAAAATAATCTATTTTTAGCCTATAAAAGAATAATGAAATTTTTTTTTATCAATATTGGTATATTATAGATTCACTAGCTATTTGACCCGCATTTCATTGCAGATTTTATATTTTTTTTAATAAAAAATAAATATGGACTAAATAAATAGAAAACCATTTGTTTTATAACATTTTAAAAAGAGTCATTAATGACAAATAAAGATAAAAATACAAATATATATATATAAAGATATTTGATCTCACAATACGAATCATATAATCGGTTGTTTGATCAAATGATAATAGAAATAGACACATATCTTAACATGAATCATATAATTGGTTGTTTGATCAAATGATAATAGAAATAGACACATATTTTAAATTGATGGTATAAAATCAAAGGTGAAACAATATTATGCAAGGTTGCATATACTAAAATTATTATATAAAAACAAATATTTTTTATTTTTAAAAATAAATTTCATTTATATAAAACATAAAACAAAATTATAGATGAATTAAAACTATCTATTTAAAAAAATAAATACATTCAAAATAATTAAAAAAAATCACTATTTTAAAAAGGATAAATAAAAAAAATAAAAAATCAAATAGAAGGGGTATTAATTTGAATATAAATTAAAAAATCATGTGAAAAAAAAGTTTTATTTTTTTAAAAAAGGAAATTTTTTATAAAAAAAAAAAAAAAAAAGAGAGAAGGTTTTGCTAGCCTATTGAAAAAGGTCTCATGGGTATTGGCCTTAATGTTTTTTAAAAATATTAGGAAAGACAACATGTCTTTTTTTTTCTAGATTTTTAACATGTTTTGACTTAAAACACCTAGCAAACACCTTAAACACTTTAATAAACTCATAAATAGCCCTAAAAAATCTATAAAAAAAAACCCGCATTGAAACACGAAATCAACCCGAAACTAAAATTCTTTCAAAGCTCAGATCTGATTTTTTTAGGTAATTTAAAGGTGAAACAACACCTAAATGAAACTCCCCTCTTGAAATAGAATTCAATGCTTTCTTCTTCTTTATTTTGATTTTTTTGGTTTATATGGCCCCAAAATGAGCAACAACAATATTCAACACTCTTAAATTATATTCTTATTTTTACTAGGGTTATAAGCTCAAACCATCATAATCTATTAAAATTTTTAATAAGGATTCTAAACACAGATCCTTTATATTTCTTTTCTCAACACTATAAAAGTTGCCAGAGTTTATTACATTAACTGCTAACGTTCTGGCACAATGTATATAGATAATATTTTGCAGCATACACAATCTTTGTACTCGCTTCAGTATCTGGGATACACTTGTGGAGGCAAGCGTGGTTTTGCAAGTGCAAAAAGTGGTTTTGCAAGAGCCATGCTATCTTCTGCAATGGTAAGGTCAATGCTGGATTGACGAAGTGGTAAACTCCAAATAAACGCTTGAAGAAGTCTAGCAAATAGCATGGTAGTCATTGAAGTCCCAAGTTTCACACCAATGCACCCACGTTTTCCTGTGGAAAACGAAATGAATCGCAGATTATTCTCGGTTAGCACCACCTTCTCCATTTAATTGAGGTGGCGCTTTAGCTTGAACTTGAGCGGCCCATCCCATACTTTAGGGTTTTTGCCCAGTCAATAGAGAGACTAGAGATGTAGCAATAATAAATGAGTCAAACGAAGACAATGTTGGGACGACAGAACCTAAACCTGTAGAATGATTAAGAGACACAAATGCAGGTGGTGATAAGGAAATTGAAGGGTAAGTAGGGAAGGTTCGTGGGTTTGAGAAGTTTGGTATTGGGAAGGAAGGAAAGGAATGTTGGAAGCGAGTGTAGGTGTAGACATAAAATGATTGGAGGTAGAGATTTGATCAGACTCAAGAAAAGGAAAATATTGTTAATGAAAACGGACATAACAAGAGATGTAAATATGATTAGAGGACAAGTCATACAATGATAGTCTAGATGAGATGAACTATAACCTAAAAACACATATGAAGTAGAACGATATTCTAAATTATGTGCATTATAAGGACGAAGGGAAGGAAAATAGAGATACCTAAAAGTAAGCAAAAAGATATAATCAGGTGGTTGATGAAACAAGCATTCAAAAAGAGATTTATTACGCAAGATAGGTGTTGGCATACAATTAATGAGATACAGAGAAGTTTCAAAAGTATTGTTGTTACCCATTATTTAGGTCCCCACAAAAAAAGAAAAAGGAAAAGAGAAAATACAAAAATAAAAAAAATTATTTATTTAGTCAAATAATTAACTTATGCTTTTTCCATTAGGTCTCATATATAATTACATTTCAAACCTTGGTTTTATAAAAGTTAAAATAACTTGGTTTATATTTGTGGAGAACTACTTTTGCATATATAAATCTATCTCAAAACATTTTTAACAAAGCCACAAATCTTTTCAAACCTATTTTTTTAAAACTACAATTAAAAATATATGTTTTAAAACTGTAACCGCAAAAGTTACCACAATATCAAAACATATTTGATATTTTGTGGTGGATAGTGTTTTTTAAAAACTTTTTAATTAAAATATATCGAAGAAATTTTTTATATCACACATTAAAATCATAAAAAAAAAACACAAGGAAAATGTTAATTTAATGCTTACTTTGAAAAACAGGTCATTAACATAAAAAGAAACACTTGCACATCTTATGAGTTGTGTTCTAATTTTTTTGTACTCAAAACCATCTGAGCCTTTCATTCTAAAGTCAGAACGAGGTGAAAAAGCTATACTGGGTTATTTCTGCCATCTCTCTTTTGTCTTGAATCCCCCCCTCCCTAGGCTTTCCTATCCATTTTCTCACCTCAACGTTCTTGTTCCTGGAAGTGATATTCCATGTTGGTTTATCCATCAGAGTATAGGGTCTTCACTCTGCTTCCAGCTCCTTTCTTTTGGATTGTCTAATGCTATGTTAATAGGATTGCCCGTATGTGTTGTTTTGCAGTAATTCATATTCATCTAGAAAAAAAAAAAAAGGCTCACTAGCTTGACATTTTTGTGCCAATGCAATGGCTATGTGTCTGCTTGCAATATTAAATCCTATGATGGAATACATGTCTTGTCATGTCACTTTTGGTTATGTTATGCATCATGTGTGCGTATTAGCAAGGATTGGCTGAAAAATAGTGATATTGGGCAAGGCATGGAATGGACAGAATGTGGATCCATTTCATATATGATGTAGATTTCAAAGAGAGTAGTGAAATATGGATGAATCTAAGCAGTTCACCTTTCGAGAACCTTACTTGCAATTTTGACAAAATAGTAGCTAAAGCCACTATTTCCGTCAAGGAATCAAACCCAGCTCCACCAAAAAATTGGGAAGCTAGGACGCAAAATTATGTTTGTAACACTCTCTCTACTTAGTTTTGTTCCATGGTAATCTCAAATAATAACCAATTTTCTTCGATTCTGAAAAAAAAATACATAATCTCAAACACTAACCAATTCTCACAAATTCTCTAAAAAATTATTAATTGTCACAAATTCTCAACAAAATTTATCAATTACAAAAGAAAAAAAAACATAATTCACATAATTAAACCCTAATTGACAACTTTGAAAAAATTCATCAATTAACAAAAAATCTCACAAATTCTCCTAAAATTTATCAATCCTAACCAATTCTCACCAAAATATATCAAGTTAGAAAAAATTCATTAATTACCCTCAAGTATCCTAAAATTCATCAATTCTCACCAATCATATAAACCCTAAAACATCCAATTTATATATAATTGATATATCAACTCAATTGATGTAAATTATACCTAATTGACATGAATTATACCCAATTGACATAAATTCAACTAAGCCTATACATAAAAAATACCTAGCTAATCACCAAATATCTAACACATCAAATTTATTCCTAATTGCAGCAACAACAGAGTTCGTTTGGGAGAGGGAGGGAGGATTTCTGATGGTAGAAGGCTTTGATACCAAGTTAAGAAGAAGTAGGAGGTTTAACCTATTAATTAGCCGATCCTTTTCTATTTATATATGTAGGGCAATATGCAATAGTAAGAGTAAAGATTACAAAACTAGAGTAATGTCTATAATATTTTCTATATATATACATTTTGTACTAAGCTTAATGAGTTGTTGGGAAGTCTTTGTTTTTCTCTATGGAAGAAAGTTGTTTGGAACTTTGATAAACACACGAGAACAAATAATTTTTTGATTATGGTGTCATGACAAAATGTTCTTATATCAACTTGCTTTAATATTTAGATCGACATATATACATGCTGATAATGTTGGGACATAAAATGTTCCTATGTCAATAACTAGAGTGGCCCATATAAATCACCATTGAATTTTCTTAATGTCGTTAGAATCATCTCATTAAGATCTTTGTTTATCATATTGGTAGTGTTGTCACTGAAACTTCGGTGTGCTTTAGAGGCTAGTTTTTTATTCTTTGTTTTTTTTTCTCTCTTCTTTCCTCATAATTTGTAAAGATAGAGGAGAGAGAAAAAAATAATAAAAAAGAAAAAGATCTTAAAGGCATTGAAGCTTTGATAATGACACTCTTAGAGGCATACCAGAGCTTCGATGATGACGCTATTGATATCATTGGCAAGATCTCAACGAGATGAATCCAACATGTCAAAGAACCATCTCAATCTAAAAGCTTAAGTTGTTAGGTGAAGTCTAAGGATATGATTTATATTATTTTCTAACACACCCCCTCAAGTGAAAGCCCTTTGGGCTTGAAACTTGCACATGCCCACATTACCTTGTGTTTAATTTTTATCAAATAAATGAAGGATTGTGATATTCGAACTCGTGACTGCTTAGTCATCAAGGCTCTGATACCATGTCAAAGAACCAACTCAACCCAAAAGCTTAAGCTATAAGGTGAGGTATCAGGATATGATTTATATTATTCTCTACCACACCCCTTCAAGTGAAGGCCTTTTAGGCTTGAAACTTGCACATGTCCACATTACCTTGTGCTTAATTTTTATCAAATAAATGGTGATGATGAGATTTAAACTCGTGACCGCTTGGTCACTAAAGCTTTGATACCATGTTAAAAAACTAATTCAACCTAAAAGTTTAAGCTGTTAGATGAGATGTCGAGTTTTAATATCTGTCCACGAAGCTCGAGAGGACAGCCTTGAATGATTACATGCGAGCAGAAGACCCAACACGATGAATGCAAAAGAAAGGAGTTGCAAGCCACTTTCTATATCGGCAGTCGCTAGTGTTTAGACTCACAGCTGTTTTCCCGGGGTGAAAGAACAGAATTGCGTGGCACTATTTGAATTTACAATAGCACGTGTGTAAGTACACAATCCTTTTCCCACATCTTATCTCTTGAATTGTCATCACATCTGGTCCATGCAAACTACCCTGCTTTAAACCCTTTAAATGATTTGCCAAACTGTACCAATAATACTAGCTAGTAAATTTAATGAAGGTAGGAAAATATTATCTTCAATGGAGCTGGGAAGTACAGTGGAGTTCCTAAACAACAAGTCCATTTTGGTCATTGGTGCAACTGGATTTCTTGCAAAGAGTATTGTCCCCTCTCAAAAGAAATTTATTTCCTCAAGACTTACGAATTTATGATTTCGTCCCTTTAATTTTTGTAGTGATGGATGTGCTGTGCTGTGACATAATCAATCTATTAACAATGCTGTTTTCTAACATTGGCAGTTTTCTCATTAATATCAAACTAACAAGTAATTTTTTCTCTTACCAGGTATTCCATCTAGCAATCAATACTGTTTTATCCCAGAAACCCTACAAGGACAAGTACACTGCTCGTTACAGAAACTTGAAGCGTGGAATGCGATTAGCTGAGCTCTATGAACCTTATGTGTTCTTTAAGGGCATGTAAGGATATAGTCATTGAATTCCATTGATATATCTTATAGTTTGAATGAATATTACATAGATTAGCGCATAATAAATTAAATTTATCTTTTTTATACTCAGATTCGATATTGACACCAACTCGGAAGAGTTGCAGATTGCTGCAAGAGAGACTTGTTCAGAAGCAGATGCCTTCAACTTTGACCCCACAGGTGTTCATTGGGAAGCTTACATGATGGATGTTCATTTTCCTGGTCTCGTAAAATACGTGCTCAAATGATATATTGCCAGAGAGCATTTGCACGGCGACATTTGGGCATACTGTTCCTACGAACTGTCTTGTAATTGATTGTGATGGTGTTTTTTATTATGATGAAAAATTAAAATTAGTGGACAAAATAAATTATCCAATAAAAGTCAAATCTAATATATCAAGTTTATGTTGTTAAAGACTTGTAAATTTTTTTTTTTTTGAAATATGCTATTTTTCCTTAATGTTTTTTTTTTTTTTTGTTAAATGCCTGAATATATGGTTATATAATTTGAAAAATATATCACTCGTATATATAATATCCAGGGAAAGGAGGCCACTTGAGCAAGTTCTCTGAAGAAGAAGATGAACAATCATCTTCAAAACAACGCTGTTTTGACCAATCGCATTTTAGTCCTTCGACGTGTGATTTATTCCTAATTACACCTTGATTGATTCCAAACTTTTAATTTTGTTCAATTTTTCCCTTGACAAACTTCAATTCAAGCCCCAGATTTCAGTATCTTTTTCCCTTTGATTCTTGGTTTTGAATTTATGCAATTTGACCCTCAATTGATCAATAAACTTTTAATTTTTTCAATTTAGCCCCTGATTCGGTCAATTTCAGTTCCTTTATTTACACACCTTTTCCAGTTTGGTTCTTGGTTTCGGATTTCTTCAATAAAGTTCTTAATTGGCCATCAAAATTTAATATTTATGCAATTAAGCCCTTGATTTGACCAAATCAACTTTGAAAATTTATAATTTAACCCTTAAACTTTAACTTCTTTCAATTAAAGCCTAAATTTACTTAAAAATCAATTTTCTTGCAATTAAACCCTCTATAAAAATCAATTAAACCTTCAATAAAATTTAACTGAGTTTATAAACATCTGATTTTGGATTTTTCTTCTTCAAAGTGAATTTTCTTTGTTAATATGATCATTAGTAAGAAAATATACCGTCAAATTTGAATTTTTGTATTTTTGAACTTTCTCAACCAATTTTTGATAATTTTCTGGGTGCTCTAGCATCTTCTTCTCAATGCTATTATTTTTTTGTTTTCTCCCGAATATATGTTTTTGTTTTTTTATTTTCTCTTTTTTTTTGTGAAGATCTAAAAATTAGTAACAACACTTAGAGTTTGAAGCTTTATGGCTTTTTTTTTTACGGTGCTTTGAAATTCATCTTGCAATGTGTCCCCATCACACTACAACATAGTTTTGGAATTAAAATTATAATTAACTGAAATTAGATTAAAATTTTGGAATTGGTGTTAACGCTGTTTTTCTGTCTTTATCGGGATCTAGTGACTCTCTCTTTCTTCTCTCAAACCAGGAACTTAAAAATAAAAAAAATAAAATTTGGACTGAAATTGGCTTCTTTTTTTTGGCAATTTGAAAATTGGAGGGACAATATTTATAATTCAAAACGTATGAGGACTTAGTTGTACATTTCAACTACAGGTTGAAAAAACCAACAAATTCCTCTAAGTTTTCCACTTCGATTCCATGTCTTTCAATCACAACCTACCTTAATAGAATAGAATAAATTAGCCTACAATTTGGTTCTATAAATGCTAAATAATAAAAAAGGATGAAAAAAAGACATTGGGAACAGTACATCGAAAATGTATTGTGAGGATGTGAACAATGTTATTTCTAATTTTAGATTTACTTACTAGATAGGTGGCTAGCGCTATACCACGAGCCGCTAGCGCTATACCACGAGCCAACCTAATTTTTTTCCAACGTAAAAAAAGTTTCAAGGGGATGCAAACGTTCAAAGAAAATCAGATACTTAACTAATTAACTCGATTGGGTTTAATATGATCATTTAATTTAATAAAATGAATAAAAAACAATTAAGGTAAACAAAATGGAAAAAAAAAACTAACAACAAAAAAAGGTAAGAAAAACCCAACCCAAGCCCATCCGACTTAGGATGTCAAAAATAAGACTTGGATGTAACACCAAGGCAACCCTATTAAAAGCAAATATAATAAAATAATTAAGCTCAATTACCATACAACATAATGCAAAACTGATTTTTCTTTTTTATATAAAGCAACAAAAATAAATTAAGTTAAACCACTAACTCCATGATCATGGGTATAAGATTAGGGTAACCCAATAAAAAAGAAACAAAAAAAAAGTATGAAGATCAATTCTCAATCAATCAAATGTCGAAAGATGAGATTAAAATAAAAAATCAATTTATAAAAAAAAATAAAATGTTCAAGGATCTTATATGGAAATGAAAAGAATTAAATGAGAATACGATAACCCCATGGAAGTAAAATGAAAAAAATTTAAAGGATAAAATTAAAGAAAAAAATATAATCCAAAAAAGATATAAAAAAATCAGACATGAGTCCAACCTGGTTAGCATGCAAAATATGTGATCTGGTTGTGATACCAAAGTAATCCCGTCGAAAGTAAATTGAATAAAACACAACCCATTGTGAAGAGTGAGATGATTAAATCATTTTAAAAATCAGTAAAAAATCTAACAGAAAGCAAATAAAAACAAATCAATAGAGCCCAACCCCTAATTAAATAAAACTCAAATAATAAAATTGAAAAACATGAGATTTAAAAAAAAAAAGGCAAGTAAACCAGACAAATCTTCTAAACCTGGGTTAATCTCTCAATTTGCAACCCAAGAAATCTCATGCCCAGGCTTAACCGTGATGATTAATTCCAACTAATTTAATGTTGAAGGATGAAACTAGAACAAAATAATCAAATATAAAAATATTTAAAGGTTAAAAAAATAGCAATGAAAAGAATGAGGATTAAATCATATAGGAAAAAAAAACCAAATGTCATAACTCAACAAGGAAACAATTTGAGAGTATATCCAGAGGTGGCTAGAAAAGGTTGCTATGGTTGAGGCCCTATTATTGGAAAAAGAGGAAACCAATTTGTTTTTCAATACATTCAAATCACCTTTCTTTGACCATCTAGTAAGTGCCCCTACCCAACATTTCACATATATTGTGATAATGGTGGAACAGATTGAGCAGGCCATCAAAGTTGGGAAAATAGCAGATCCAACAGGAAAGAAATGATTTACTAGGAAGAAAAAGGATGCAGATGTAAACAACCTTAAAAGAGGGAGCTTCCAAAATTCCTACCAAAAACCTTTCTTTGTATCCAATGTAAGCTTTTCTACCCCTTTTCCTAAAAATCAAACCAACACCCTTAAATAACCAGCTAAATACTCTTAATAAAGAACATTTTGCCCTCAAAATGACTTTCAAAGAAACAACAAACAACTTCCCCCACTTCCCATATCATTAGGAGAAATGTATCAGCATCTCATTACCATCGGCCAAGTATTCGTCGTCCTTGCCTTAACCATGCAACCATCATTCCCTCATTGATACTTGTAACAAGTTTAATTAACTTATTTAAGGACTTATTTAATGAAAAATTAAGTTTGAAAGTTAATTGGGTTAAAATTAGAAGAATTAACTAAGTTTAAGGACTTAATTAAACTTCTAATGGGTTTCATAGATTCAATTAAGGACTCAATTGAAGAAAAATCAAGTTTGAAGGCCTAATTCAGACCAATTTGAGAAAATTAAAAGATTAAGGACACAATTGAGTTTTTGAAAGGTCAAATTGGCTTAATGAAAGTTTAAGGACACAATTTGGGAAAATTCTTCAATTTGACCCTCAATCAGGGGTTCAATTGAAAGAAATAAAGATTGAAGTCCAGTTGATGGTCAAATTGAATAATTTTAAAACCAATAATCAAAATGCAAAAGGTGTGTAAGTTAGGGAACTACAATTAATCAAACTCAGGGGTTAATTTGGAAAAAAATTAAAAGTTTGATGTTTGGTAAAGGTCAAATTGCATAAATCCATAAACCAAGGACCAAAGTGCAAAAGACGCTTAAATTAAAGGATTTAAATAAAGGTTTTCAAGGGTGCAATTGCAAAAATTGAGAATTTTCAGGGTCAATTGAGAGAGCATGTGCTAAAATTAAAACAATAGGGACCAAATTAAAGTTTATTAAATTTCCAATTAAAAACCCTAAATTTAAGGGTTACAACAGGCGACATGTCATTTTATTTTAATAAAGAGAACAAATGACACATCATCTGGTTTCTGTTTACCATTTTCTACAACAGATAAAGATTGGTCGAGATGCCACTTTCAGGCGAACAAATATGGCATCTCTGACCACCTCAAGGGCTCTAACTACCACCACTCGATTAAGAAACATCTCTTGTACAAGGATTAGTTACTTTCATCAAACATTTACATCACATTTGCTTTAATGATGTGAGCAACATCTTGTCCCCAGTCAACCTCCCCTACATTGATAGATGCATGCTAATTAGGGACTAATCTTACAATTATTGAATATGAAGTTCTAGACCTCCAAATCAGATGAGATTTGTTCTTAATGGCATATATGTTTCCCCTTTACATGATTCAGGTCTACCTATGACATTTTTATATCATATTTGTCATGATAATCTCGCTAAAGTAGCCCTCCTAATTAACCATGATTGAAAAAGAAAAAGAAAACAACCATGATTGTTTAAATTTCATGTTTGCCTTCTATTAATACAATTAAGCTCATAAAAGGATAAAATAAGCCAGAATGCACATTTTAGGGAGGTTAGAGGAGATATTGAGTAAGAATCTTCCATAAACCACCAATCTTGTTACTAAACCACCATGGTTTTGTAACTTCTAATTTTGGTTTGCTTATAAAAAAGTTAATGCTCTTTGAGCAGAGATGTGGGGGATTTTTAAGAAGGAATTACAGAGAGAAAATAGAGGAAACATAAATAAATCAAAAGGAATACCCTAGAATTGATTAAATAAAAAGTTATAAAGATTGTTTGTTAAGAAGGAAGGAGGAGAATCTAAATCAATCTCAGGTTGAAAAGAAGCTAGAAATCGAAGGGAAAGAAGAAAATATCTCAAAGAAGGAATCAATATTGCTTTTAAAAGGTATATCCTTAACTTTGATGGGGTTGTAGCTTAATGAACACAACTTTTTTTGTCCTTTAAATTCATGTTTGAATGTTTATTATTCATCCATTGTGAATTTTTTTTCTTAGTTGAATATGCAATAGATGCTTGTTTTTAGTAAGTTTAGTTATGCCATGATTTAGTATGTATGTTCAAGTTTTGTTTGATGCCTAGTTTCATTCGTTAGAGTTGTTAATGAAGTGATAAATGTTAGTTTGAAATGTATTTTAGCATATTTTAATGTTAAGTTAATCATTAATATGTTTGTGGTAGAATATATTGGAAGATGATGTTGTTGATTTTTTTCGTTGTTCTTAGACTATTTTGAGCTATAAGCATAATGGTTATGGTTAGGAATGAAATATTTAATAAATGGAACAATGTTTGTACATAGAAAAATGTATTTTTAGCTTTTTATAGACAATTTTTTTTTCTTATTGTTTTGCTACTGATTGTTTATTTCTCGTTGTTTTGGATGATTCAAACAAGTTACGGTGAGCATGTTAAAGCTATAGTAGCGAGGCATAGGTTGATTTTCTTGGTTTTTAGGTTTTTTAGGTTTGTTTTTAATGTTCTTCAGCTGATATTTGTGTTTCCTCATGATATGATGTTTTAGCTTCTCTTGCAAGTTTCAATTGAAGCTCAAATTCATATATGTTTGTTTAACAATATCATTTTACTCGTTTTTATCTTACTTTAGATCAATCGATCTTTAGATTTTTTGAATGCATGGTTTAGGGTCTTCAATTGTTAGGATCGATTTGTTCAAATCTAAGTTCATCATTGTTGTTTGATTCACGATTATGACTTAGTTTTTGATGTTACATCTTTCTATGTCTTTTGTTTAATGTAATCTGGTATGTGATTGCACTTTAGTTTCTGGTTTCATCATTGTGTTCTTCATGTTCTTCATCAAGTTCAAGTAAAAAACTTTGTTCAATCTTTATTTTTTTGTTTTTTGATTCAGGTCTTGTTTTTGGATCTAGGCTTTAGGCTAGGAAGCCTATCCCATGTGGCTAGGCTGAGCCCATTCCAGGCCCAAGGCAGTGTTTGAGTGTGAAAAAATTTACAAAAGCAAAAAAAACATCTTTTGGTCCTTAGGGCATGTTTGGTAGTTTATAACAACCTTATTTTTCTGATTTTTTGTGGCTTGCCAAACACAACCTTATTTTTTTCAATTTAATTTTAGATTTTTCAAGGGACTATTTGTAATTATTTTTTAGTCACTCTATATTTTTTAAAAATATTTGGAATTATGACCTGAATACAAGATGTCTTTCTGGCTAGGCTGAGCCCATTCCAGGCCCAAGGCAGTGTTTGAGTGTGAAAAAATTTACAAAAGCAAAAAAAACATCTTTTGGTCCTTAGGGCATGTTTGGTAGTTTATAACAACCTTATTTTTCTGAT
>Ga0325411_1000763_pt1 | contig 34505 bp, 18 predicted proteins | sample PopdelMetagenome_13_FD_206181 | JGI IMG/M metagenome (GOLD analysis project Ga0325411, IMG submission 206181) | Populus deltoides microbial communities from Bellville, Georgia, United States - Xylem-PdIQD-R4 | ecosystem: Host-associated > Plants > Phyllosphere > Stem > Wood/Secondary xylem...
GGCTCTCCACTCTTCACATGCTACGTGAACAGTGGAGAGTGAATTATAATTCACTCTCCACTTTTCCTTAGCTGAACAGTGGAGACCAGGTGAAGAAGAAGAAGAAGAAGAAGAAGAAGAAGAAGAAAGGGAAGGGGAAGAGGGCTGACCTGCGGTGGCTTTGAAGGCGGTGCTGCTGGCGGTTGCTGACTGGAGAATGGCTTGGACGGTGGTTGGCCTTTCTTCTTCTTCTTCTCTGCATTTTTTCTTCTGCTATGTTCTTCTTTGTTTCTGTTTTCTACTTAAGTTTCTCACGATGCTGTTGTGGTATGTGCTGCGGTAGCTCTGAAGTTGGTACTGCTGGCGGTGTTTTGCTGCTGTTTTTCTTGTCTGTGTAGAGGCGTAGGTTTCTACCTTTTCTTCAATGGTGTTACAGCGGGGGAAGGAAGAAGATGGTGAGCTGAGGAAAAATGACGATGGCGTTGGCAATGCTGGAGTGTTTGTGATGGAGAATGGCAGTGGTTCGTAGTTAGGGAGAAAAAGACGATTGCCACCAACGGGTGTTCTTCCCCTGTTTTAAAACAAGTTCCTCCTTGTTTTCATATCTTCCTTACGTTCCCTCTGTTTTTTCTTTCCTTTGTCCCCAGTTTTTCCTCACATCTCCCTCTGCTTTTATTCTCCCTGTTCTCTCTCCTTTTCTTTTCTTTCCTCCTCCTCTTGCTGCTCTTTTCTTCTGCTTTTATAAGGCAGAGACAACCTTGCACTGGTAATGGCAGATTTCAATGCTTTTAATGGTGAAACGTCTCCAACATTTTATTGTTGAAACCGTTGTAGGAGAAGACGATGAACAATTGTTCATGAAACGTCTCTGTTTCTCCAATTCAAATGGCCATTTTGAATTGGTCCTTGTAGTTTCATAATTTTGTAATCAAACCCTTGGAAAAATTATAATTGGATCCCTTGATTTTGGCTCCTTTTCCTGTTTGATCTTTGGTTTCGGATTGTTTCAACCAAGTTCCTAATTGGCCATCAAACTTCAATAAATATGCAATTAAGCCCCTGATTTGACTAAATCAATTCTTAGAAATTGTAATTTGACCCTAGAACCTAAATTGACTTAAAAATCAAATTTTCTTGCTATCAAACCCTCCATAAATTCAATTAAACCTTAGATAAAATTTAATTGAGTCCATAAACATTTGATTTTAGACTTTTCTTCCTCAAATTGAATTTTCCTTGTCAACATGACTCTCACCAGTTAAAAATATACTGTCAAATTTCAATTCTTGTATTTTTGAACCTCCTCAACCAATTTTTAGCCATTTTATGGGCGTTTCAGCATCATTTTCTCACTCCTATTTTTTTTTTGGATTCCTTCTGTATATCTATTTTTTGATATGTATTTTTTTCATTTTTTGTGTGGGAACCCAAAAATGGGTAACAACATAAACACACACCACTTTTCACTAGTTTTCTCATGGTTGCATGTTTAAAATATAACATAATTTTTTAAAAAATAATAGTAATTTAAATACATATTCTAGCATGTAAAAATACAAAACAAATCCCTAAAAATCCAGGAATTACAGAGGAGGCCTTCTGAAATTGCAGGAACCATGGCAGCGCATCTTCTCCACGTGCCACCGCCACTGGTAGCGCGTGGGTTCACACGCTGCCGCAAGAACATCCACGGGACGGGCGCAATCTGGAACGACAACCTCCCCTCTTCCCTTCCCTACCGGCGATGAGGGCCACCGTAACCTACCAAGCAAAGAAACACAAACAACAATTGAATTTAATCTTTTTTAGATCTGTCCAGCTTCTCTGCCTTCTCCCTTCTCTGTTTGTTTTTCTTCTGCCAATGGCAGATCTGGTGGTTGGGTCTCAATCCAAATCTTCTACATGAGGCTAAACCAGAGAATGAGAGCCAATTGATGTGGAAGGGGACGACGTCTGCGCGGAGGAGTTGGTGGAAGAAAGTGGACAGATCTGGATCTGTGGGCGCCATTGTGTTTGGGATGCTGCTGGAGGGTCTGACTCGGTCTTGGTGAGCTAGCTGGTTGGTTCAGGGGGGAAGGTGTTGCCGGGTTTGTCGGGTCTTTATGGAGGGTGATGTGCACAGAGGCTGAAGAAGGGAAGATCTGTTGGCTGGGGGCGAAAGGAAATGAGGAAACAATGGAGGTCGGTCGATCTGTGGGGGGAAAGGAAGAGGGCTGGGTGGCTGAGAGAGGGGAGATCTCGTGAGGAAGAATGAGGGTGGAGTGAGAGAGGGAACTCTGGTTCATGGCCAAAAGTCAAGGGGGCAGCGGTTTTTTGGTAGGTGTTTTAGGTTTGTGTTTTTTCTTCAACCCTCATCGAATGACTCTTCCCTCTCTCTATTTTTTTTAGAAATTTTTCCTCCCCTTTTGGCCCCGATTTTTCCTTCTCTATTTATAGAAAAGGAGTCATTTTCCCAAATGCTTGGTTAACCATATGTATTTTGACTTTTCTAAAATCGAGCAATATCAACGTGGACTCAAATGAGAAAAATCAATAACTTTAAAAATGACGCGTTAAAGGTTAAACACGTCCAAAAGACCTTTAAAATTTAAATTCTTTTGAAATGACGTTGAAAATGCTAAAAACGATGTAAATATATCAAGAATGCATTTTTTTTTGTGTTTTCATTATTTTTTTTTCTATTTTTTTAGTTTTTTCAAATATTTATCAAAACACTAGGTCAAAAATTGGGTAGCAACATCCCAATTGGATTTTTGTATGTTGTGCGGTATGCCCAATGTGCATCCTCTAAACATAGGCTTCAATCTTTTCGGTTGAGGTTCACTGTCTTCTCCAAGATGTGTTTTATTTCTCGGTTTGAAATCTTAGCTTGTCCGTTGGTTTGTGGGTGGTAAGTTATGACTACTAGATGGTGTACTTCATATTTCCGCATTAATGCTTCAACAATTCGGTTACAAAAATGGGTGCTTTGATAATTTATCATTGCTCTTGGAATTCCAAACCTACTAAAAATGTTAGATTTGAGAAATGCTACAACAACCTTAGAAACGTTACTACGAGTAGCCTTCGCTTTTACCCATTTCAAAACATAATCCACAACAAGCAAAATGTAAAGAAAACCAAAAGAACTAGGAAATGGTCCTATAAAATCCATACCCCATACATAAAAAATAGGAGTTTGTGGCATTTCATTCCTATGGGATAAACCACCCATTTTTTTTCTTTTTACATTTTTCATAACTCTTGTAAAATGGTCCTATGGGATAAACATTGATTGAAAGAATTGCCATAAACAGTAAACTCATCTATAAAAATCTTAATGCAATTTTCAATCAATTCAGAAAAAAAAATACTCATCATACATCTCTAAATTATACTTAGAGTATTACACAATCTAAAAGGCATATATTTGTAAGTGAAAGTCCTAAATGGACAAGTGAAAGTTGTTTTTTCTTGATCTTCTTGAGCTATAACAATTTGATAATAACCATAAAATTCATCTAAGAAATAGAAAAATAACTTACTTGCCAGTTTTTTAAGCATTTCATTGATGAAAGGAATTGAGAAATGATCTTTTTTTGGTAACATTCAATTTCCTGAAATTGATGCATATTCTCCACCCATTCTGAACTCTCATGGGAATGAGTTCATTTTGTTCATTGGAAACAAGAGTCAAACTTGTCTTCTTGGGCACTACATGTACTGGATTAACCCATTGACTGTCGGATATGGGATAGATGATTCCTTAGTCAAGTGGTTTTAGAATTTCCTTTATTACCACTTTCTTCATGGTTGGATTCAACTTATGTTGAGGCTCTCTCATGGGTTTGACATCATTTTTCAATAAAATTTTATGCATGCAAATTGTAGGGCTTGATTAGTACTTAAAAGTGCATTTTTATCAAGGTTTTATATCATCATTTTGCATTTGAAGTATTAATAACTACTTAACTAAAGCATGTTTTATAATAACAAGTCTGATACTATAAGATCCCTTTAACTTATAGTAAATGTTCATCTTAAATGCAAGCCTATCACATAAATCAAAGGATTGATTGATGAGTTTAACTACTGAAATTGAGAAGACAAAGAGAGGGGCAAGCTTAGAAAAGAGATGCTGGTTCAATCTAAACTGGAACACTATTTGGTTATTGGCTCATACCTGAAGCTCTAGAACTTGGATTTAGGTCTGGTCTATATGGATGGAAAGCTAAGATAAAGGCCTAAAACTTTCATGAGAGTCCAAGATTCAAAAAGGCTGTTTTCAAGTTCAAATTGTAGCAACAATGGAGATGTCAGAATATGTCCTGCAGCCCAGACACTGTTCAGTGTCCAGCCCATATCTCTAGTTTTAGAAGTCCAAATGCATCGATTTGTTTTTTGTTGGAAAGCTGAGAAAATTTTCTAAAACTTTCATGAAGACTATCTATTCTAATTCTGACGTTAGCAATGACATTTTATTCAGTTAAGAAGATAAGGATTGTCACCAAGTCAAGATGTGGCCATCTACTCAACAATTAGTCATCAAATCAAGTGTTTCAAATTTTGGCCTATAAAAGGAGGCATTTGCCATGCATTTAAGCATCTTGGTTTTGAGATCAAGATCATGTTCTTGCTCTCTTTCTTTATATTTTTGTAATGCTTAAGTTTTGTTTATATTAATCTCTTGTTTATGCTTTTCGTTTCCTTTCCTTTACTTAGTTAACTTATATCTTATTTATGTTCTTATCTTGTTTATTTATGTTTCTCTCTTTCATTATGTTTAGCTAAGTTTATTATGTCAAGGTGAAAAGGATACACTAATGGTGTAAGAATAAGTATAGTTTAAACTCAACATGGACTTTAATGTTTGATACTAACATGTTTTGTATTTGTTATCTTGTTCACTCTTAATACTTTGCTTGTTAAATGGTTAATCTAGATTTATGTTGTATAACCCTTGGTACAACAAATACTTGGCACTTTCATAGCCCAACCGTATGGTATAACTGACACTTGTGCTATGAAAGGAACTTGATTTGTTGTTAATATTAGTTCTAATCATGAATACCTGACAACATTTACAAGTATTAACATTATTCAAATAAGATAACTAATGTAATCATGTTAACAATTTATAATTCGATTGGAACCTCCTTTGTGTGTGGTTTTGAGTTGAGTAATAAAAAGAGTTTATACTATACTTGTTTGAAATACCATTAGTGGATCCTCTAACATTGACAATTATTTTATACTTGTTTAATCCTTATATCAATATCACATTTCAAAGCTCTCTTTTATGTCTTCATTATTCTCCAGCCTTGCATCTCTATCTGTCTTGCTATGCTGTAATACAAAGTTCAACTCATCTTGCAAAACATTTTATTCAAAATCATCTTGCACAATAGGGTCGATTACATCAACATGAAAAATAAATTTAGAGTCATTAGGATATTTCATAGTATAAAAAATGTTAAATGTTACTATTTCTCCATCAAACTTAAAAGATAAAATTCTCTTATACACATTGATCTTAGTTCTTGTTGTTTTCATATATGGTCTGCCCAACAATATATGAGTTGAATTTGAAGCAAATTCATCATCCATGTTTATAATGTAAAAATCCACAAGAATATCAGTTTATTTACTTTAATTAAAACTTCCTAATTGAGTTATTACCCTTGTCTCCTTTAAAGGTCCTTGATTCAAAACATTATAAATTGAAAGTGGCATAACATTGATCGATGCTCCTAAATCAAGCATAGCTTTTTCTACCTTATAATTTCCAATTAAGCATGGTATAGTTGGTCGGTCGTCGAAATCTCCAAAATATAATTATGACTTAATTATCGCAAATAAAATAAATTTGTTTTATGATCGTGAAAACAAGGTCGAACCCAAGGGAAATTTCATTTAATCTTCTTACAACATACTAAAATGAAAAAAAAGAATAAGGGATTTGAATGAAAACTTAAAGAAACAATAATTCTAAAAATAATAAATTGATATGTTATTAAATCAGTTCAAGGGTCCATACATCCATTCCTATAAATTTGTTGATCATAGAAGTGAAATAAATACTCTTTTATGTCAAGCAAATAAATTTGATATCCTTTAAAGCTGAGGGAAATTGATGAGATTATGAGTACATTAAATAGGAAAAGCCCTCTAATCAATTTCTTACCATCAAGCGAATGTAACATTGAAAGCAATTTTCATTAACTCAACAGTAGTCTTAGGAGTAAAATCTACGCATTTATTATAAGCAAATGTTCAAAAGCTTGACAATTTAACTTAGTTTATTCTTCCCTAATAAATCAAGATGAGAGTTGTAACAATCAAATTTATTCTTTTGCTTCTTATTCTAGTCCCTAACAACAATTGCAGATTGAAAGAAACTAGAAAACATACATGCCATCTCAAAATAATTCAATAAGCTTGAATAACAATCAATAACATAATTCTGAACAAGGAAAAATAAATACTTGAATTTGAAATAATTACAATGATAAAGCTACTTCTTATAACTTGCTAATGGAGATGGTGTGTATTCCTCTTGAACTGAAATCAAGAGTTAGTTCATACTTGTTGGAAAATTGACAAAAGCAGAGAAGAAAAGAATGCTTTTTCGACATCTGTTTCAGCCGTGTTCTACTCTATTTATTCTCTTCCTTGGCTGCTGAATTTCTTCAGGATTTTTAGGCTAATTAGAACTCCTTATGCTACTTAATTCGTTCCTTTTTTTATCTAGTCCTTAAGGTTGGATAAATCTCTTAGAATTTATGTTTCAAATTGACTCTGCTACTGTCACAACTCTATTGTAATTTAGACTTCGCTGCAACTTAAACTTTGTTTCTGACTTGGTTTTTTGAAATATCCAATTATTCTAGTTGTATTATTTTATTCATAGGATTTTATAAGATTGATTTATACCTTTATTAGATCCTAAGGACCATTGTTTTTATGTCAGACTCTCAGCCATAGTGGGATGCTCGACACTGTTAGTTTTCTCATCAGATCAAGAGACCCATCTCGTCCTCTAGATTGCATTCGGGTTTTTGCTTTCAAAAAGATTTTATCTGATTTGGAGTCCTTCATAAAAGTTGTAGTCCTTGATGTTTAGATCAATTTGGGCTTTGAATCGTCTGATTTTGATAGCTGAAGCTCAAGATATTCTCGTTTGAATATCTGGCTGCGAGTAGGATTCTGGCCCGAGTTTGCAGGTCTGATTAGAGGTCCAAATGTGATTAGATTATTGCGCATAATACCTTCATAGAAAGCTTGAAATATGTACTTCAACTTAGATTAAGCCCACGTTCTCATTCTAGATCTTTAACTTGGCAAAAAAATTATCATAGAAAGCTAGGTCCAAAACATAAAATGCAGAATTTCTTATCTTTTAGCAATTAATTCACATAGTCTCTTAGGCATTCTGAACTCATAAAAATAACTTCTAATAAACTCAAATAAGCTCATACATTAAAAGCATAGTTTAAAAGGAGTAAAAACATATGTATATTTTGCACTTATCAATAGTAAACATACCTAGGTCTTTGCATTTTTGAGGCAATTTCCTTTGTATGACTACAAACACATTCTTTTTAACTCTTATTTTCTCATCAATGTTCAACTTCTTTTTGTTGGTGCACATTTCCTTGAGAAATTTTGCATATCGTATAATTTGCTTGATCGCATCCAACAATGGAGTATTAACTTCAACCTTCCAAAGGTTTTCAAAAATATCCTGCTCTGTCTTTTCCTTCCTTGCTTTCACCAATCTTCTAGGAAATAAAGGTGCAACCAGATTCTTAGTAATAGAAAAGATGGGTTTATTACCTACCTCACTAGCTGATGCATCTATCATTTTAAGGGTTGTCTGTTCTGCTTTTTTATTGCCACTCTTGGTTGCTATTGAACCTAACATTGAATCTGACATGGTAGTCTGCATCATGATTGCTCTTGCATTTGGTAGTCGGGTCTCAGTTCTTATTGAAGCTTGCGTTGTGGTCTATACCTTAGTTGTTCTAGAATATGACGTTGAAGCTGACAGTTGGGTCAATACCTCCTTTCCACATCTAAAAGTCATAACACTTACATTTTCTCTTGGGTTAACTCAACTTGAGATGGTAACTTCCCTTTATTAACTTAAATACTCCTCACAGACAATACAAGTTGTAAACTTTGAGTCTCCAAATTATGGATGCTAGCTCTTATTTCATATTGGAACATTTGAGTATTTATGGCTAAAGATTTCACAATTTCATCTAAAGATATACCTGAGTTTGATGCATGGTGAGGAGGAAAAGCTGACTTGTTGTGGACATAGGGCTGAAAGGGTTGCTTGTTTGGGGGTTGACCGTACTTAAGGTTTGAGTGATCTTTTCAACTAGGGTTGTAATTGTAAACCCCGGAAAAAATAAATAGATAAATAAATAAAAGTGAAGAAATTCATGCATATGGTTAAATAAAAAACAGAAATTCAGAAATTTTTAAATATAAATTTCCGAGCGAAATAGTTTGAAACATTATAATAAACCCGGTACTGTTGAGGGTTGGATTTAATTGAAGAGAATAATATACTTAAAGGAAAACGGGGCCCTAAATGCAAATAAGGGAAAATATAGAGTATAAATACCCTCTCCTCACCAAAACAATCTGTAGGAACCATAAGGAGAGAAGATAGGGAGTTTTATAACCATTCTTGAGAAATCAAGAGAGAAACACTAAAATTTCAAAAACCCATCCAAGATTAAGAGCTTATAGATGGGATAAACACTTGAGAGCAAAGGATTACCAAGAAATTCAACAAGAAGAAAAGAAAGGAGGGAGTTGAAAATCTTCAACTAGTTGAAGATCAAAATCTTAATTTGTACCGGGTAAGGTATTCTAAACATGATCTTAAAAAAATTCATTTTTAAATTCGATAAAGAATTGATGCCTTGATATTGAATCATAGGTTAGGGTTCTTATACATAAATTGGAGAAAAAGTACTTATTGTTGAGATTAAGTTAATTCATGTGTGTGGTATGTAGTTTATGAAAGTATTGAGTGAAGGGGAGGGGGAGACAACTCTGGACAGACTTGTCTCCTGACTTTCGGTGAGATTTCGGGTAGGAGGATGAGGGAGCAAAAGACGTCCAGACATGCTTCACCGCCTGAGTATGGGTGATAAAAGCAACATCATTAATGAGGCCAAGATATTTCTTTTCACAATCCGATTAGATGAGCCGAGGGGAATTTGTTGAAAAGAACATTGAGCATACAACCATGAGCCTTTTACTGCAAGTTATGAGATGCATGTCTGGACGATTGGATAGTTTCCAAGAAGACTAATGATAGCATATACTTGAAGAGTATTGTTTCAACTGGGGACAAGTCCATGACTGATTGACAATCTAAAATGAGGTTAAAACACTAGAAAACCTCTTGATGAGTGTTGGCATGATGCGCACAATCAATGAGAAAAAAATTTCTCAGGAGAATCCAAAAGATTAATGATTGGTTAAGCTCATTCATAATGAATCAAGCAACACCGTACTTGGGGGGCACAATCATTCTTGGTAAGCAACGAGAGCAGAAATCATCGCAGACAGCCTACAATAAACACTGCACTTACATCTGAGTGGAAGGCTAACACACGAATGAGACAGTACATTAAAAGAATAAAAAAAGCTTTGATAAGCAAACAAAGGCACCCAGCTTTGATATAAAGGAATCGCCGAATGGGGTTTCTGGTTAACCAAGCTTTGAGAAGATTAGTGTCAGAAATATAGTTTTGTTTATCTTTACAAAACTTACTACGCAAAGTCTTTGCTCCGTAAGTATTGTAAAGAGAGGGCATCTATTGTAACCTATTTTTGGATCCCCACACAAAAAGGAAGAAAATGCAAAAAAATAAAAAAAATATTTTGGAAGAAAAATCCAAAAAAATATATACAATGAAAAGAGGATGCTAGAACACTAAAACAAATGGTCAAAAATTGGTTGAGGAGGTTAAAAAATACAAAGATTGAAATTTGACGGTATTTTATTGATTGATGAGAGCCTTGTTAACAAAGAAAATTCAATTTGAGGAAGAAAAGTCCAAAATCAGACATTTATGGACTCAATTACATTTTATTGAAGGTTTAATTTAATTTATGGAGGGTTTGATTGCAAGAAAAAATGATTTTGGAGTTAATTTGAGCTTTAATTGGAAGAAATTAAAGTTATTGGGTCGAATTATAATTTTTGAGAGTTAATTTGGTCAAATCAGGGGCGTGATTGCATAAATATTAAAGTTTGATGGCCAATTAGGGACTTAATTGAAGAAATTTGAAACCAAGGACCAAACTGGAAAAGGCGTGTAAATAGAGGGGCTGTAATTAAAACCAAATTAGGGGCCAAATTAAAAAAATTAGAAGTTTATTGCTCAAGTGAGGGTCAAATTACATAAATCAAAGACCAAGAACTAAGTTGAAAAAGGCGCCCAACTTCAGGGCCGCCGATTGTTTTTTGACAGGGATGCAATTGCATTGATTTTTAAATCAAAATTGCAATTTAGGACTTGATTGAACAAATCACAAATTGAAGACTGATTTGGACTTTGACACATTTTGCTGCCCTTTGCTTTTAAATGAAACAGCGCCGTTTCATACACTATTCATTAAAAAAAAGAGGGAAAAGCCTAAAATGGTGTCGTTTTGAACGGCACTGTAGCCTTTCTTCTTCCCCTAGATGCACGAGGCAGGGGAAGAAGAAGACTTTTCTCCCCTGCTTTGCCCATTCCCTCTTTCTTCGAAACCAGTAAAAAGATGCTGACCCAAAGCCCCGCTTGCCTAAAGCTCTGACCGGTGGCCTACCACGGATGAAAAAACAGAAGGGATATCCTTGTCCCCTGATCGGACAGAGGTAGGGCATTTTCACCGCCCTTCTCTGCCCATAAATACAGAGGCAGAGAAGAGGCACAAAAAAGACAAAAAAAGGAGAGGGTGGATAGACCCAAAGAAAGAAAAAAAGAAGAGGAGAAACAGAAGAATAGAAGAAAAGGAAGAAAACAGAGGAAGAGAGAGAGCAAGAAAAAAACAGAGGAAAAGAAAAAAGAGAAAAGGAAGAAGGAGAGTAGGAGGGACAAACAAAAAAGAAAAAAAAGCAGAGACGGAAAGGAGAGAAACGAAGAAGACAGACGAAGAAGTAGAGAAGAAGAGAAAACAGAGGAGAGGCTGCCACTGTCACCGCCACCGTCGCCGCCGCTAACAGCCACGCTCAGGCCACACCACCCCCAGGTAACCTCCTGTGCCCTGTTTATTTCCTTTTTGCTTTGCCCTTAACTCCATTTGCATGCAGGCAGCAAATGAGGTAGGGGTTGGTTACTGTGCTTATGCATAGTAACCAGCCCCTTTAGTTTTGGGCCAAGTCTGGCCTAGCCTACTGATTTGGGCCGTTTCCAGCCCACTTCCAGAATAAAAAAGAAAAAACGTTTTTAAAAAATATTTTTTTGAATTTTATAATTTTCCCGCGTATTTTTATGTCATTTTGATTAATATTGGGCAATATTTTTATGTTACTAAAAATACAAAATCTGATATGACAATACTCGGTTTTCATCAAAACTTCCAAAAATACAAAAAAATTTGAAAATAGAAAAAATATTTTTATGCATGCGGCTAAGTGTCTCAAAGCTAAAAACAAACTGTATTGTGTTTTTCATACACCAAAAAACAATGTTTTAGCATGCATTTTGACTTTAATAACTAGTTTATTAAAGTCAAGAGAACATTGACCAAAATTTCAAAAATAACAAAAATTTTATTTTGTTTTGTTTCAATATCAGGGATTACGAATTTATACGTAAAATGTATTCTCGATATTAAGAATATATTTTCTTTTGACAAACATAGAATAGTTAGGTTTTTACCTGATAAGATAAGGATCTTCTTACAGAGGAGGACTTTTCTTAAACCGTAGATAGACCAACAATTAAAAACCACAACAAGACTTTAGATTTTATCGGACAACTAAACAGTGCAGCTTACCTTAGGTAGGGCGTACTTGGGGTGCTAATACCTTCCCTTTCCGCAACCAGTCTCCGTACCTGATTTCTGAGACTAATTAGGGTTCTTAGTGACCAGAATATTAGGTGGCGACTCCCATTCAAATTTTCCACTAATGAGAGACAAGGATTCTCTCCATATTTGCTAGATAGACCCATTTCATTTTCCTTGAGAGTGATGGACGATCGCCGCGACGACGCACACCTACGACACTTGGTTTCAGATTTCTTCAATTAAGTCCTTAATTGGCCATCAAACTTTAATATTTATGCAATTAAGCCCCTGATTTGACCATATTAACTCTAAAAATTTATAATTTGACCCAAAACTTTAATTTCTTTCAATTAATTTAATTTCTTCCAATTAAAGCCCAAATTGACTTCAAAATCAATTTTTCTTGCAATCAAACCCTTCATAAATTCAATTAAACCTTCAATAAATTTTAATTGAGTCCATAAACATATGATTTTGGACTTTTGTTCCTCAAATTGAATTTTCTTTGTCAACAATGCTCTCATTAGTCAACAAAATACTGTCAAATATTAATTTTTGTACTTTTAAACCTCCTCAACCAATTTTTAGTCATTTTCTAGGCGCTTTGGCATCCTCTAATCACTGCTATAATTGTTTTTTGGATTTTTTTTTGTTTTTTAGTCTGAATATATATTTTTTGATTTTTTGAAAGAAAGAAATTAAATTTGAAGAGTAACCCAAAAATAGGTTATGACAATTGCTCCCCTCTTTACAATGCTTGCGACAGAAAATCTCATAAGAGATTTTAGATATTACCCTTTGTAAAGAAAAAAGGAAAAGATAACAGACACACCATATCAAGAAATGATGAATTATTTTGAAAATATTTGAAGTGAGGGCTAGAAAGCACACTAAGCGGAAAACAGAGAGGTTTTTTTTTTTTTTTTTGTAAAATTCAAATTTTGAAATGATCGAATTGTCATGGGTGACCTACCCAAATGAAAAATGTGAAGTGGTCTCATTGTAATTGGTAACCTACCCAGATAAAAAGGAAAGAGTGGTCTCATTGTGACATGACCAAAAGATTGATGTCTTCTACCAAGTGCAGGAGTGTCGAAGTAATAAATAACCCGGTAAGACCGGGGTCGAACTACAAGGAGGTTAACTATATAAATAACAACAATAACAACAAAACAACAACAACAACAACAACAACAAAAAGTTAAAGAGAGCTTTGAGATGTGATATTGATGTAAGGATTACACAAGGATAAAATGATTGTCAAGGTTAGAGGATCCATTAATGGTATTTCAAACAAGTATAGTATAAACTCTTTCTATTACTCAACTGGAAACCACACACAAATGAGGTTCCAATCGAATGACAAATTGTTAACATGATTACATTAGTTATCTTATTCGAATAATGCGAATACTTGTAAATGTTGTCAGGCATTAATGATTATAACTTATGTTAACAACAAATCAAGTTCCTTTCATAGCACAGGTGTCGGTTATACCATTCGGTTGGGCTATGAAAGTGCCAAGTATTTGTTGTACCAAGGGTTATACAACATAAATCTAGATTAACCATTTAACAAGCAAAGTATTAAAGGTGAACAAGATAACAAATATAAAACATGTTAGTATCAAACATTAAGGTCCATGTTGAGTTTATATTATACTTATTCTTACACCATTAGTTTAACCTTTTCACCTTGACATGATAAACTTAGCTAAACATAATGAAAGAGAGAAATATAAATAAACAAGGAAAGGAAATGAAAAGCATAAGCAAGAGATTAATATAAGCTAAACTTAAGCATTACAAAATAGAGAGAGTAAGAGCATGATCTTGATTTGAAAACTAAGATGCCTAAATACATGGCAAATGCCTCTTTTTATAGGCTAAAATTCAAAACTATTGATTTGTTGACTAATTGTTAAGTGGGTGGCCACATCTTGACTTGGTGACGATCCTTATCTTCTGTCTGCTAAAAATATCATTGATTATGTCATAATTGGAACAGACTTAAATCATGAAAGTTCTAGAAAATTGTCTCAGATTTCCAGGAAAAAAAGTTGAGCTCATTTGGACTTCTAGAACTAGAGATATGGGTTGAACACTGAATAGTGTCTGGGCTGTAGGACAGATTCAGACTTCTCTGTTGTTGCTACAATTTGGACTTGAAAATGACCTTTTTAAATCTTGGGCGCCCATGAAAGTTTTAGGCCTCTGTCTTCGCTTTCCATCCATATAAGGCAGACCTAAATCCAAGATCTACAGCTCCAGATATGTCCCAATTACCGAATAGTGTTCCAGTTTGGACTGAACCAACATCTCTTTTCTAAGTTTGGCCCTCTCTTTGTCCTTTCAATTTCCGTACTTAAACTCATCAATTAATCCTTTAATTTATGTGATAGGCCTACATTTAAGATGAACATTTACCATAAATTAAAGGTATCTTATAGTATTAGACTTGTTATTATAAAACATGCTTTAGTTAACGAGTTATTGATACTTCAAGTTCAAAATGATGATATAAAACCTTGATAAAAATACACTTTTAGGTATTAATCGCACCCCCCAACCAGTTTATTACTAGTCCCTAGTAATCAAAGCGTTAAAATAGAAAAACAATTTGCAAATTCCACAAAGCAAGGCATTAATCATTCAATTTCCATTAATCTATCCAAGTAAACAAACTCTCATTAAATTTATATATATGCTCAATAACTCTTAAACAAGATATTAATAAACCTTCATTTTTATGTGCTTAATATATCAACACATAGTTATGGGCTTTATTTGGAAGAAAACAAAATTTTTGTTCTAATGTTTAAGGTTAACTTCCTTGGGTTGGGATTATTATCTTTTTTTTTTTAATATATATACATATAACTTAAAACACAATGCATCTTTAACCCATGTAACAAGCTTTTAGCTAATGACTCCCAGACCAGTTGGTCTTAGGGCATTAGGTGTTAAGACACCCCTACGAGCTTAGTAACTCGGGTTGCAGATACTGATACGTAGATAGTGCAATGTTTGATTCCTTTAAGCTTTTCTCCTTAACCCATGTAACAAGCTTTTAGCCAATAGCTCCCATGTCAGTTGACTTTAGGGTATTAGGTGTTAAAACACCCTTTCGGGCTTAATTGCTTAGGTTAGGGAGGCTACGAAACCAAACTTATCTATGTTTTTATTATCATCAATATTATCAATTTGTTGTTGTTGTTGTTTTTTTTTTTGTAAAATATATACAATCCCTTTCCCTTAGTTGTTACCTTTAACAAAAGAACATAAATAATGTAATAATCCAATGTGCAACCCACAATCATATGTTAGAGTGTGTGTGTGAAAATGAAGGTTTAAGAATGCTTGTTAAATGAGTATATGGGTAGAATCAAGTGATGATAATGCGAGAGTTTGTAAACCTGAATATTTCAAGAAGTATTGTGATAAACCTTGTTATGATTATTGCAATAACCATTAGAAAATGTTTACTAAGATGCGTTTAAAGAGTCAATAAAATTCCCCCTTACTCTGCCATCCTAGTAATAATAGTTTTGCCAAATGGTTTTAAAAACAAAAACAGTTAGTTGGTTATTTTTTTTGTCAACTACTACCCTTTCCCCCCAACCAAAACGAGACATTGTCCTCAATGTCCTAAGGTAGAAAGATAGAGTATAGAAGTCATCACCTGAAGCAGCGAACAATGACAATCCTGAAACACACTTAAACAAATATAAGAGATAACAAAACATAAAAAATATTATGCTATTAATAAAACCAAAAGACAAAAAATTTTACAAACTAAGAATCAAATCGTAGTTGTGATTGTGCCTCACATCTTCCCTTGGTTTTACGTCCAAGAACGGTTTAAACGCCCTCTATGCGTCGAGGATAGGCTTCCCATCTAGTTTTTTAAACAACTGGCAAACATGGTCTTTTATAGTCATATTCCCAAGACTAAGTCGATCATGTTCTTTATGAAAATGGGGTCATAAATCATGAAATGCACAATGCACATTGCCACTAGGATATGTCCCAAAAGTCAATATAAGATTATCAAAAGATTTCTTATGTTTTGAAATAAATCTTGACTTTTGACAATTTTCACAAGCTTTGCAGAACATATGTGTCTTTGAACATGGTGGGCCAATAAAATCCACATTGTAAGATTTTTGCAGTCGTCTTCTTTGATGAGAAATGACCCCTACATGCCTCAAAATGACAAAGTTTAATGACACTATTTACCTCATTGTCGGGAATGCATCTTCAAAATATTTGATCAGGATAATATTTGAATAAGTAAGGGTCATCCCAATAAAATTTCTTCACTTTGTTCAAAAACTTACCTTTCTTTTCGGTACTCTAGTGAGTTGACAAATCTCCTGTAACAAGAAAATCAATATTTTTAGCAAACCAAGGCATTGAACTAAGATAAAGTAAGGATTCGCTAGGAAAGTAATCATCGATTGGTGTGATGTCAGATGTCGAATCTGTTGTCAATCTTGACAAATGATCAGCGACAATATTTTCAGTGCCTTTTTCATCCGTGATTTCTTCTTGAGAATAAATCATTTGCAATTCTTCAGATTCATCGAACTCAGTTTTACTCAAGATTGATTCAAATTGATCATAAACTAATTCTTCAATAAAATCTACTTCTTGTAAATCATTATCATCTCCAAGTTGCTTGCAAATGTTGAAAATATTCATCTCCAATGTTATGTTTCCAAATGATAGCTTCATCAGTCCATTCCTACAATTAATCAATGCATTAGAAATTACAAGTAACGGACATCCTAAAATAACAGGAAATGAATTACATGCTTTAACAGGTTGTGTGTACAAGACAATAAAATCCACAGGATAAATGAATTTATTGACTTGTACTAACACATCCTAAACTATTCCTCTAGGCACTTTGACAGATCTATCGGCAAGTAAAAGAGTTACAGAAGTTGGTTTTAACTCACCTAGATTGAGACTTTGAAAAACTGAATATGGAAGTAAATTCACATTAGATCCAAGATCAAGTAAGGCTTTTTCAATTTTATGTTCTCCAATAAAGCAAGAAATTTTAGGATAACCAGGGTCTTTATATTTCAAAGCATTATTGTTCTGAAGAATGACACTTAATTGTTCGGCTAAAAATGCTTTCTTTTTCACATTTAGTTTTCTCTTCACAGTGCACAAATCTTTAAAAAATTTAGCATAAGAAGGTACCTGTTTAATAGCATCCAACAAAGGTATATTGATCCTTACCTGTTTGAAAGTTTCAAAGATTTCAGAGTTGTGATTGACTTTCCTTTGTTTAGTCATGGCATGAGGAAATGGAAGTGCTGGCGAAGAATCAGTCTGTTCTTTACAATGTTCAAATTCAAACCCTTCCTTACCCTCAAAAATTGACTCATCATATTTCTCACAAGGTTCAAGAATTGGTTTTTCAAGAACCTTACCACTACGAAGAGTGATGACTAATTTGGCTTGATCCATGTGTTGGCTTCCAGAACTACTTGCATTTGCACTGTATTGCCCCTTTGGGTTTTGCTGTGATTGAGATGAAAACTTACCTTTCTCTTGAAAACTGAGAGCAGATGTCAATTTTGCAAGAGTATCTTTAAAATCTGTCATGTTTTGAGCAAGTTAAATGTTGATTGTTTTCTACTTTTCAATGAATGCATGCAATGTTTCCTCAAGATTTCTTCTAGGAGGTGGAGCATAAGGAGGTGCATATCCATGAGAATTTTGAAAATTATGGTGTGTTTGAAATGGTGGCTGTGAAGTTTGTGCATTATTGTTATCACTCTTCCAATTGAAATTTGGGTGATTTTTCTAACCATGGTTGTATGTTTGCGAGTATGGCTTGATCCATGTGTTGGCTTCCAGAACTACTTACATTTGCATTGTATTGCCCCTTTGGGTTTTGCTGTGGTTGAGATGAAAACTTACCTTTCTCTTGAAAACTGAGAGCAGATGTCAATTTTGCAAGAGTATCTTTAAAATCTGTTATGCTTTGAGCAAGTTGAGTGTTGATTGTCTTCTACTTTTCAATGAATGCATGCAATGTTTCCTCAAGATTTCTTCTAGGGGTGGAGCATAAGGAGGTGCATATCCATGAGAATTTTGAAAATTATGGTGTGTTTGAAATGGTGGCTGTGAAGTTTGTGCATTATTGTTATCACTCTTCCAATTGAAATTTGGGTGATTTCTCCAACCATGGTTGTATGTTTGCGAGTATGGCTTATGATTGGGCCTTTAGAAACTGTTTAATGCATGGGCTTGTTCATGGAGACATTCCTTAAAAGAAGGCAAAGTTGGACAGTCATTGGTTGAATGTTCATTAGTTTCACAGATTTGACAAACAATGTTTTGAACAAATTTTAATTGACCACTCTTTTTTAATTCTAGTGCCTCGACTTTTCTAACTAAAGATGTAAACTTGGCTTGGAGGTCATGATCTTCCCTAAGGTTGTACATACCTCCACTAGATGTATGAGGTTGGGTTTTACTTGGTGCCTCATACATGCCTGTAGTGTCCCAATTTTGTGTATTTTCAGTTAGCAAGTCTAGGTACTCCATTGCTTCATTAGGGTCTTTATCTTCAAAAGTTCCATTGCACATCAATTCAACCATTTTCCTATCTCTAGGTGTTAACCCTTCATAAAAATGTGAAACCAATCTCCATGTTTGAAAACCATGATGAGGGCAAGTATTAAGCAAGTCTCGATATCAATCCCAACATTGGTAAAATGTTTTTCCTGGTTTTTGAGTGAAAGTGATGATTTGTCTTTTGAAAGAGTTTGTTCTGTGAGATGGAAAAAACTTCTTTAAAAATTGTTGTCGCATTTCATCCCAATCACGAATGGATCCAGGTCTCAAATTTTGTAGCCATGTTTTAGCTTTATCTTTTAATGAAAAAGGAAAAAGCTTTAATCCAATGGTGTTCATGCTACAATTTGAGTCGTTATAGGTGTTACAGGCCTCCTCAAATTTCCTTAAATGTAAGTATGGATTTTCTAAATCTAAGCCATGAAAAGAAGGTAAAAGTTGAATAATGCCTAGTTTAAAATTAAAATGAGATGCATTAGGAGGAAAAACTATGCATGAGGGTGCACTTGTTCTTGTGGGATTCATGTGGTCTTTAAGTGTTCTCACTCGGTTATTCTCATTATTCTCATTATGAAGCGACTGATTATCTTCTTCGGCCATATTTTTTGAAAATGTTGAGGATACCCTACAAAGTCTACCACTTAATGTACGTGACCAAACTCTCATGCACGTGTAGGAATAGAATAAAAGGAAGAAGAAAGCAAAAGAAAAAGAAATAAAACAAAACAAACAAAATTAGATACAAGAAAAGTGAAAAGAGAAAATAAAATAAATATTATAATTTGTACAAGAATTTACCTCCCCGGTAACGGCGCCAAAAACTTGACACGACCAAAAGATTGATGTCTTCTCCCAAGTGTAGAAGTGTCGAAGTAATAAATAATCCGGAAAGACCGGGGTCGAACCACAGGGAGGTTAACTATATAAATTATAAATAACAACAACAACAACAACAACAACAACAACAACAACAACAACAAGTTAAAGAGAGCTTTGAGATGTGATATTGATGTAAGGATTAAACAAGGATAAAATGATTGTCAAGGTTAGAGGATCCACTAATGATATTTCAAACAAGTATAGTATAAACTCTTTTTATTACTCAACTGGAAACCACACACAAAGGAGGTTCCAATTGGATCATAAATTGTTAACATGATTACATTAGTTATCTTATTCGAATAATGCTAATACTTGTAAATGTTGTCAGGCATTCATGATTATAACTTATGTTAACAACAAATCAAGTTCCTTTCATAGCACAGGTGTCGGTTATACCATACAGTTGGGCTATGAAAGTGCCAATTTTTTTTGTTCCAAGGGTTATACAACATAAATCTAGATTAACCATTTCTAGATTAACCATTTAACAAGCAAAGTATTAAAAGTGAACAAGATAAAAAATATAAAACATGTTAGTATCAAACATTAAGGTCCATGTTAAGTTTATATCATATTTATTCTTACACCATTAGTTTAACCTTTTCACCTTGACATGATAAACTTAGCTAAACATAATGAAAGAGAGAAATATAAATAAACAAGGAAAGGAAATGAAAAGCATAAGCAAGAGATTAATATAAGCTAAACTTAAGCATTACAAAATAGAGAGAGTAAGAGCATGATCTTGATTTGAAAACTAAGATGCCTAAATACATGGAAAATGCCTCCTTTTATAGGCTAAAATTCAAAACTATTGATTTGTTGACTAATTGTTGAGTGGGTGGCCACATCTTGACTTGGTGACGATCCTTATCTTCTTGTCTGCCAAAAACATCATTGATAATGTCATAATTTGAACAGACTTAAATCATGAAAGTTCTAGAAAATTGTCTCAGATTTTCAGGAAAAAAAGTTGAGGTCATTTGGACTTCTAGAACTTGAGATGTGGGCTGAACACTGAACAGTGTCTGGGCTGCAGGACAGATTCAAACTTCTCTGTTGTTGCTACAATTTGGACTTGAAAACAACCTTTTTAAATCTTAGGCGCCCATGAAAGTTTTAGGCCTATGTCTTCGCTTTCCATCCATATAAGGCAGACCTAAATCCAAGATCTACAGCTCCAGATATGACCCAATTACCAAACAGTGTTCCAGTTTGGACTGAACCAACATCTCTTTTCTAAGTTTGGCCCTCTCTTTGTCCTTTCAATTTCCGTACTTAAACTCATCAATCAATACTTTCATTTATGTGATAGGCCTGCATTTAAGATGAACATTTACCATAAATTAAAGGTATCTTATAGTATCAGACTTGTTATTATAAAACATGCTTTAGTTAAGGAGTTATTGATACTTTAAGTGCAAAATTATGATATACAACCTTGATAAAAATACACTTTTAAGTACTAATCACATTGTAATGGGTGACCTACCCAAAGGAAAAAGAAAAGAGTGGTCTCATTGTAATGGCTGACTTACCCATATAGAGGAATGGTCTCATTAAAATGGGTGACCTACCCAGAAAAGGATAGAGTGGTCTCATTATAATGGGTGACCTACCCAGGTGGAGGAATGGTCTCATTGTAATGGGTGACCTACCCAGATAAAAAAACATGGAGAATGGTTTCATTGTAATGGGTGACCTACCCAGAAAAAGATGGTGAGGGCTCAAAGGCGTACTCAAAATGAGGTAGGGTTATAAAACGCACTACCCAAAAGATGAGTGCTCAAAGGCGCACTCAAAAGGAAGCGAGGGCTCAAAGGCGCACTAAAAAAGAAAGTGAGGGCTCAAAAGCGCACTCAAAATGAGGTAGGGTTATAAAACGCACTATCTAAAAGATGAGTGCTCAAAGGCGCACTCAAAAGGAAGCGATGGCTTAAAGGTGCATTCAAAATGAGGTAGGGTTATAAAATGCACTACCCAAGAGATGAGTGCTCAAAGGGGTACTCAAAAGGAAGCAAGGGCTCAAAGGCGCACTAAAAAAGGAAGTGAGGGCTCAAAAGCGCACTCAAAATGAGGTAAGGTTATAAAACGCACTATCTAAAAGATGAGTGCTCAAAGGGGCATTCAAAAGGAAGCGAGGGCTTAAAGGCGCACTAAAAAAGGAAGTGAGGGCTCAAAGGCGTACTCAAAATGAGGTGAGGGCTCAACGACGCACTCGCAAAGGAGGTAGGGTTAGAAAACGCATTATCCAAGAGATGGTGGACCAAAGGCGCACTAAAAGAAGTAAGGGCTCAAAGGCGCACTCGAAAGGAGGTAGGGTTAGAAAACACACTACCACCATAGAAATAAGGTGAGGGCTCAAAGGCGCACTCAAAAGGAAGCGAGGGCTCAATGACACACTACAAAAGGAGGTAGGTTTAGAAAATGCACTACCCAAGAGATGATGGCTCAAAGGCACACTAAAAAAAGAGGTAGGGTTAGAAAACACACTACCCAAAAAGTGATGGTGTAACACCGATCTGTCAATGATGAAAACAAATTCAATTATAATTGATATGCATGTATACTTACCTGAGAAATATAGGTCCCCATTTCTTCATGGTGCCTTTCTTTTCTCAAAAGTTGGAGTATTGGTAGTAAACTTCGATGGCTTTTTTGCTCTTGCTTACTCGAGTCATATCTTGTGATCTTGACCTCTAAGAAGGGCTTTATATCATCCTACTTCTTTGCCCTCCAACCTATATCTCAAGGTTGCTAATTCTGCCCGACATTTATCTTAGAAATGGAATTATAGAGCCTGCCCTACCATGTGTTTTTTATTGCCCCCCAGCTTGATCATGCCCCCCCAAGTATTCAATTCGGGTTTGGGGATAAGGCTATGTGAAGGAAGGTTTGATAAGGAGTTGTTTTCATGCAGAAATTTTGGAATTTCAAAGCTATTCCAGACACAGAAATCATTTTTACATCGATTCAAAGCAAACTCGTTCTGAAAAAATTCAAATGATTCCTATGAAGAGGTTTTCAAAAGTGATGAAAACTTTTTGTTTTGCTTTTGGTGAAAAATATGAAGTAGCATTTGGTTGGTCAAAAAAAGGTTTAAGATTTAATTTGAGGGTTACAAAGAACCGGTCTTCAAAGCATTCATTTTATTTGTATGAATAATGATTTGGTTCGCATAAGAAAGAACTGCCTATCGATCCAAATTGCTTGCCTTTAATTAGAAAGGGCTTGATTAGGCATGTAATGTAGGTTTGGGCTCTTGGTTATGAAGAAAGAGGATACTTGCAGGCTCAAAAGGTGTTTAAGAGATTTCAAGACTAAGGATCACTAGTGCTTGTTTCTTGACCTTTTGTCTTTGGAATGTCTTTCCAAAATGGTCTATCATGCCCCCTAGTGTTGGGTTTGGGCTCTTCATTTGTTTTTTCTTTCTTCACTTGGTCGAGCATCATCATATCAGTTATTTTTGTGAGAAGCTCAATTATTTTGGACCCTTTGGTTTTTTTTTTCTTGCCCCCCAGTTTTGTTTGGGCGCCTTTGATCATTGAAAATTTTCTCTTATGCCCCTCAGTGTTGCTTGGGTACTTTCAATCAGTGAGGTTTTTTATATATCTCTCGCACTTGCCCCCCAGTGTGGGGTGTGATCCTAGCCAAGGTTTTTACCAAAAAACATTACTAGGCTCAAAAGGGGTCTGCAAAGGATATATTTCAACCTCGTGAAAGGATTATCAAAGATGACCTTTCTACATCTCAAATGCATGCATGTAGGAGTGGTAAGCCTTGCTTTCATGCGAATATGCAAAGTGATTATTCATTCAAATAAAACTCAGCTTTGGAGTCACCCATGGTGTTTTTTTTTTGTTTTTGTTTTTCAAGTTTTCTAGGTGTATGGTTACTCTTCTAAGGAATCACTTGAATTTCTAGAATTCGTTTGTTTTGGACAATCATCAATATGATTTCTGTTTTTTTGTACTAAACTTTGAATTCCCAAAAATTATTGTGAACATGTGAGATCATACATAGTTTTGGAAAAAAAAGGAAAACATGTCATGAACATAGGAAAATACATGATCTTATTAATCAAGAAGGCTCATTTGACAAAGAAAGTCTTATGGTATTATGAACCAAATTACCAACATGATTAAACAAAAGGCAATAATAGGGCAAGCTTCATCCTTCCATTTTGGTAAATCTTCTCTTAGGCTAGCCTCCCCATAATAGTTCTTGGGATGGTGGGGATAAAAACTGTGGTTGGAATTTGTGTCCTTCAAAATTTATGCTGCCTTTTCGCACCATTGATGCTTCTAGATTCCCCGAACATTCCATTGCTAGTGCATTTCTAATCCACCACTTCAAACATGATTAGGCAGAGGGTTTGTGTTCACATTAGGAGTGTCTTCAAATGCTATCCACCCTGCCTTGATTAATTGCAGAAGCTTTCTCTTGAAGGTGTTGCAAGTATGGATGTCAAGTGAGCTCTAGCTTTTACCAGCCGGGGTAAGGTGGCTGCAAAGGTACCAGAGGTTCGGGAGCTACATGACCGATGCTTAATAGCTTCTAGTACATCTCATTCAGGGGTAACGGTAATGAAGGTAGTTGTTCTTGGACCCTTTCATAATTTCCAATTTGGCTTTTGGCTTGAAAGTTTTGAGGCTCAAATTTTTTGATGTTGGCAATTTAGGATGGAGTGTGGTAGTTTTGGGGCTCAAGTTTTTTGATGTTGGCAATTTGGGATGGAGTGTGGTAGTTTTGGGGTGAGTTTTTTCTACCCCTGTAGCCATCTTCAACATGGTTGACGTCTTTTCTTTTGAAGCCTCTTTTCTTGGTGGGTGCAGAAATTCTACCACTCTTGACACCTTGCTTTCTGCGTTCACACTCTACCACAATGTTAGTGAATTGCTGGGCCGAACTACCCATCACCTGTTTGTAATATGGTGCTTTGAGTGTGTTGGCAAATAAAGAGACCATCTCTTTGTCCAGAAGTGGAGGATGGACTTGAGTAGTTGATTCTCGCCATCTTTGAGCATATTTTGTTATGCTTTCTTTGTCCTTTTTCTCTATATTGGACAAACTGGTTCTATCGGGAGCGATGTCCATATTGTACTTGTACTGCTTGACAAAAGCATCCACCAAATCTTTCCATCTCTGGATTTTTGTGTTGTCCAATCTCATGTACCAGCTCAATGTTGCCCCACTTAAACTATCCTGAAAAAAGTGCATCAGTAGTTTTTCATCATGTACTACCTTTACCATTTTATTGCAGTTGGACTTGAGATGAGTCATGAGGCATTATGTTCTACTGTATTTGATGAATTCAGGAACACGAAACTTCTTCGAGACAACCACATTTGGGACAAGACACATCTCTATTGCCCTTACTGGATCATATAAGTCTACCCCTTCAATGACTTTGATTCTGGCTTTCAGCGCCTCTATCTAATCTTGATCAATGCTATTAGATGACTTGGCCTTGTGGCACTCGTTAGCAGATGCCTCAATGACTGTCAGGGTAGGTGCAGGTGTCGCTGACTGCACAAATGTTGGATTTTGTTGAGGCTTTTAACCATGTTCGCTCATTCTTTCTTCAGGCTGAACTATAGTAGGAGCCGGATTAAAGGTGATTGGTCGGTTAGAAGGACCTTCACCAGAGGTATTTCTCAGTGTTTGCTCGAGTAAGCTAGTGAGGCGAGCTACGCTTGTTTTTAGAGACTCCAACTCTTCTTGAAAATGGGCATCACGGTGAGCACATTCTTTATCTTCCATGTTTCTTGCTCGAAGTTGAGTGTTGTAGATTTTTTGGGGACATATGCTTCAACCTGGTATGTATGCATGTTATTTGCAATGAATTAATGTATGCAAATATATGTACATGCACATTTAGGGAGCTCATACTCTAAGGATAGGTTTTGAGCCATTACATGATGGATAGGCTTTCTACCTGGTCTCAAAAAATGGTCTCATATTTGCCTGTGACGGTCTTCGTAAAGACAGTGTGGGGGCGTTGCAAGGAATAGTTAAGGCACGTATGCCCACCATTACCAAGCAGGCACTTAGATATGTGTTTCACGCATCTGAACCCTAACCAATAGTCATAGGGCAGATCGCTAATCCCCCTCCTAACTTAGAGGCTTGTGTGTGCTTTCCAAAAATTAAAGCATGTGATGCATGAGGCAATTCTATACAGTGGCATGAACAAAATATGTACATAAATTAAAGCGTGCAAGAAAATAAATAAAAGGCATATTAACAGAAAACACATAAAGCAAACAATAAAATTATCAGACAAAAACAATGCTTAGTCACAAGGTCCCCAGTGGAGTCCCCATTCTGTCGCACGTGTGCGGCGTCACGGCGATCGTCCACCCTCAAAGGTATATGTAAGTCTATATGACAAATATGGAGAGACAATGAATTCTTGTCTCTTATCAGTAAAATATGGAATGTGAGTTGCCACCTAGTATTTTAGTCACTAGGAACCCTAACTGGTCTTAGAGATGGGGTACGGAGACTGGTTGCATAAAGGAAAGGTATTAGCACCCTAACTACGCCGTACCTAAGGTAAGCTGCATTGTTTTGTTGTCTGATAAAATCTAAAGTCTTGTTGTGGTTTCTAATTGCCGGTCTGTTTACGGTTTAAAAAAAGTCCTCTGTAAGGAAATCCTTATCTTATCAGGGAAAACCAATTGTTCTATGTTGTCAAAAGAAATACCTTTTTAATATCGAGAATACGTTTTACGTATAAATTCGTAATCCCTGATACTAAAACAAAACAAAATATTTTTTTAAAATTTTTGAAATATTGGCCAAATTCTCATGACTTTAATAAACTGGTTATTAAAGTCAAAATGCATGCTAAAACATATTTTTTGAAGTTTTCTTTGTTCTATGAAAATACGATATGATTTTTAGCTTTGAGAGACAAAAATATTTTTTTTAATGTTTTTACAAAAACCGGGTATTTTAATACTGGATTTGTATTTTTACAGTATAAAGTACAAACCACTATTAAACAAAATTTAGTAGAAAAATACACAGAAAATTACAATTTCAAAAAAAGAAAATTTTAAAAATTTTATCTTTTTTTTCTAGGCCGGACCTAGCTATTTGAGTTGGGCCCAACTATTCGGGTTGGGCTAGAATTGGTCCAGCCATGAACAGTGGCTCTCCACTGTTCACATGCTACATGAATAGTAGAGGCTGACAGCGAAGGAGAAGAAGGAAGAAGAGAGAGGCGGGGGAACTAACCTGTGGTGGTTGCTGTGGAGGCTCACGGTGGTGCTAGCTGGTAGCGGTGATGCTGGCGGTGGCGGCTCCAGGCAGCGGTCTTTCTCTCTTCTGTCCTTTGCTTCTCTATGTTTTTTTTTCTTTTCTTCCTCTATTTTTCTCTTCTTTTTTCTTTCGGTCTTCAGCTTTTTCCCTCTTCTGTTTTGCTACTTCCCCCTCTTTTTTCTTTCTTGTTACTGCCCCCCTTTGTACATATAGGTAAAACCAGAGGGGGAAAGACCCCTACTACCCTTGCCAAAGGGGTAGGGTGGTCGGGGCGACCACTGTGCAGCCGCCCCAGAACCGCCCTAGGGTTGTATCCCCTCTTCTTCCACCATGTGGCAAGTAAGTAGGGAGTTTTGTTGGCGTCTTTTTGGTGGTTTAGGAAAAAGAGGGAGCAGGCAAAGCAAGGGAGAAAAGTCTTCTTCTTCCCCTATTCTCTGCGTGTCCAGGGGAAGAAAAAGCCCAAATTGAATTGAAAATCATTTTTTCTTGCAATCAAACCCTTCATAAATTCAATTAAACCTTTAATAAAATTTAATTGAGTCTATAAACATATGATTTTGGACTTTTCTTCCTCAAATTGAATTTTCTTTATCAATAGGGCTCTCATTAGTCAACAAAATACTATCAAATTTTAATTTTTGTATTTTTAAACCTCCTCAACCAATTTTTAGTCATTTTCTGGGCGCTTTGGCATCCTCTGATCACTGCTATTATTTTTTTTATCTGTTTTTGTTTTTTTCATCTGAATATATATATTTTTTATTTCTTGAAAGAAAAAAAATTAAATGTGGGGAGTAACCCAAAAATGGGTTATGACAGTTTCTATGTCAGACTCTTAGCTGTAATGGGATACTCGATACTGTTAGTTTCCTTATCAGATCAGGAGATCAATCTCATCCTTAAGCTTGCGTCTAGATTTTTACCTTCAAAACAAATTTATTTGACCTGACATCCTTATAAATGTTGTATTCCTGAATGTGTAGATAATTTTGGACTTTGAATCACATGATTTTGATATCCGAGGCTCAAGATATGCCCGTTTAAATCTGTATTGTGAAAGTAGAGAGTCCTGTTGTAAGGGGGATTTCTACTCGATTTTGCAAATCTGATTAGAGGTCCAAACGAACTTGGATTTCTGCTCATAATACTTTCCTGGAAAGCTTTATATGAGTACTTTAACTTTGATTCAACTCCCATTTAAATTACAAAATTCTAACTTGGTGAAAAGCCTACCACAAGAAACCAAGTCATAAACGTAAAGAAAATACTGAATTTCTTATCTTTTAGTAATTAATTCACAAAATCTTTTAGGCATGCCAAACTTATAAAAATAATTTTTAATAAGCTCAAATAAACTAAAAACATATTAAAAAGCATAATGTCAATAAAAATAAAAATATATGTATATTTTGCATGTATGAATATTCATAAATGATATTTAAATATATAGTATGTTGGTTAATTAATTATATATATATATACATATATATATATATATAGAGGGAAAAAGTCTTCTATTCACGCCATTAACTCATGAAACCCTTCAAAGACATGGGCTGAACACTGAACAGTGTCTGGGCTGCAGGACAGATTCAGACTTCTCCGTTGTTGCTACAATTTAGACTTGAAAAAGGCCTTTTTAAATCTTTGACTCCCCATCAAAGTTTAAGGCCTGTGTCTTAGCTTTCCATCCATATAAATTAGACCTAAATCCAAGATCTACACCTCCAGATATGACCCAATGACTGAACAGTGTTCCAGTTTGGACTGAACCAGCATCTCTTTTCTAAGTTTGGCCCTCTCTTTGTCCTTTCAATTTCCGTACTTAAACTCATCAATCAATCCTTTCATTTATGTATAGGCTTGCATTTAAGATGAACATTAACCATAAATTAAAGGTATCTTATGGTATCATACTTGTTATTATAAAACATGCTTTAGTTAAGGAGTTATTGATACTTCAAGTGCAAAATGATAATACAAAACCTTGATAAAAATGCACTTTTAAGTACTAATCATAACATACATACATATATCGTATATTTTTAGAGTTAGCATCTTAATGTGCAAGTGTTCATATGACTCAATTCTTTTATATTCTTATATATAGTATTCACGTGAAAGTCTACTGTTACTGTCTAACTTTGAACTGTTACTGTCCAATTTTCAATTGCTACTATCTAACTGTTACTGTCCAACTATTACTGTCAACCGTTACTTTCTAGACATTGAACCGTTACTGTCCAACTGTTACTGTCTAGACATTTGAATTGTTATTGTCCAACTGTTACTGTTTAGACATTGAACTGTTACTGTCTAAACACTCATCATATTTTTAACTATATCTAAAGTTCTAAAACTCAATTTTAAATGAGATCGATCTCGTTAGAAAGCTAAGACACGAGGCTACAAGTTCTCTAATGGAAGGAGAACCCAGTTCTGCCTTCAAGATAGTAAAAATTGCTCATCAACTAATCAGTCCTACTGCCCTACATAATCAGTCACAACTCAATTTCGGTTGGTAACCCATAACTGGAGTTCTACATCTCCAAATTGAGCAAGACCAGTTTCCTTGGTTAGCTAACATTCAAATCTACAATTTCTATGATGAACCCGATCCTAATTCCCTCATCCTCCTACCCAAAATCTTACCGAAAGTCAGGAGACGAGTCTGTCCAGATTCATCACGCCCTTCCCTTCACACAATACTTTCATACCACACATGAATTAACTTAATTTTAACAACAATTACTTTTCCCCCCAATTAACTTGATGCTTTGATAATTCAATATCAAAGCATCAATTCATTATCGAATTAAAAATAAATTTTTAAGATCATGTTTAGAACACCTTACCCGGTACGAATTATGATTTTGATCTTTAACCATTTGAAGATTTTCAACTCCTTCCTTTCTTTTCTTATTGTTCAATTTTTTTGTTAATCCTTTGCACACAAGTATTTATCCCATCTATATACCCTTAATCTTAGATGAGTTCTTGAAATTTTAGTGTTTCTCTCTTGATTTTGCAAGAATGGGTACAAAACCCCCTATTTTCTTTCTTTATGGTTCCTGCAGATTGTTTTTGGTGAGGAGAGGGTATTTAACTCTATAATTTCCCTTATTTGCATTTAGGCCCCCCTTTTCCTTTAAATGTATTATTCTCTTCAATTAAATCCAACCCTCAATAGTACCGGGTTTATTATAATGTCTCGAATTATTTCGCCCGGAAATTTATATTCAAAAATTTCTGAATTCTTGTTTTTATTTAACCATATGCATGAATTTCTTCACTTTTATTTATTTATTTTTCCCGGGGTTTACAATCATAAATGACGAGAATTCTACCACATCGAATAAGGAAAATAAAACTTTGCAACATGCACCCCTACCCGTTTGATTTCTTTCCTTTTTCTCTACAAATTCATGTTGGTTTCCTTTATCATCACGCCTGATTTTTGGAGCTAGAGACCATGTTTTTTTTCTGCCTCACACGGAAGGAAATAGTTGGCCTCACGTTGCCAGCTGTGGGAGGGCAGAAAAGAGTTGCACCACCCTTTAATCATGGGAAAATAACCACTAGAATCATCAGAATATGAATAAGAATAATTTGTTTCCCTAATTTGTTTGAGCTGATTGTGAACAAATAAAAGAAAGAAGAGAAAGGGGAGAGGAGAGGAAAAACATAGAAAACAGAGGGATTTTCTTTCCTTCCATGACTGTGAGACAGGGAAAGAAGAACAGAGCAGAGGGAAGCTAAAACCAGTAGAGAGAGAGGGACGAAGACGTAGAGAAAAAACGCAGTAGACTGATGCAAACAGAGAACAGAAGGAAATAGGGCTAAAAAACAGGTGAGAATATTGATAAATCAGCTAGCACGCCTTCAACACCGCTGCAACTCCTTCATTCCCCCCTCCAGGTCTGTTATTCCCAGTTGTGCATGCATTCTTGGTTGCATTGTTACTGTTCAAGTGAAATTTAATTCACTTGAATAGTAACCAGCTAAGGCATGCGTGAGGAAACTCATGCATACCTTTGTGCCTAGCCGGGTCATTGGTTTGGGCCAGTGACCCGGCTAGGCCTGCTAGTTTTAGCCTAGCCACATGGGCTGAGCTAGACCCAGCCCCTAAAATAAAAGGAGTAATATCGTTGTTTTTTTTCGTGTATTTTTTGTGGGTTTTGTATTTTTATATTGTAAAAATACAAATCTCGTATTTAGAATACCTGGTTTTCGACGCAATGTGACAAATATATATATATGTTTTCATACATACGGCCAATACCCTAACATATTTTGAATTTTCTCTTAAAAAAACAAATATTTGAAGTTTAAAAGAAAATGTGTTTTAGCATGGATTTCTTAAACACAAAAAAAATAATTTTCTTATATTCTGGATTTTATAACATGTTTGTAAAACTCCAAAGGGTATTGGCCAATATTCTAAAAACTATAAAAATCTTATTTTGGGGGGAATTCATCTATTATTAACCGTTAATGTTTGGATAAAGAAATCCCTAAAAGATGAATATCCAAAATATTATAGGGAATAATTTGTTATTATTTGCTGTAAATTTTGAATAAAGAAACCCCAAGTTGTTAATATCCAAAATATTTTTTTAGAAATAATAAGTCACCACACATCCCTGAAAAAAGCCTCGATTATAATTGAGGACATTTCAGTTTTTGACTACATGGTTTACCAGTCGTGAAAGTATGAAACACTAAGGCAAAAAGAGGCTTTGAAAGCGCCATGAATTTCCTTAAATTTCTAAATCTTTGTTCCTTTTCCTTGCGATTTACGAGTCGTGAACACTTGAAATACTAGGAGAAAAATGAGCTCCTAAGCACATTGAATCTCCTTAGATTTCTATCTTACCTATCTCATAAATCATAGGTTATAAATTTAGTCTGAATCAAACACAGATTTCAAGAGATCTGCATTGGTTCTCCTTGGTACTTCATAGACATATCTAAGGGTGTGATCCACATTGACCAAGGGGTTTTTTTTAGACTTTGAGTCCAAGTTTTGTTCATCATAGCAAGCTTATCCTAGGAAAATGGATGGGATTAGAAAATACCAACACTATAGCAATTATAAGGCAAACCAAATACTAAGCAACTTATCTTAGGCATGGTGTACTAGGGGTGCTAATACCTTCCCTTTACGCAACCAGTCCCTTGCCTTTGAATCTCTGAAAGACTAGTTAGGTTTCCTATTGACCATAATACTAGGGTGCGACAGTCATTTTAGAGATTAAATCTCTTACTTCCACATGAGTCTGTTCTATAAGTGCACCACCACTTATAACGTCTATTGTGCTTTGATTTATGAGCAAAAATCCTTCATAAAAAATATTGCAACAATAATTGATCAGAAATTTGGTGATGTAGGCAACTTGTGTATAATTGATCAAAACATTCCCATTACTCATATAAAATTTCCCCATTATTTAGGCAAATTCTACTAATTTCTTTACGAATTGTTCCAGCATGTGAGGCTGGAAAGAATTTTTCTAAGAACTTCTTCTTTAAATCATTCCATGTTAGTATTGACCCTGAAGGAAGGTAACAAAGAAGTTAATAAAGCCAGTCCTTCTTCTTGTCTGCCAAAGAGAATGAGAAAGCCATCCATTTAATTTATACCTCTATCACTCATTGTGATGTCATGGTTGATCAAACCACATGGAATTCCTTCAAGTGCTATATCAATATTTGGAAATTCAATGAATAAAGGCTACTAGTTCATGTTGGGAGTTGCCAACTCCTTTAATATTCTATGTTCTGCCACGTTTTCAGAAATTTCTACTTCTCTTTTGTTTTTAGAATTGCTAGTTGAAAGCGTTAAAGTTATCAGGTTCTTCTCTCGCCTCTTACCCTTCCTATTTGTTCTTGCGGTTCTCTCAACTTCTAGATCAGAAACTAGTTCACTTGTACGAGAAGATCTTGGCATAAATCAGTTCACTATTAAAGAAAAATTAGATAAAAATTCCCCGGCTACGATGTCAAAATTTGGTCGGTTATCGGAACCTCCAAAATATAATTCTGACTTTACTATCACAAAAAAAAAATTATAGTATGATCGTGAAATCCAGGTCGAACCCGAGGGAAATTTTGTTCAATCTTCGTACAATATACTAAAATAAAAAGAAAGGGGGGTTTGATAAGAAATTTAAAGAAAAATAAAATTCTAAAAAGAAAACGTAAGAGATAATTCAGTGTTATATGCTCGGTTCAAAAGGGATATGTCCATTCAATGAATTAGATTGATCATCGAAGTAAAATAAATATTTTTTTAGTTCAAGCAAATACTAAAATTCCTTTAAGCATGGAAGATCAAGAAAGATTAAATTAATTAGAAAAAAAATCCTAATTAATTCCTTGAAAAAAGCAATTAAGAACAAAAAAAATGATCAAGTACTATAAGCTATCGTTAAAAAGCTTAAAGATTTTGACATGTCTTATTCTTTTAACTTGAAAGTTAAATCAAACAAATTCATTTATTTTGCTTCCTTCTTGATAGAAATCAACAATTACGGATTGAAAACTCACAAAAAGAAAAGCATGCTTGCCACAGAAACCATCCAAAAAGCTTGAATGAAAATAGTAGCTTATGTACCAAATTCAGGGAAAATAAGTACTTGAATGTCCAAAAGTAACATTATAAATATCTCTTCTCACAATTTAAAACAATAATGAAACAAAACTCCCCTGAATCGAAAGCCAAAGTTTAGTTCATAGTTGCTCGAAAATTAACAAAAACAGAGAAAAAAGAAAGTCGTAGAGAAGAAGAAGAGGCCTTGTTTCTATTGTGATTTGCTTCCTTTATTCTCTCCTTTAACTACTATCTTTCGTTAGGATTCTTCTTAGAATTATGAGCCCTTAATGTTACTTAATTCCTTCTTTTTTATATAGTCATTAAGGTTGGTTAAATCCCTCAGAATTTGTGTTGAAAACTGACTCTGCTGCTGTTGCAATTATGTTGTAATTTAGACTATGCTGCAACTTAGATTTTGTTTCTGAGTTGGTTTCTTACAATATCCGACCATTCCAGCTATATTCTTTCATTCATGAAATGTTAGAGGCTTGATTTGCACCTTTCTTGAATTCTAAGGCCCACTGTTTTTATGTCAGACTCTTAGCCGTAATAGGATGCTCGACACTGTTAGTTTCCTCATTAGATCAGGAGACCAATCTCATCCTTAAGCTTGTGTTTGGATTTTTACCTTCAAGACAATTTAATCTGACCTAACATCCCCATAAATGTTGTATACTTGGATGCGTAGATGATTTTGAGTTTTTGAATCACATGATTTTGATATCCGAGGCTCAAGATATTCCTGTTTAAATCTATATTGTGAAAGCAGAGAATCTTGCTATAAGGAGGATTTCTACTCAATTTTGCAGGTCTGATTATAGGTCCAAATGAACTCGAATTTCTGCTCATAATACCTTCTTAAAAAGCTTTATATATGTACTTTAACTTTGATTCAGTTCACATTTAAATTATGGAACTCTAACTTGGTGAGAAGCCCGCCACAAGAAATCAAGTCATAAACAAAAAGAAAATATTGAATTTCTTATCTTTTAGTAATTAATTCACAAAGTCTTTTAAGCATACTAAATATATAAAAATAATTTTTAATAAGCTCAAAACATATTAAAAAGCATAAAAAAATAAAAATAAAAATATATTTTACATTTATGAATATTCATAAATGATCTTTTAAATATATCGTATGTTAAACTTGGTTAATTTGAAAGCTACATTC
>Ga0325411_1000764_pt1 | contig 34492 bp, 24 predicted proteins | sample PopdelMetagenome_13_FD_206181 | JGI IMG/M metagenome (GOLD analysis project Ga0325411, IMG submission 206181) | Populus deltoides microbial communities from Bellville, Georgia, United States - Xylem-PdIQD-R4 | ecosystem: Host-associated > Plants > Phyllosphere > Stem > Wood/Secondary xylem...
TGTAACAAATATCCTCTGGCAAAATAGCAGATAATCCATCAAAGTTCTAGCAGCTTCGATCTCATACTTCCTTTACTCTAATATTTGTATCCATTATATTCACCAGTGGCATTAGGGATGCAAAAATCCCCTCCTCCAATTAATGATCATACTAGAATGAAAGCTCTTTTTTTACCAATTCTATAAATAAATCCCTCATTCAAGTGTGTGCAAAGGCTTTACTTATAGAATGCCAAGAATGTGAGCATGATCCCGTCTAAATCCTCTGCTGAAATAGATTGTTATGTCGTGGGTATTTATAATGAAGAATTTTCACCCACAATTTGCTAGGGCTAATTATGATATGCTATACAAGTTTCTCTAAGAGAGCTATATTGGCAAGCCTGGCTTCCCTCACACCAACACCCCCACATCTTTGAGGGTAAGTAATTGTTTCCCATCTAGCTAGATGAAGCCCTCTACCTGAATCCTTAGTATTATAGATAAAAGTCTTCGTTCGTCCTGTTAATGCCGTCACAAATTGCTTGTGGTAGCAAGCAACATTGCATTTTATAGATGAGAATTGCAGGTCCTACTGACTTCGCAAGTGTTATTCACCCTGCTCTATTCAGTAACTTCCTTTTCCAATCTGCTAGCTGTCTCCCAATATTTTCCATGACAAACTGAAATTTGCCTTCTTCGCCCGACCTTAGATGAGAGGGAACCTTTGATACTCTCCAAGGTCATTAGCCACCTTGATCGAGGAGATTTGAGAGATCTTAGATTTTTCTCTTCTGCTCACCAGCTTTGAGCACATAACTCTTGATCACTTATCATGATTAACTTTAAGTCCAAAGGCTTTAACTGAGGATCAAAACTGCCATTATGAAAGGCTCCCTTAACCAGCCTCCAAACATCATCCCCAGTAAGATGCCAAATATAGGTCTTTAAGAAGAAGTCCATGATCATAAAAGCTTCATGGACCTCTTTCTTTATCGCTACATTAATCAGAGCAGCTCTCCCTTCTGTCGAGAACATTAGGAAATTGTCAATTCCCAAGTCCTACTGAACCCAGTCTTTACTAAAAGAGAAAAGAGACTAGTAAAACTGCAAGGGCTTCTCTTTAAAAATATGATCCTCGGTGCACTATTCACCGTTCGGGAGATAAAATCCATGTACACAATTTTTCTTTTTGCTTACTGTCATTAATGTATGGAAGAATTTTGTGTTTTTATCCCTATACTTTACCCATTTATCCCTAGAATTTTGATACCATAATAATTCTTCCTGATGTAACACTCTATTATACTCTGTCTGTAAGCTTCGTTTTAAAGATGCTAATGCATCCGAGGGACTACACTCCAGGCTTTTCTGAATACCATAAAAACGCTGCTCCAACCGTCTCATTCTTCGAAATATATTCCCAAAGGTGTTTCTGTTAAACATGATAGAGTCATCTCTCACACTTCTAGGCCCTTTAGTACATTACAATTACCCCTCTGCCAAGCATTTGGCACTACTGCATAACAGTCTTCATGAGTTATCCAAGCAGCTTCAAACCTGAACGGTCTCTCTCGAGCAGCTGGAGATAGGACCCTACACCTTAGAAGAATAGGATTATGATCAGAGTGATTACGGTATAGATTTTCCATGTAGGCTTTAGGAAATTCTACTTGCCAATCATGATTAGCAAGATCCGGCCTATCCAATCGTTTAGCTAAATGCTGAACCCCATATGTGTTTGTGCCATGTAAATTGCTGACCTTGAGAACCCAGGTCAGCAAGCCACATTCCTTCATCACCTCTTGTAACTTAGCCGCCCTAGTCATCAGAAATTACCCCCAAGAGTTTCTGAAGGGAGAAGTATTTTGTTAAAGTCTCCGATGAGTAGTCAAGGCTCTTTTATTGAAGGAGTTAACGAAAGCAAATAATCTCATTGTTGCATCCGAATATTGGGAAATGAGGAAGCGTATATAGCTGATAACTTCCAACACTGATTCCTAACATTAATTTTCAACATCGCGCCTTAAGACCTAACAACCATAATATCCACAATGAAACTTCCACTTCCTCCTGATGATAATGTAATAATAAAAAAAAGATGTGATAGCTAATTTATAAAAATTAAAAAAGAAAAAGAAAAATGAGAGGAATGGTGTTTTTTATTAAGAGTTTTTTTTTTAAAGATACATTATTTTAGCTCTTATTTTTCTATACTTATGTATTATGTTTCTAATTACAAGCCTATTTATAGGCCTCAAGTCCTAGATAATCAAGACATTAAATTACTCAAAGGAAATCCTAATCTAATAAGGAATCTAATATTCTAATTAAACAAGGATTCTAATAAACTAGTCTATTACTAATCCTTCTTCATCAAAGATTCCTACATTAACTAGGATTTCTCATTTAACTAATATTAAAACTTTTACAAACTCTAAATCCTATTAGCCTAAATCCTAGTTGATATTGAACTTTAACAAATAATACCTAGATAATCATTTACCTATAAGCCATTAGAAGAATGGTTAATCAGACACTAGTTCACCTCATCCTTTTGAACTTTCGAGGGTTCAACATATTATCATCTCTACTTCGTAGATGTTGCAAAAAGAAAGTGTCTCTCTGAACTTTCGAGCTGGTTTTTTTTCGTGTCTCTATATTTTTTACAGTTTGTTGGCCTTTATTACCTTATATGAACCTCATTGTGTCTACTCTTTATCTCTCAACCATAAACACTCTCAAACCTGAGTTCGTATTCTACACACTAGTAGAGGGGAACATATTTTGCGACTTATCTTTAATGTTGCTGCAAATGATTTCCTATGAACATTCTTTACTTCCATGTTACTTAAAACCCATATTTTATCAACCCCGGGTCTTTTTGCTTGCCCTCTTCTTTTTCTAAGTTCAATCCTTAGCTAAACTTGTATTTAGGCCTCCAACCTTTTTTGTTTCACTAAACTCACCTATAACAAACATTGTTTGACCACTTTAAATAGAAACTTCTACTTACTACAGGCCTTAATAGCCCATTAACCTTATTCTTCCCATCCTCCCTCTTCTATCCCCTGTCCAATATAATATATTGGTTATGTGCAGATGGATCTCCATTCCCCTTATTCTTCGAGCCCATGCTGCTCTCATCTATTACTTACTATTATGTGATATTACCAATAGCTCTCCATGAACATTATGATTATCTAATTGTGTGGCTGATTGCACAGATTTGGCTGGGTATGAATCTTGCTAGGGTTTCCACCTCCAACTGTTGCACCTACACTATTCTGGGAATTCTTCAGCGAATTAGTACAATAATTCATCTCCAGAAGACATTTTCTTCTAACATGACCATAGCATCCACACTTCTCACAAATGATGTGCAGCCTCTCATACTCAACTTTATACCAATGTTCATGAATTAATACATTTCTTATAACAGGTTGGTTTAAATCTATTTCAATATAGATTCTCGTAAATTTCTTTTATTCCACATTTAGCATATTCATGTTAACCTTGACTGGAGATCCTAATATAGAGGCTAAAGCTAGCAAGAAGCTTTCATCATAGCAAACCACATTAAGATCAAGAGTTCGTACCCACATTAAAGTACAATCTATTTTTGTTACAGATGAAACAAAACTTGGTAACCATGTTCTCACCGTTAAGTAGTGATAAAAAATCATATAGGGATCCTCGTTCACCATATTCAGTTTGTCATCCTATAGATCAAACTTTACTATGAAATGCACGTGTCTTACATCAATGAGGTTAAACCCTCTATGAAGTTTCCAGAGGAATTTTAATCGGTTATTCATTTGGATGTATCCAATATTCTTGCCCAAAAGTTTAAGGATTAATGAGTCTCATCAGGGGTAACATAACTTGTTAAGGGTATTATCATCAAGAAAAGCGTTCAGCAATAGATAATTTCCATTTTTGTACTCAATACAGACCAATTCTTACCCTAGCATGTCCATATTTCCTCTCAAGCATTGGGGATTTTTTGATCAAATGACTTTATCCTTAAATGACACCTCGCCACCTTGCACTTCCTGTGTTTTTCCCTTACTATAATTTCCACCTTCGTTGTCTGCTGGTTTGTCTAGTATCGCACGTGGATGCGCAATGTTAAGGGGTCAGGGAGTCGTTACGTAGTTGTTTGATTCAAGGTCGCTAGGAAACCTGGATGTATTAGTCTTATAAAAAATTTCAAAGGTAAATGACTGGTCGTGACTAGGAAAGATATTAACACCTCTAGCGTACCTTACATGAGATAAACTGTATTATGTGGTCTGAATGTGGTTTGATGGGTTCTAATCGGTAAAGTCTATGGCTCGGGGAAAAGATTCACTCATGTGAACAAATTTGGTATGTCAAATTTATTATGGGCTCGTGTGCTCAAATAAATTATAATGGAAAGGGTCATGTAGGTACATTGACAGGGTTCACTTATCATGGAAGGCACAAGGGTTTGAAAACAGCTAAGAAGAAGAAGGTGTTGTCATTACTAGTGGAGGTGGGTCATGGTTTGAAGATGGGCTCGAGTTTCGGGGATTAATGCTCTTTAGTTGCAATTGTGAGTATATGTGGGTTTTGTGATGAGAGTTTTAGTGGCTATGAGTCTATTGGTTACTGGTGTTTGGTGGTATTGGGAGTCTCTGGTAAAAATAGAAAGGAAGAGGATACTGACAGAAAGAATTGTGGTTGCTATTTTGATTTAGGTGTTTAGTTGATATCGATTTCGACTTATGTGAGGGCATGTGAAGGCTGATTGATTGGTGGTGCTTTGGTGAGTCAAAGAGAAAAGGTTGGACAAGGGAAGAGTTTCTCACGATGATAAAGTTGGGTTACGGTGGAGTTATGGTGCTATTCTTATGCTTTTGAATGGGCAATTGGTGGTGTTGGTTTCAGCAGCTGCAATGGTTGTTGGTGGAGGAGTTCTAGGAAGGATAGACACAAAGGCCTTCACGGTGTTAATGAATTGATTTGTGGTGGTTTTGGGTGGATGGGTGAGAGGAGAAGATGATGGGTCATAGCTGGTTATTTGTTGAGGCTGCCATGATGGGATGTGCTACTATTTTAGCGAGAGGGATGTACAGTAGGCGAATTTTTGGTCTGCTTGTGGGGAGGAGAAATTGGACTCTCGGTCAAGATAAGTTTCTCTTTGACAATGAAGGTAAATGGGAGATGAATAATTCCTTACTGATATTGAAAAAAAAATGGGGAGCTAACCGAGAAGGGGGGTTACGTGTTTGTGACTTTTTTTGTTTGTTTTTAGTATAATTTTTTTGGCTAATACTATCATTAACTCTCCCCTAAAATATCTTCCCAAGTTCCTCTCCCTTTCAAATGTTTGTGTGTGTAACCACCTATTTATAGGTAAACTTTTCTTTGGTTTAAAAGCAAAGCAAACCAAAAACAACCACTAGATTTTAAGAATGAATCTCTACCACTCATTTAATATTGGAGGCAAATCAAATAAAAATTGACCTTTGGATTAAGAGAATTAATTATGGATCATTTGATTAAAAATTGGGTTGCTTAGTGAGAGGGTTTTTAATTTTCAAATTTGTCTTTTTTTTTTACAATTACAATTATATTACTAAAAGAATAAACATTGTTTTCTCTTTTTTTCTTTTTTCTTTTTAATTTTAAATTCTTTGAAAAAGACGCTAAAATGATACAAGTACATCAAAAACATATTTTTTAGGTTTTTATTGTTTTTTTGCTATTTTTAGTTTTTTTCAAAAAAAAAGTAAAAAATTGGGTAATAACGGATGCCCTCTCTCTATAATATTTACAGAGTAATGACTTGTTTAGTTTTTGGCATAGTAAGTTTGTAAAGACACATAAACTGTTATTTCAAAATTAATCTTTCAAATCTTTTAGTTCGGTTGACCTGAAACTCTGTCTTCGCAGCAATCCCCTTCAACTGGAACTATGATTAAACTGTTTATAGCTCGATTAACCTAAAATCTCAATCTGGCGATTCCCTTTAACTAGAACCAAAACCTTTTCCAAAAGCTCGATCAATCTAAGATCTCAATCTAGTGATCCCCTTTAACCAGAACCAAAATTTGAAAAACAACTTAGTTAACCTGAAATCTCAATCTGGCGATCCTCTTTAAACATAACCAAATTCTGAAAAATAGCTTGACTAACCTAAAATCTTAATCTGGTGATTCCTTTTAACCAGAACCAAAAGCTTAGTCAACTTGAGATTCCAATCTGGCAATCCGCTTTAACTAGAATCAAAATCTGAAAAATAGCTCGGCTAACCTAAAAGTTCAATCTGGCGATCCTCTTTAAACAGAACCAAATTATGAAAAATAACTTAGCTAACCTAAAATCTCAATCTGGTGATTCCTTTTAACCAGAACCAAAAGCTCGGTCAACTTGAGATCCTAATCTGGCAATCCTCTTTAACTAGAATCAAAATATGAAAAGTAGCTTGGCTAACCTAAAATTTCAATTTGACGATTCTCTTTAACCAGAACCAAAAGTTATTTTCAACTCGGTTAATCTAAAATCTCAATCTAGAGACCCCCTCTAACCAAAACCTTTGTCTTTATCTTTAGCTTAGTCAACTTGAAATCTCAATCTAGAGACCTCTTATAACCAGAACCAAAATGTTGCCTTCAACTTGGTTAACATGAAATTTTAATTTAGAGACCCCTTTAACCAGAACCTTGATATTTATCTTTAGCTTGGTCAATTTAAAATTCCAATCCAACAATTCCTTTTAACCAGAACCAAAATTTTGCCTTCAGCTCGGTTAACCTAAAATCTCAATCTAGAGACCCCTTTAACCTGAACCTTGATTTGTATCTTTAACTCGATCAACCTGACATCCTAATCCAGCGATTTTCTTTAACCAGGACCAATAGCTCGGTCAACCTTAGATGTCAATATGGTGATCCCCTTTAACCAGAACTTAAATCTAAAAAAACAGCTTGGTTAACCTGAAATTCCAATCTGGTGATTTTTTTTAATCAAAACCAATAGCTCGGTCACTTCCCAATCGTAGGGTTTGAAAACTTGGTGCTTCTTGATTGTAGGGTTGACCTAAAGATTCTTCCTGATGACACGGTTGATCTTTTTCTTTTCTTGAAAATTTCCCAATAGTAGGGTTCCTCTCAATTTTTTCCTGATTGAAGGTTTAATTGATATTTTCTAATCGCGGGGTTTGAACTTGGTGCTTTCTGATTGCAGGATTTATAAACTTAATGCTTTTTTATTGTAGGGTTGGCTTGATACTTCTCGATCGACGGGTTTGAAAACTAATGCTTCCTGATTATAGGTTGACTTGAACACTCTTCTTGATGACATGGTTGATCTTTTTTTTTTTGAATTTCCTAATAGTAGGATTCTTCTCACTTTTCTTCCTGATTGCAGGGTTTAACTAATATTTCCTGATTGCGGGGTTTGAACTTGATGCTTATTGATTGCAGGGTTGATCTGATACCTCCCGATCATGGGGTTTTAAAACCCAATCATTCCTGATTGTAGGGTTGATCTTTTTTTTTCTTAAGAATTTTCTAATATTAGTGTTCTTCTCATTTTTTTCCTAATTGCAAGGCTTAACTAATATTTCCCAATCATGAGGTTTGAACTTGGATTCCTTGCTATCAAAGCTCAAGAATTCTTTCTTTGTCAACTCTGATTCATCAAAATGTTGCTAGATTTCCACGAGAATCTTCTTGAAAAATTCAAAAATATATATACAATAATTTGGGATTAGATGACATGCATGCATCATATCCTAGTTTAAATATAAGCTCCCCTCTTTGATGCTCCATCATCATAGAGTGTATATGTTTGCTATCTAAAGTCTTCTCAGTTTTTTTCTGATTCACCCGCTCATTTGAGTTTACCATATGTCAGTCTTTCACTCAAATGTAAGTGCAGTGCCCATCATGGGTTGTGTGTAATGATTTCTCCTTCCATTGTTTATCAAGCCTGAACATGCTTCCATGTGTGGTATTGCTTGATTCATCATAAAGGAGTTTAACTAATCATTTTGCGTTTTGGATTCTCTTAAGAACTGTCCTTTGATTAGTTGTGTGCATCCTGTCAATAATCATCAAAAGGTTTTTTAATGTTAACCTCATCTTAGATTGTCAATTAGACATGATGTTGCCCTTAATTAAACCATATTCTTCAAGCATGTGTTACCATCAACCTTCATAGAATTCTCAAGTCATCTAGATAAGCGATAAAGGCTCATCATTGGATGCTTGATGTTTTTCTCAATAAATTCCTTTCAGCTCGTCTAATTAGATTGTGAAAAGAAATACATTGTCATCATCAATGATATTCCCTTTTATTATCTACATTCATGTGTTAAAATGCACCTTAAATCAATGGGCTTGAAAGAAGATTGTCCCACAGTTAGTTTTGGTAACATGCATATTTCCAACATTTATCAAAATGTACCCATGTGATAACATCTTTCAAGAGTCATAACCATATTTCATAGGGTAAACCAAGACTTCAGACATGAAGATCCCCTCAAGTGTAGCGTTGTTCTCAACTGCTGCTGGAGTTTATTAAGTCATATTACCCTTAATTGATATAAATGTGTTCATTCTTCTATTTATCATCAAGAGGCATTTGTCATTGCCATAACTTTGATAAATTTTACTGAATCATCAACTAATCTAAATATTATTTGTTTTTCTTCTCAAGGTTCACTGCATTGCTCCCGTCTGCTCGACTTTTCGAGGGTGATTAAGGAGTCTTAATATCATTTCTGTTAAGGATTTTGCAAACTTAGTCCATGGTCTTTTATTCGAGAATTTTTCATAGCACGCATAATAACCAGTAGCTTAGTTCATGAAGCCGCGACCCTTACGAAAAAGCTCTTCAAGTTTTACGAGTGTCATTTATTGATGTGAATTGCTTGCTTGATTAAAAAAAGTTTTTAAAAGCACGTAATGTAAGCTATGGTTCATATTTACAAAAGAAAGGAAAATTCATCAGCTCAAAATGTATTTCAAGGTTTCAAAGACCTAGGATCACTTTTCTTCTGCCTCTTTTCTCTTGTAAAGTCATCTTATAAACTTTGTTTGGATAGACTCTCTTTCTTAATGAAGATTCTTGACGCGAGATCTTTGCCTCAATTTTAGAGCGTCTCAAACCATTATTTTCCTTTCCTTTTCTTTCTTTAACCTTTTTTTTTATTTTCTTGCTTCCTCTCTCTTGTCCTTCCCTTTATATGATGATGCCCTATATTGTTGGGTTCTAATTTTCATAGATCCATATGTGCATTTCTATAGTTTGCTCATATTTTATTTTTATTTCCTAGTGTAGAGTGTGATCCTAGTCAGGGTTTTATGAAGAAAACTTTTTTATGCTTAAATATGAACCACAAGGGATATATTCTTAAAAAGTGAAGGCACAAACAAAGACGATATTTTTTTCATTTCAAGCAAGGTAAGCTAGAACTAATAAATTTTGACCTTGTCCAGCATAATAATTTAGACTTGTAAAAAAATTCTTATTTACGAGTCCATAACTACCAAATCCACTACAAGGCATTATATATACTATTAAAGCTTAGATCCATGATGTGTGGTTCAATTTTGTATGTGAGTTTAAAATTTGTTTAGTTATCCCATATTGTTTATCATGCTATTTTAACAAACATTGAGTCATTTCTGCAATCAAAATACTTTTATCTTTCAGGATTGATTTAGCCTTAATTTCACATGTTGGAGTTTGATTAAAATATTTTGTCAAAATAAAATGCTAAACATCTATTGACTTCATAATAACAAAGAGACAAAAAAAAAGATATATTTCATTAAAATATGATTAGATGTGATTCTAAAACAAAGTAATGAACAACAAAATTCCATAACAAAATTGTTGACAATGCAACACCCTAATTAGGTCAACTTCTTTAGCAATATTTGTGTTTAGCCATCATTTTCGATCACATATTATGTTGAGGATTTTCTGGTGTACCACTTAAAGGATGGTGGCTTTAAAGATCAGGCAATTCCAATGTTGTGTTCGATTGTATTTTTTCCTCGATAATAAAGATGAATCAAAATGGGAAGCATCTATAGAGTAAACCCTTCCCTAATCGCAACTGATCAATGCTTCTAGTCTTGAGGTTGAAGAATGTCACGTCAGGAAAATATTTTCCCATCAGTATAATGTCAGCATTGTAGAAGGCCAAATGACTTATATAGGGTTCTTTCCTTGTTAAAACCCAAATGTTTATTGAATGCTTTTTATTCCATTATCTTCCATTATAATCCTTCATGATCCATACTTCCATGAAATTGTTTTCCCTATCAATGCAGGTCATGACAAGTTTTCCTTCGTATTCGACAATCTCAATATCTTTGTTATTATTGCCTTCATAAGCTGGCGAAGGAAGTGAAAACATGCAGTAGCTCTCCCTTCTCACATCAAATGTAAATATGTTTATTTTCCAAGTAAGATAATGAAGTGAACCATTCAAGGATACTTTTGTCATAAGACAAATGGATTCCTATTGTGACAACTTTACTTCATCCAACAACTTTCATCTCCAAGTCTTTGAGTTAAACAACTCAACTCTAATGTAATGATACAAATAGAAATTTTTTTATCACGTAGGCGATATTTGGGCTTCGAGAATCTCACAATCTTGTAGTGTAAAGGCTTTAATCTTTCAACCATCATGCCAAATTATGTAGTATCATATTGTGTCTTTGAATCTCATAATATTGTACTCTTTGATTTATTGATGCACTCCACATTATCAGGAAGAAAATCAAATGATATTTCAGGAACGAGCTTTGAAGTGTTAGTTAAAACAAAGAAAATATGATATTCATTTTTTATCATGTTTTGTATAAACAAACAAGAGACAATGTTGGTTTTTTGGTTGTGTAGCTTTGTGAAAGTGGATTTATATGTGAACTTGTTGCATTCCTTAGAAAAAAGCCTAAATTTTCCTATAATCTTTATTGATAAATGTGTTAGAACTTCATAGATGACATCCAAGCATAGGTCACAAGCTGAGTTCATGGTTGAGCAGAGGTTCTTATTACTAGCTTGTAGAAAACCACAAATGATGCTTTGGGATGGGAATATAAGCAAAATCTCTTTATCACCATCAGAAGTTGATGACTCTTGACTCGTCAGGGGAAAAATTATATTTGGGGGACCTATATTTCAAACTATGAACATGCATATTAAATATATGAGCAAGTTTTTATATGATGAACTCGCCCTTCAAAAGGTGACACACAGTCATAACTCTTGCATGATAAATAAGAATTTTGATTCTAGCCTAAACTCTACAGTGAAAATTTTCTGAGTGATGACTATTGTGTCACTCGTAAGTCCTGAACTCAAGATGCTTTATGAAGGGTTTGCCTTGATGTAAAATATGTATAGAGAGCATACACCCTAAAGGCAGGTTCTAATCCTTTTACATGAGACAAGGGGTAAGTTTACTACTTGATCTATAAAAAGGTCTCTCGTTGTCTTAATGATCACCCTTGTGAAGGAAATATAGGGGCTCGGTAGGTAATGAGATGACACACATACCAATCATTACCAGTCTAAATACTCAGCAAAGAGTTGGATGGTTTCACAAACTTAAACCCTAACTGGAAGTCATTAGGTAAGTCGTTACTCCTCCATCTAACCTGAAGTTTCCATGTGCATGCATTCCAAAACAATATGTCACAAATAAACTATTGATGCATGGAGATATTCATTCATATCCAACATACATATATGAGCACAATAAAATAAAATAAAATAAAATATATAGAAAAATAAGCCTAAAGCAAAAATGTAAACGTATCAAATCAAATAAAACACATCAAACACACAAAGCTTAGTCTAATACTGTCAAAAACAATATCTTCCTTAATGGAGTCGTCATTCTGTCTCACGTGAGCATACGACGTCGGAGGGTCAGGGAATCTCCACCTGGTTGTTTGGTTTAGGGTCGTTAAAAAATCTGGATGTACTGGTCTTATTAGAAATTTAAAAGGTAAGGGATTGGTTGTGGTTAGGGAAGGAATTAACACCCCTAACACACCTTACTTAAGGTAAGCTATATTGTGTGATCTGAATGTGGTTTAAAGGGTTTGATGGATTTCTAACCATTAAAGTCTATGGCTTGGGGTAAAGATTCACTCATGTGAATAAATCTAGTATTTCAAATTTATTATAGGCTTGTGTGCCCAAATAAATTTTTATGCAAATCGTCCATGTAGGTGCCCTAACAGACTTCATATATCCTGAAAGGCGGAAGGGTTTTCCACATCTCATATGTTGTGATAAAAAATACTCTCAATTAAAATTTATGAATATTCAGAATAATTTTGAGAATTTTCTAGTCGATTCCTGATATTTAAAAACTAACCTACTTGTGGGTCCAATATTTTTGCCACAATATTGACCATTAATTCTCTTGAATTAAAATTTTAAAGGTTATTAAAATATTGACTAAATTCTCATAGATTCAATAAACTGGTTATTAAATCCAAAATCCATGCAAATATATATTTTATAAAAAATGCTAAAACACATGTGTGTGTGTGTGTTAAGTAAAATCATGATTTTTGTTTTTTTAGAGACATGGTCGTATGCAACTTAAAGTGGAAATTTTATTTTTGAAAGAGATTTTTTTTATTGTTTTTGTGAAATGGAAAACGATTTGTTTAATATCTAAAAGGTGCCTCGTGTGTAGGTCACAATTCCAAATATTAAATATGTGAGAGTAAAAAAAAATGGAGAATTCAAATTTGATTGCAAGTTAGGCAAAACACAAATAAATTATTTTTATCAAGGCTATTTTAACCACAATATTAATTCAAAAAAATTATCATTCATCAATTTAAAACCGAACAACGCAAAACATCCACATAAATCTTATTAATTTCACAAACTTATATTCAAATTCCATGCTAATTAAAATAAATCAACATCAATCCAAGCGCAACCCATGAATCAAGATTTAATGTTCAAATCAACATAAACTCGACCCTAAAAGTAAAATCACAATTCAGCGCAAATTATTGAACTAAAAACACAAATGAATTCAAAACAAATAATTTGTCCAAACATTCCTAAATTATACAAAACAATGAGATTTTATCCTAAAATTCATAATTTATAGTCAATTTGTTCAAAAACTAATATGAGGTTATGGATCGACCTTTTAAGGTGTTTGATGTGTCCAGGGTATACTAAAATCAAAGCTCAAAGGATAGGAATAATGATAACACGTGGACTCCACATGCCGCCACTATTGGAGGAGCTTATGCTAGTGGATTGGATGCTCCTTTGTCTCCTCTTCAACACTAGATCGGTGGCGATGTCCAACACTGCTCAAAGAAGGAGACCTGGCTTTCCAAAGCTTTAGTTTTCTCTATCTTCCTCCTTTTCTCTTTCAGCTATCTCTGTCTACTATAACTTTTCTTTCTCTTTAATTATGCTCTCCATTGTTGTCGTTATTTGTGGAGGTAGGTCATGATTTGAAGATGGCCTCAGGTTTCGGGGATTAATGGCTATGAGTTGCAATTATGAGTATATGTGGGTTTTGTGATGAGCGTTTCAATGGCTATAGGTCTGTTGGTTATGGTTGTTTGCTGCTACTTGGAGTCTCATGTAAAAATAAAAAGAAAGAGGATGGTGACAGAAAGGACTATGATTGCTGTTTTGATCTAGGTGTTTAATTGATATCGATTTCGACTTATGTGAGGGTAGTGAAGGCTGATTGATGGGTGGTGCTTTGGCGAGTTAAAGACAAGAGGTTGGACAGGGGAAAAGCTTCTCACGATGACAAGGTTGGGTCACGGTGGAGCTTTGGTATTGTTCTTGGGCTTTTAAAAGGGCAATTGGTGATGTTGATTTCAGCTGTTGCAATAGCTATCAGTGAAGGAGTTCTGGGAAGGATAGAAATAGAGGATTTCACGGTGTTAATAGATCAATTTGTGGTGGTTTTGAGTGAATAGGTGAGACGAGGAGGTGAGGGGTTATGGCCAATTATTTGTTGAGGTTGCTATGATGGGATGTGCTACTGTTTTTACGAGAGGAATGGACAGTATGTCAGTTTTGGGTCTGCTTGTGAGGAGGAGAAATTGGACTCTCGGCTAAGGTAGGTTTCTCTTTGGTAGTGAAGATGAAGGTGAATATGAATAGTTCCTGGTTGGTGTTGAAAAAAAAACAGAAAGCTAGTTGAGAGGGGGGGTAACATGTTTGTGACTTTTTTTGTTTGTTTTTGGTATATTTTTTTTGGCTAATACTCTCATTAATTCTCCCCTAAAATCTTCCCAAATCCTCTCCTTAAATTCCTCTTCCCCACAAGTATGTATGTGTAACCATCTATGTATAGGTAAAAAAAAAATTTGGCTTGAAGACAAAGCAAACCAAAATCAACCATTGGATTTAAAGAATGAATCTCTATCACTCATTTGATAACATAGAGGCAAAACAAATAAAAAATGACCCTTGGATTAAAAGAATTAATTGTGGACCATTTGATTAAAAACTGGGTTGTTTGGTAAGAGGGTTTTTAATTTTCAAATCATTCATCTCCTTTCCACAATTACAATTAAATCACTAACATAATAAATTTTTTTTTTCTTTATTTTTTTATTTTAAATGTTTTTAGAAAAAACGCTGCAAATGACTCAAATATGTCAAGAATATATTTTTTGAGTTTTTATTTTATTTTATTGTTTTCAAAAATATTTTAAAAATAGGATAAAAAATTAGGTAGCAACATCTAGTATGGGTTTTCCCCTCAATTCTCTCTTAGCAGCGTCGATCTCCAAAACCATCGGATTTTTTAAGCAACAATCCTTATTGCTAGTTCTTCAAGCAGTTATCTCAAGCAATCATTGATCCTTCAGTCATTAAAGCACACATCTAAGAACAAGTTAACAATACATATAAAAAAAAATTAACTTTTGATCTGATTTGTAGCAGTCCATTATAATTTAACAAATAACTTGAATACACCTTGTTCTATATAATAACCTTTAGCTTATAATTAGACATTTGGCTCGCGCTTCATCGCCGGTTAGATTTTTTCAACAAAACATTTTATACAAAGGCTTTTTTGACATTTTTTTAGTTAGAAAACTTCTAAGTGAAAATTAAAAATTTTATGCATAAATGCAATTAAAAAATTAAGAATTACGTGTGTTAATAAATGAAAAAAAAACCACAAACGATAACTAAAAACAAAACTGGAAAAATCAAGAAATAGGTGTAGATCAAAATATTTAATCTTGTAAGATGATACATATATCCGGTTGTGTTTTCTAAATTTTTTTGTTAAAATAATTGTTTTATTCAATCAAACAATAATAGAAATAGACACGCACATTAAATTAATTAAATTAAATAAAAAGAAAAAATATTATGTAAGGCTATACATATTAGAAATATTATTTGAAAATAAAAAAAATTATTTTCAAAAATAAAGTTCTTCTATACAAAAGATAAAAAAACAATTATGGATGAATGAGAAAAACCTCTTCAAAAATCAAATGCATAACAAAAAACTAATCATAATTTAAAATATGCTCTCTAAACAAAAAAAAAAGGGGGGGTATTAATCTAAGTATAATTAAAAATAAAAAAAACAAATAAAAAGAAGCTTTAATAAATAAAAATTACAAAAATAAAAGAAAATGTCAAACACTACTGAGCCTAGTAAATTGGGCTAGGCTAACCCAGCTGGCCCTATTTTGTTAGGGTCAGGGCCATGTTTTGGGCTCTCTTTTTTTGCTGCATCTGGAATGAATGACATGTTGTTCGCCCTGATTCTTTTTGAAAAGAAACTTAAATGATGTGTCGTCTGAATTTGTCTAGATTCCGGCCACCACAATTACTAAAAAATCGAGGCTTCAAGTTTTTTTTACTCGAAAACTCATTTTTCAAATCATTTTTTACCCAAAGCATCTTAGGAACCATGATAACTCTATCCATGGCCTCAAAAAACCCAAAAACCCGTCCCAAAAACTGAAATCAACCTGAAATAAAAAATCTACATGAGCTCATATATAACATGAACTTTAAAAGTGAAAAAAAACACATAATATAAACTCCCCTCATCAAATGAACTCATTTGACACAAACATCGACCGTTTTAATGGCCTAAATCGGTGTCAACAACGATATTTTTCTTTCTCTACAACTGGAATCCTGTGACCCCTCTCTGTCCTCTCTCAACTAGGGACTAAAAATAACATAAATAAATTTTTATATCAAAATTGAATTGGAGAAATATTGAGGTACCGAAATTATATAATATGTGTCATTTTTAAAGTTTGAGGACCAAAGTATATTTTTCCCGAAACTACTGGCATGTCATTCATGTTTGCTTTTTTCATTCTGATCCCTCTTCTTTTAATTTCACCATTAACTAAGAAATCAAAAGCAATTGGTCTTCAATTATGATGAAATCATATAAAATAAAACTTTGAGAACTAAAATGAATTATGAAAAAAATACACAATGCTATCCATAGTTTTGTGTGTAGGTGAACAATGCCAACTCTTATAGTAACCAGCCCATATAATTTAGTTTTTAGGTAATTACAAATAAAACTAAAACTCATCAATGTTTTATTGTAGATTGTGCATAGTGCAATCCACAGTAAAACAACTGATGAGCCCTTAAATGACCAAAAAAATGAACACACACTTAGGGGTAAAATCATATTTTAACATATTTATTGCACAATGTAATTACTCTCTTGCCCTTGAAAAAAAACACAGCTAATGTTTGAGGGCGTTTTCATATTTTCATATTTTTGTACGGTGTAATTACCATATAACCATTGGGGTCATTTTTTTTTACCTAAGGTTAAGGGGCATTTTAGGTTTTTTAACCTTTTTTTTTCTTGGAATTATCCAATGGGGGTTAAGGATGTTCTAATCTTTCTATAATTAAAAAAAAAATGGTATGTGTCAGCAAGTAGGAGGCGTCCTTACCCTTTGGGTGGAGCGTGCGGCACCTCTCAGTGATTGTTGATAGCCTTCCACAATGACATCTGAATCATCACGCCACCCTCTATACAATGAGCCAATACGCGTTGGCCTCCATGGCACGGAGGAGCTCTAGTGACAATTTTTATCCTCCCCCATCTTTTCTCTCTCCTTCACCTTAAAAGGTGTGCTGGCCTTGCAAGGTTGCAAAGTGGTGCTCAATCATTTAATTGTATCGAATTTAATTTATTTATTTTTCAATTTTATCCCTTGACAATTAATTTTTTATGTTTTTTTTTATCAAATTTGATCCTCATTTTGATTCCTAATTATTTACTTTTAATATTTTTTATTGGATTTTATTTTTTGAATTAATCCCTAATCATTTGATCTTAATTCTTTCTTCTTTTTTTTTTTTAATTTGATCTTCATTCTTATGATTACAATTCCTTTTATTTTGAGTTCTCTTTTTGATTAATTGTTTTTTTTTGTAATTTCATCACATACTATTTAATTTTATTGAATTTTCATATCATATTTGGTACTTATTTTTTTATCATGCTTTTAAAACCCGGGAGTCGACCCCAACATGTCCCGGGTCAAGGGTTGGGTCGAATAACTGGGGCTATCAGTCAATTGAATTTTTTATTATGCAAAAAGTAAAAATGACATTATTTTAATAAAAAATAATGGAAAAAAATCAACGGGTGTTGACATGATTTTTCCCTAGCTAATCATTCGATTTTTTATTTAGCTAAAAATTAAAAATGGTATTATTTTGATAAAAAAAATAATGGAGAAAAAATTCAATTAGGATCCTTTTTTTTATTAGTCTTTCTTTGTTTTGAATTCTTATTCTAGTTCAATTTGATTTGATTTTGTTTTTATATTAAATATAACACTCATTTTCATAATTGTTGGTTTTTTTTTGTTTTTATTTTTTCTTGATTTTTTCTTTCAATTTTCCCCCTCAATATTTTATTTCAATTCCTTTTTTTCCTGATTTAGTTCTCATTTTTTTTATTGCTCTTTTTTAATTCTTTTCTTAATTTGTTTTATCTTTCAATTTTATCTCTTAGCATTTTATTTCATTTGTTTTTTATCCAATTTGGTTCTCATTCTTTTAATTGCTCTTTTTTTTATTCTATTTTTCAATTAAGTCTCTCATCATTTTCTTTTATTAGTTTTTATATCAGATTTGGTTCTCATTATTTTAATTACTGTTTATTTTCTTTTTAATTTTTTAATGGTTAAGAATTTTGTTCAAGATTTTTTTTTTCTTCTGTATGTTCATCTTAATCTCATGATCAGAATTGTTGGTTTTGAAAATTAATCCGATTTAACTTCGATCTTTTCATTTCAAAGTTTTTAATTTCATTACCTAACATTAAGTTATTAAATCTTAAACTTCCTATTTTATTTTCTTGGAGTCATCCAGAGTAAATCAATTTAACCTAAATTTTATTCAAGTTATCACTATTTAAATGTTTTTTCATGTTAGAATAAATTTAACTTGTCCTGTAATGTACACGAAAGAAAAAAATAATCTAGTATAATATATTAGGCGTTTGGCCAAAGCATGGTTAAAGATAAGGAAGCAATAATCTCCAAGTTAATCAAAATTCACTCAAATTATCACTGTTTAAATGTTTTTTCATGTTAGAAAAAATTCAACCAGCTCTACAACATAGCACGAACAGATAAAAAAAAAAGAAAATCTAGTTTAATATATTAGGCGTTTGGCCAAAGCATGATTAAAGATAAGGAAGTAACAACCTCCACTTTGCGTGATCAGTGTTCTAAAACATCACTTCACAAATGTCTCACTTTAAAAGCCAAGTCTTTTGACCTCTTAATACTTCCTGTTGTCTTCCATTATGAGGAGAACAACCAAACTCCAGAGCCCAGAACAATGAATCTGATCCTCTTATGTCTCTCATTCTCTTTGATATTTCCCATTTCCCACTGTGCCCTCCAAAAGCCACCCCCACTTCCCATTTTACCCATCCCAACAGCTTCTCAATTCCAATGGCAACTCTCATCAATGGCACTCTTCTTTCACTTTGGAACCAATACCTTTACAGACTCAGAGTGGGGTACTGGCCAGGTTGACCCTTCTGTGTTCAACCCGACCCATCTCAATACCACCCAGTGGGTCCAGGTTGCTAAAGACTCTGGCTTTAACCGTGTGATCCTCACTGCAAAGCATCATGATGGGTTCTGTTTATGGCCTAGTGAGTACACAGACTACTCTGTGAAGTCAACTTCTTGGAGAAATGGAAGTGGGGATGTTGTAAAGGAGCTTTCTTTGGCTGCTAAAGAGGCTGGTGTTGATTTGGGTCTTTATCTTTCACCATGGGATAGGCATGAGGTGTGTTATGGAAAGACTTTGGAGTATAATGAGTTCTATTTAGGCCAAATGACTGAGTTGTTGACAAGGTGATTTTCTTTCTTGTCTTTGATCAATTGGGTTTTTTCCTTGACTTCTTTTATTAGGTGATTTTGTAATCTGTATTTCATTTGGTATTTGAGATGTTGGTTTTAATCATTGCATTTTGTTGTATCTAATTCTTGTTGTTAGTTCAACCTGAACAGTTGTGTTATCTGGGAAATAACATCTGTCTTTGATTAGATTTATGTTTTGTGGTAATTAAGAACTATTCGTGTTGTGTTTTGTTTTTGCAGGTATGGAGAGATAAAGGAGGTATGGTTGGATGGTGCGAAAGGAGAGGGAGAGAAGGACATGGAGTATTTTTTCGATAGTTGGTTTAGTCTCATTCATCAACATCAGCCTGGGGCTATCATCTTTTCTGATGCAGGTCCTGATACAAGGTGGATTGGGGATGAGGCTGGTGTCGCTGGGTCTACTTGCTGGTCTCTTTTTAATCGGAGTTCTGCCCAGATTGGAAACACTGATCCTATGTGAGTTAACTTTCTAACCTTCTCTTCCATGCCATTTTTTTTTCTTACCTTGTACTTTCGGTTGGTAATTCATGGTCTGCACTTTTTAAGAGTTCATGCTTGTTTACAATGCTATGGATTCCATGTCTGCCTAAAGATGACTTGTTTAGTTAGAACTTGACAACACTGCAACTCAGCTGTTAAGTATATAAGCCCCATTCAACTGAACACAAACAAATGAGAGAGTATTTTTCAAGATGTTGGGGAAAGTGAAAGAAGAGAATTCAGACTCTTATCTCTAGTCTGAATGTCAATCCCCTGCTGAGCATGTTAAGAGGACTTCATAGCAACCTAAAACTTTTCATCCTGCACGCAAGCATCATGTAAATTGAGGGCTAGATTTTGTTTGTGAATTTTGGCAAGGTATCTTTGAAATGTACATTATGCTAGGAAATGGTAATGTTAGTTTTGCCAAATCACAACTCTTGTTCATGATTGGCCTGCTTAATAAATTGAAACCATGAGTATAGTCAACATACGCATGATCCAGGGCTACATCCTACAAGGATCCAATTATGGAAATGCACTTTCATGCATTTCCTTATATCTTGAAGTGCTTATTATTTTGTGATGCTATTGACTTCTGAAGAATTCCCTGGTTTTCAAATTACAGTGGAGACATTTTCATGTTCTAGATTTTTGTCCTTGACTAATTGTAGCATTAATTGAATAACAAATTTTGAAGAACTTGATGTCCAATACAATATGCTTATGAATTATTACCATAAAACTAAAAACTAGTTTTTTCCCCTTCGTAGAACTGCAGAAAAATTGGCTCTCTTTTTTTGTGGGAGTGCACTGATTTTTTCCCCTGCACTTTCTGCCCCTCAAGTTTTTCTTGCATACAGAATCAAATATTCAGATTTTTGTTTCACTTTTTATTGTCTATTCAACAGATACTCGCAGGGAGGAGACCCATCAGGTCATGACTGGGTGCCTGCTGAGTGTGATGTATCCATTCGACCTGGTTGGTTTTGGCATGCTTCAGAAGTTCCAAAATCTGCAATAAAGCTTCTCGACATATACTACAAATCTGTTGGCAGAAACTGTCTCTTGTTACTAAATGTGCCCCCGAACTCTTCAGGTCTTATATCAGATGAAGACGTACAAGTACTTAAAGAATTTTCTGAACTCCGAAGGTCCATATTTTCTGATAATCTAGCTGGGAATGCCATTCTTAATGCAAGCAGCACACGAGGCAGCATTGGTGATTCTCGCTTTGATCACTACAACATCTTCAAAGAAGGCATTTACACCTATTGGGCACCCAAGGAGAATGTATCTGATTGGGCATTACACTTAAACCTTCAAGAGTCGGTATCTTTCAATGTTTTGCAAGTACAAGAACCAATTCACATGGGACAGCGAATTATGGCATTCCATCTTGAGGTCTTGAATGAAGACGGGGACTGGAGGATGGTGATTAATGGCACTACAGTTGGATATCAAAGGCTGTTGCGTTTTCCTAATGTAGAATCTCAACACCTGAAATTTGTTATAGACAAGAGTCGGGCAGACCCACTCATTTCATACTTGGGAATCTACATGGATCAGTTTTCCATTGTGAATTCTGCATTTCATAGAAGCTCGCCAACAAACAACTACAGCAGTCAAGTTCTTCGGCAAGCAATACACAACCATTCTACAACAGCCTCTATTTAATATGAATTCCTACTACATTGTGCAGGTTCATTTTCATTTTCCAAATCACTGTAAAACATTTATTGCATACCAATACGATACTATCCCATTCTTGTTCCCTTTTGTGTGTATGTTACAAGTCCATCTCCAGGCAAGGAAAAGTTCAGCATATGTTATGTGATTTGATTCTCTTTGAAAGATCCAGGCAGCTTTGGACAGCATTACTATAATATTTATTACACACTGTAATCTGTATATCTCAATGATGCACAGCTTGACTCTAGGCTGAGGACAGCTGAATTTGGTTTTTGTTAGCTAGTCACTCAACTGCCTTTCATCAACCAAAAGTAGTGAGCTTTGCTTAGCCCGACACACAGATCGAAAGTAGGAGGCTACAAAGCCTTATCTACCCCAAAATAAGTTGATTTGGAAAAATTTCTGAGTTTGAAAATGCGGGTTGAAGTGGAAGCCGCCAATTTAAACAAGTGACCACCTTTCTTTGTGTGTGCAAATTGCCTCGCTTTAGCAACCATCCTCGGTGATTATAATTCTAAATGTAACCTGCTACTCTTGCTAATGAAAAGAAAAATGTGTAAGGGTCAAGCATATTCTTAAATAATCAGGCTAAAATGCAAATCTTGATTGTAATTCATATGCCAAAAGTGTTTAGGGCATTCAATATCCCTCCCTGCGTTTCCTTGGACCCCCGACTTGATGAGTGGTCAAATGAGGAACAGGAAAAAAAAGAAAGTCAGGCAACTCCAGAGACGAAGGAATGGATCATCATAGCGTGGACAACAGATCCAGTTCCACAGCGAGAAACCAAGGATAACAGTGCGAGCAGCCGCAAATTCATTGGATGCAATTTTGAGGCTAGGTTAAATCATTTGGATGACAGATTTGTGTCCAAATGACTACATTGATGACCTGCAAGGCTATAACATGTATATGTTTCTCAAATCCTCTTCATATTCTTAGATTATTACAATATCTTCAAAACAGCTTTAAAAATTGAAATACACTATTTTATTCTCAGAAAAGGTCACTACTCAGGATGAAGCACTGCACATCCCGACTCATCCAACATATAATGCAATGATTGCAGCTTCAGAATACTGACACGAAGCTCTTAACTCTACTTTTCCAAATCTTATTTCCCACCACCCCAGATGGCACCATGTGTCGTGATCAAAAAGCAAATTAAGGCAACAAATCCACCGGTTTCAAGAGGTCAACATTTCTATTGATTTTGGCAATGCTATGCCATATCACTTGCTGCACCTTACTTCCTAAGCATTCCACAACCATTCCATGAAATTAGACAACAATGAGACACTCAAATAATGTGAGACATGGGGCAGATCCATTGCAAACAAGCATTGAGTACAAAAGGTAGGTTGCAAATTCCAAGCTGAATGCTTCATGTTATCTTGACATCTTGAAGAAGTCGAGCGGTCATTGAGCCTAATCTTCTTGCTTCCCAATCAGTAAGTTTTCCATTTGGAATTTTCATCGCTAGCTCACAATCTTCATGAACCTTTTCACTGCTGCAATCTTCCAACCTTTTCTTGGTATTACTACTCCCACCATTCTCATCATCTTTCAGTACCTCATCTACCATTTCAACCTCATCAGTTTGTTGCTCAAGCTCCGAAATCCTGTTTCCTATGATCCCAGCTGGAGGCTTCAATCCCATGATGTAAAGTTGAATACTGGGATGTTGGTAATTACTGTCCATCTGCATGGGACAAAGTGGTTACAACGACTTCAAAGGGTGAAGGCATTAATTATGAAGGTCCAATGACAATGCGTTGACTAATACCCCAGCTAAAGCATGTATTTATGATGCAGGCCCAATGACTAAGCTGGCATCTTAGATTGTTAACAACCAGTGCACGGAATAATATGTTATAAGATGGTGTTTCTTAAATATTTACACTTATGAACACTTATGGAAAGTAGCAGGTGAGAAATAGTTAAAGGATCACATAAAGTCCTCATTTTTACCAGATTTTGTCTCCAGTTTGGTAACCATTCATACTTCAGTCCAGGAATTTTATTTGGAAATGTCATGTACAGCATATGAATATCTCATTAAGCCACAAGTATTTATTACCATAATGAACATACCTTTGCTTTTGGAACAGTTTTCACCTCAAAGTTTTTTTTCCACATGTCGAGCATTCGGTCATGGACGTTGGTAGAACGGATCTCATACCCCAACTACATGGAAGTATAGTAATAAGTAAAAGCATCACAGTCAAGTTTCCAAAGGAAAAACAAAAAACAAAACTTTCAAGCTTTAAAGCAACACACCAAAATAGTGGTTTTCGGTCCTGATAAAGCAAGTAGTGTCTGCAACAGTGGTTCCAAGAGATGCTCTGCATAAACCTTAAATGCAAAGAAGCTGAAAATCAAACACTTCACTGAAGCAGGTTCTAGTATAGAGCTACAGATCCATAACATCATAAGAATCACAAATTAAACATAAGGCATAAGATGGATAAGAAAATGGATTTACTAATTTATTTTATTTTTTCAATAGCAACAGAAAAAACTATCTCATTACTTGAGGCTTTTTTATGCATTGTATCATATTCACGATTTGGGAAATTTATCAAGTGGTAAAAGTGACACAGATTGAAAAAAGCTTTCATTCAATTATTCAATGAAGTATTAAAAACAGTGTTTAAGCCTTTGGAGCATTGAGCAGGAGCATGGGTTGGTCTTTGCTATCCTGGTGCTAATGCTGCAACTAGTTGCAACGCGTTCACTGACATATCAAATCAAAACTTAGAGGAAACAGTGACAACCCTCCTAGGAGTCCATTATACATCATGAAACTAAGACTATTTCAAGTAAATGGCTTGAAGCATTTGGAAACAAATAAAACTGAAATTAACATAGCACCAAAATCATGGGGTCAAGCTTGCTCATGAATTTTCCAATTTCTTTGAAATGTTGACCTGAGGTCAGACTCTAGAAGCCATAAATCAGAAAGTCAAATGGGGTGGTCATGAGAAATTAAGTGTGGGTTCCAGGAAGGGACAAAACTATGAAAGTAAAGATAATTAGCAATATATTGTTTCCCATTATGTGTTCAGCAAAATGTAATCACCAAACAAACTTACAACATCAGTGCCAATGATGTAGTCAAATGGTGGATCAACAGCCCTTATATGATCTTCGTTCCCCCAGTCCAATTCTGCAACCTGGATAGATCCAAACGAATCTGCAACGATCATAAAAACATGTAAGGTACATGCTACATGTAATGGAGGTCCAAGCACACCCTCTATCTGATAGTTAAAGAAACTCCATGCTGATTAGGGCATTTTCCCATCAAATTTAATTGCACGCAGAAAAATATCTTAAAATGCAGTTGGCTATTCAGTAATAAAAAAATCTTTTTAATAAAAATAAGAAAAATAAAAGTGTATGACCACAACCAGTCAAAATGTATCCAAGCACACCTGAATTGGAATCTTTCTGCGTTATTCTTGAAGTATTGCGTTCAGCATTTCTCATTAGCAGTGGCAAAACCTCTATTTGGTCAGTTGCAATTACATCACATCCCAGTAGTGCCATCCCTGGAAAGAGCAGCTTAAATCAAACTATGAGGCAAAAGACCTTTTAGAGTTGGATAAAACTGGATCTATATTGAATTGACCAGCCAAGTAAAATGACATGTAGGAAACACTATTTCACTAGCTAAAAATACAAAAGGGGGAAAGAAAAGAAACCCACCAAATCCAGCTACTCCACATCCTGCTCCAAGTTCAATAACGCGTTTTCCTTTCAGTTTAGATGGACAAAACCTTCCCCTTCTGCAATTTCTTTCCTGAAACAACCAATGAAGAGCGGATTCATGTCTTTAGATCTAAAATATTTATTAATCTATGTCACAGGTAATGTATGAGTGGCCTTTCAAATCTCATAAGCATAATGTTCTAGTGAGGTGAGCTTTCAATCAAGTGTTCATTAACATATTTTAAAGAGCCAGCCACTATCTTTAGTGAACTCTCTCTCTCACTCTCTCTATCACTCTCTCTCTCTCTCTCTCTCTCTCTCTCACTCTCTCTCTCTCTCTCACACACACACACACATCTTGTTCTTATCTTGCAGTTTTCCAATGACATTAGATCCATCTTTAAATTTATAGAAATAAATTGGAAGATAATGGGAAGATTTGTTCCACAGTTTTGCTGGTACTAACCATCATCTCTCGTTTTCTTCTCTTTATGCAGAACAAAATGAGATAAAAAATCAAGATGATCAAATCCCTCAAACAACCCATCAGGGATCTTCAGAAAGAATCCAGGCAAAATACAACTGAAATTGAAAAAGATTTATCCCAGTAACAAGAAATGCCTAAATAAGATCAACTTAAATTTATAAGGGTTAGTAAGCTATGCTGCACTAAGAACCATAGCACTGAAATTAAAATGATTATGAGAAAAGCAGGGGAGGAAAATCCTTCCTGCATGATAAGCTTTTTAGCTGCTTTACTGCAATGAAATGATGAATTTTCTTAGAAGCAAACTCTTTACAGAAACAACCTACTCTTTAAAGTTCGCTAAAAGCTGTTTGACTATTGAGCACGTCATGGTGAAACAGACCCTGAATCCTGAGTCCAACATCCAAGAATCAAACAATACCACCAGGGAGAGCGTGCTCTACAGTTTCAAGTACATGAAGAAATACAAATTTAAACTTACCAGAAATTTAACCAACACCATTGATGCATCCCAAACAGTGGTTCCTAAATGCTTGGAATTTGGATCCTATCACCATGACCAGAAATTCATTTGTTAGGTAAACATCACGAGATACTAAATGCAACATAACATGTGAAAAATTTGCAACAGGAAATGATGCTGTGAAACCGAAAATTAACAGCAACCAAACTTGTAGGATGGGGGAATTACAAATAGGCAATTAATCGCAGACGCAACAAAATTTTCTTTCATGATTATTTCATATTTATACAGGCCACCTAAAATTTGTTGCTGCACATCACTTTCCATTGAAAAGACTATATTTTTATTCAAAATATCAAGAAATGTCCATTTTTTATTAAAAAAAAAAAAAACAGACTATTTCACTTTGATCCAGAATTTGATGTCCTTCCCCAACATCACAGTAGCTATTACATAACCAACACAACATGCAGACAGGTCACCTTTTCCAGTCGTGAGTGGTTAAACATTGTCCAAAAAGTGTACAACTCACACTAAATTTCCAAATTTATAGCAACCGATACAAACTACAAGAAACAATAACAACGTTTGCAATATGGGAAAAGAACAATAAAAAAAACATACTTGAGAGAACTGCAGTTGATGGCCCAAAACTTCAAATGTAATAGCAGAGGTGCTTGGATAATTTAACCTGGCAAAAAAACAAATAAAACCTCGTATACATATAAATATATAAAAATTCAATAGAAAAACTAAAGGGAACGGATTGTAGACAAAAGGGCACCCTACTGAGAGCCAACTAAAGCATTTCGAAAGCCCAAAACACCATTTTAAATACCTGTCAGGCTCCATTGAATTTTTTTGGAAGAAAATCGAAATCTTTTACTGCTGGAGGCTGAGCAACAAAAATATATTGATGAGGTTTTCGGTTGAGGTTAGGAAAACCTCAGATTAGTCCTCCATCTATATTTTATTCACAGATAGGTCCTCAGATTATTAATAGTTTTATTTGGACCATAAAAGTATTAGGCGTTCCTCGATTGAATCCTTGGTGTAAGCTAGATAATGTTTTTCTGTCTAAACTGCATGTATTGTATAATAAAGCAACTTCCTTTGAAGCAAGCCTGACCTTTTTCGTCAACAAAAATTAAAATTAATAGATGAGAATATTTATTTTAAAATTATCACTGTTATTAGAATAGACACGTGTAAATCATATATTGGTTTGGTTTTGTTGACTAGTGGTCAATTTTGAAGGAGGGGCCGCATCATGACATCGTATAAACTACTCAGTAAAAACATTCAAAGGTTACTTGGATTAATTAACTGGAAAAAAAATTTAATACTACCTTTGTGATTTAAAAAAAAAACAACATAATTTAAAAAAATATTTTCAATAAAAAAAATAATCATTCCTTGAATAATTTTATAAGGTTGTCTTAATAAAAAATTAAAAAATTTCAAGATTTAAAAAAAACATCGGCCAATAACAAAATATAAAAAAATATAAAATTACATCCATATATTTTGTGAAATTATTAGATAGACGTATTCCACCACGTTAGCTATAAATTAAACTAATAAATATAAAACAAGTAGATAAAATCATATGAAATACTTACGTCATCAAAAGTTATATCATTATAGTTTATTTACATGACTTGTAAATATTGATCTTGTAGTAAAATAAATCTATGTAACAATTTCTACATGTTTGGGCTTGATAGACTAGGCCTTGCCATTCTTTCCTTTCTCTCTCACTTTCCCTGATCATTATGGAAAAGATCAAACCTATGAAACCATAGTGGAAATCAGGCAAAAGTCGTAATATACTTTTGGCCAAACGACGTCATTTTTGCTCTCCAAAGCAGCGTCTCATTTCTGCAAAGCAGCTGCTTACTGGGACAATTTTTTTTTTTTTAATTAATAAGACTGTAGTAGTCAAATTGTAAATTAGAAAAAAGTTACAAAAAACCACTTGTAATTTTTAGTAAAACATGTATCTTGGTGTGCAAATCTTTGATAACGTGTAATTTTTTTATTCCCATCAAAACTAAATCTTTTATCAACATATAAAAACAATAAATCCAATGGAGTTAAAAGAATTAAAACCCTATATAATTTTAAAAGAAGAAAACTTTGTTGTAGAATGCATACTCTTATTATATACAAACTCAATAAATGACAAACAATCTTCGTAATTTTTAAGATTTTTTTGGATAATAGTTCTTAACAATTAAGTTAAATTTCTATGTACCACATTTGTTGAGTCATTTGCCTATAGATGACAAATAGTAGAAAATAACAATTTTATTCCTAACTCACTCCACAAAACTTTTCAAAAGTAGCTTAGAAATTTAACATCTCTATCAGTCACAATGCTCCTTAAAACGCCATGTAATTGAACTATTTCCTTGAGAAAAGATCTGTTATATTTGTTGTATCATCAATTTTATGATATGATATGAAATGCATCATTTTAGAAAGCCTATCTACAACAACAAATATTGAATCTCTATTCTTTTTAAACCTAAGTAGTCCTAAAACAAAATCCATGAATATAACAATCCAAGGTTCTTTAGGTACAAGTAAAGGTGTATACAAACTATGAGGCATGATTTTCGACTTGACTTGTTTACATGTTTACATCTATCACATACTCTTTGAACATCAACTTCATTTTAAGCCAATAAAAATGTTCATGTGACATACCAAAGTCTTAACTACCCCCAAAATGTTCCATTAAATTGCCCTCATGAGCTTCCCTTATAAGAAATTCACACAATGAAATTTAAGCACACACAATCTCTTATCTTTAAATAAAAATTCATCATACATAAAATAATTATCAAATGAATGCTCATATTGTCCATAAACTTGACCAAAATGATTATTGTTACTCATTTTTAGGCCCCACATGCTAGAGATGGTGTGTACCCCTCTTGAACCGAGTGCAGGAGATTAGCTCATGTTTGCTGGAAGATTGACAAAAGCAAAGAAGAAAGAAATGTTTTTCGAATCCTGTTTGAGCTATTTTCTGCTATTTTTATCCTCCCTATTTGTTGCCAAAATCATCAGGTTTCTTAGACTGATTAGGTGTCTTCATAATGTTAAATTCGTTCCTTCTTTATCTGGTCTTTAAGGTTGGATAAATCCCTTAGAATTTGCACCAAAAAAACTGATTCTACTGCTGTCGCAATTTTTTGTTCCAACTTAGGCTTTGATTCTGACTTGGTTTCGTACAATATATTACCATCTCAGCTATATTATGTCACTCATGACATGTTGAACAATTGACCTACACCATTATTGGGTCTTAGGGCTCACTGTTCTTATAGCAGACTCTCAGTCAGATTGGAATGCTTGGCATTATTAGTTTCCTGAATTAGATCAGGAGATTCTTTTGACCAACCAGATTGCAGCCAGATTCTGTTTTTCGAAACAAATTTATCTCACTTTGAATCCTTCATGAAAGTTGTAGACCTGTGCGCGTAGATGAATTTGGGTTTTTGAATCTCTTGATTTCGATATCATAAGCTCAAGATATTCCCATTTGAATATCTAGCGTGAAAGTAGAGAATCCAGCCGTGAGAAGGATTCCAACCCGAGTTTGCAGGTCTGATTCGAGGGACCTGATTTAATGTTCAAGGATTTATCGGGTTAATTAAAGACCAATTTTAGGATGTTATTTTGTTTCGTTGATGGATTTAAAAAAACAAGGACTAGATCATAAAACGTCGTAATAATTTCAATTGTTTTGCTGCCTTGCTAGGGGAATATTTTTGCTTCTTCAAATGATGTTGCATGGGGACGTGCAACAATCATCATCATCCACATATAATTTTTTCAAATGTTCAAATCCTAAAATTTTAGTGTTCAAGGTATTAAAAAGAATATACATTCAAGATAATGCATCCACAACAATGTTTTCCTTACATTGCTTGTACTTAATAACTTATAGGAATGTCATAATGAATTCAATCAACTTGGCATGTCGTCTATTCAACTTACCTTGGCTCTTTAAGTGTTTTAAAGATTGATGGTCTGTATGTAATTACAAACTCTTTAGGCTAAAGATAATATTGTCAAGTCTCCAAGGTTCTTATTAATGCATACAACTCGTTATCATATGTTGGATAATTAAAAGTTGCTTTATTAAGATTCTCACTAAAATAGGTTATGGGTCATTTTTCCTGCAATAAAATTGCTCCAATACTTATACCCGAGGCATCACACTTAATTTCAATAGTTTTTGTAAAGTCAAGTAAAGCAAGTAATGAGGCCAAAATCAACCTTTCTTTTAACAAATTAAAAGTCTTTTCTTGATCATCATCTCATTTAAATCCTACTATTTTCTTTACAATTTCAGTTAATGGTACAACTAGAATACTAAAATCTTTGACAAATCTTATGTAAAAACTAGTTAAACCATTAAAATTTCTTACCACACTTACCATCTTAGGTATAGGTTATTTTTAATGACATTGATCTTTGCCTTGTCTATCTCAATCCTTTTTGCACTAACAACATAACCTAAAAACACAATTCTTTCCATGTAAAAATCATAATTCTTTAGATTAGCATATAATCTTTCCTTTCTAAGTTTTTAAGAACTTGTCTTAAATAATTAATATACTCATCCAATCATTTGCTATAAATCAAAATATCATTAAAAAAAATATTCTTCAATGAAAGATCTCAACACATGATTCATTAACCTTATGAATGTACAAAGGGTATTGGTCAAACCAAAAGGCATTACTAACCATTCATACAATTTATATTTATTTTTGAATGTTGTCTTCCATTTATCTCCTTCTTTAATTCTAATTTGATGATAACTGTTGTTACCCATTTTTGGGTTCCCACAAAACAAAATGAGAAAATACAAAAAAATATATCAAAAAATATTCAGAAGAAATCCAAAAAATAATAGGAGCGAGAAAAGGATGCTAGAATACCGAGAAAGGCTAAAATTGGTTGAGGAGGTTCAAAAATGCAAAAGGTTGAAATTTGACAACATATTTTTGAATGATAAGAGCCCTGTTGACAAAGAAAATTCAAGTTGAGGAAGAAAAGTCTAAAATCAGATGTTTATGGACTCAATTAATTTTATCTAAGGTTTAATTGAATTTATAGAGGGTTGGATTGTAAGAAAAATTGATTTTTAAGTCAATTTATGCTTTTATTGGAAGAAATTAAAGTTCTGGGGTCCAATTATAATTTTGAAGAGTTGATTTGGACAATTTGATCAAATCAGGGGTTTAATTACATAATTAATGAAGTTTGATGGCCAATTAGGGACTTAATTGAAACAATCTAAAACCAAGGACCAAACCGAAAGAGATGCTAAAATCAAGGGATACAATTACAACTTTTCCAGGGGGCTTGATTACAAAATTGTAAAAAACATTCAAGGATTAAATCAGAAATATCATTTTGAAATTGAAAAACGACGTCATTTCATTCAGAATTACGCGCACTGTTTATGGTCTTCTTCAAAAGAAAAAAAACGGTTGGCAATAAAGAGACAGGGGAGGTGTTTTTTGCAGAGACAGTGGAGCTGCTTCAGGGGAGCATGTCTCACGCTGACCGTTACCAACTTACCATTACTTCAGCAATAACGTTCTTGGAAAATCTATGCATTCTCTAGCTATAAAGCCAGAAAAAGGACGAGACAGGAAGGGGTGAAAGACGAGACAGAAAGGCAGAGACTGGAGGCAGAAGGGAAAGGAAAGGAAAACAGAGAGAACTGGGGGGGCAGAAAAGGAGAGATAAAAGAACAAAGAGGAGGGAAATAGAGAAAGAGAAAGGGAAGGGAAGGAAACACAGGATAAAAAGATAACAGAACAGGGGATAGGAGAGCGGAACAGAGGAGGTGACGGGCAGGAAAGTAGAGGGAATGAGGAGAAAATTAGGAAAAAAACCCAGAAAAAAGCATACATGAAAGTGACGGATAGAAAAGCAGAAGAGGCAACAAGGAACCTGTAACAAGAAAAGAGACGAGAAAAGGAAAAAAAAACCAGAGGTTGGCGTTTCTGCACGAGGAAGAAGAAGAAACAAAAGCGCCACCGGGCTTCCCAACCATTGCCACATCAATACCGCCGAGAATGGCCACCAACATCATCGTCAGCTCATCCATCCGAGCTCATCATCCCAGGTAATTCTCTTCCCCTCGTCTCTGTTCACTATTCATCTTCTTGCATGCAGAACATGCACAGTGCACGTTCTGCAAACAAGAAAATAATTACCCGGTTACTATGCATGTGCACAGTAACCAGTCTATGGTTGCTACGGGCTGGATCATCAGCCCAACCCTAAAGTAGTAGGTCGTATTCGGGTCGGTCCCAGCTCAATTTTGTTTCGGGTCCAACTCAATCCCAGTTCAAAAAAAAATCAAAACTTTGTAATCAAGAAAAAATATGTGATTTGTCAAAAAATTTTGACTACATTTTGATCAATATTGCTTTGTATTTTTATACTGTAAAGATACAAATCTGGTATTAAAATACTCGGTTTTTGTCAAAATATTAAAAAAAATATTTTGTTTTAATGCATATGGCCAAGTCTCTCAAAAAAAACATATTGTATTTTCATATAGCAAAGAAAATTTCAAAAATATATATTAGCATGCATTTTGACTTTAATAACCAGTTTATTAAAGTCACGAGAACTAGGCCAATATTTCTAAAATTCCAAAAAAAATATTTTCTTTTTTTTTAATATCTGGGGTTACGACTTTATACGTTAGACATATTCTAGATATTAAATTTTTTTGTTGACGTCAGAACAGTTAGGTTTTACCCGATAAGATAAGGATCTCCTTTACGAGGAGAACTTTTCTTAAACCATAGACGGACCAATAACTAGAAAACACGACAAGAACTTAGATTTTATCAAACAATAAAATAATTTAGCTTACCTTAGTTAGAACGTATTTGGGGTGTTAATACCTTCCCTTTACGCAACCAGTCCCCGTACATGATCTTTGAGACCAGTTAAGGTTCCTAGTGACTAAAATACTAGATGGCGACTTCCATTCTATTTTTCCACGAATAAAAGACAAGAATTCCTTGTCTCCCTATTTTTCCCGATTTTTCTCATGATACCAACTCCTAGGATTGAAGAGTGGATGTTTTCGCCGTGATGCCGCACATGTGCGACAATAACAACTTTTCAAATTAATTTTAGAAAACACAGAAAGAATTATGTAACTCGTTAAGCATATCGTCTAATATATGTTATACTTTACTATAATATTGTTAATGGCTCTACAATCAATAAACAGACGCCAAGTATTGTCCTTTTTAGGCACAAGTAACACTGGAACTGCACAAAGACTTATACTTTTTTGAATATAACCTATTCAACATAACCTCTTCTACTTGTCTTTGAAGCTCCTTAGTCTCCTCAAGATTACTTCTATAAACTGGCTGGTTTGGAATTGATGCTTTTAGTATAAAATTAATTTGATATTCAATCCCTCGAATTGGTGGCAAACCACTAGGGATCTCTTGATACGATCCGGGCAACAAAAAAACAATCAGATTCGGATTCTGATGTAAAATGCGCAATTATCCAGTTTTACGACAACAATCATAATTCTCAACCCGACCGTTAGATTGGGTTGAAATTTTATTGTTTTTTCGTTACCCAGATCGTATCATCTCTTCAGAAAAAATATCCTCAAATTCCTGCAAAAGAACTTTAACAACACTAAAAACATAAGAATTCCAATCATCAAAATTAAAATATACCTCATTATATAAATAAAATCGTAGGCATATTGGAATGATAAGCATGAGTAAGGTTGTTTTGTTTTGTATAAAAATTAAATTGTTTCCCTGATTTCTCTACAGACTCTTCTTTTCTCATCCTTCATTTATTGTCTATACTCATTTTCTCTACTTTTGGCCTTCTCTATATATTTTTTTATTGAAATCTTCAAACCTATTTCTAATGGCCGAAACTCCCCCCCACCCCAATTGTCTCATGCTCATGACTCACCTTGCATGTAAATATTTCCATTTTTTTTCCATGTTATACCTATTTCTGAACCCATCATGATTGACCTTCCTATCAAATTCCCAAAGTCTCCCCAATAATAGGTGTGTAGCATACATAGAAAAAACATCACATATAACCTCATCCTTAAAATTTCTAATGTGAATGAAACCAAAACCTTATTAGTCACCTTAACTTCTCTATGTTCATTCAATCACTAAAACTTATATAGCTTAGCATGCTTAG